>Ga0210385_10000464_pt1 | contig 29563 bp, 33 predicted proteins | sample IncBWH26OmetaG_FD_160107 | JGI IMG/M metagenome (GOLD analysis project Ga0210385, IMG submission 160107) | Forest soil microbial communities from Barre Woods Harvard Forest LTER site, Petersham, Massachusetts, United States - Inc-BW-H-26-O ...
AAGCGCACGTCGCCAAACTCACGCGCACCGAGAGACCGGCGGTCGTGAAGGTCGAGTCGACCGCCGCCGCTTTGAGGGAGCGGGTCGCCAGCGCCGTTCGGTATCTCAATGGAATCTCCGAGGACGCACTGGCTGGCGCCGAAACCCATACCTACGAACTGACCCCGCCGATCGTGCGGGGTTGGTTCGGCGGCGTCGACTACATCACGCTTCTGGTGATGCCCGACTTCAATTTCCATCTTGCCACCGCGCACGACATCCTGCGGAACCAGGGCTCCCAGCTCGGCAAGCGCGACTATCTCGGAAGACTTTCGCAGCAAAGCGGGGGAGCCTACTCGTGATGGGACTATCTTTGTGAGGTCTATGGGGGACGGTCAGTCGAACCAGCCTTGGCGCTTGAACCAGAGCAAGGGCAGCGCGCCACTGGCGATGATAGCGAACCACGCGAGTGGATAGCCCCAGACCCAGTCTAGTTCGGGCATCGCCTTAAAGTTCATGCCCCATACGCCGACCAGAATTGTCGGCGGCACACCGACGACCGAGACGATCGTGAGGATCTTGAAAAGGTCGTTCTGCTGGATGTTGATGAAGCCGAGGATCGCGTCCAACAGCAACTGGATCTTGTCCGACAGACGCGTCTCGTAATCGCTGAGCGAGACGACGTCTTTAGAAACGGCGTCCAACCGCTTTCTCGACGCCGGCGTTACCCATTCATTGCCGATGTCGCCGGCGAAGGAGGCGATTCTCTGCACGCCGAGCAGCACGTCGCGGGCCCTCGCTAGCCGGTCGGCCATGGCTCCAATGTTTTGCAAAGCTTCGCGTAGTCTGCGGCTGGATCGGACCGGTTTTTTGCTGCGGACTAAGCCACCCTTGAAGACGTCCCGGGAAAGGGTGTCCGTGGTTGCGCCGAGGTGCTCGAGGACGTCGGCGCCACGATCCACCATCGCCTCAAGCAGCGCAGTGAAGACGCACATTCCGTTTTGGAGGCTCTCATCGGTGCGGAGACGCTCGGCGACGGCGTCGAAGATAGGCAAATCCGCAAAACGGATGGTCACCAGAACCTTAGCGCCGATGACGAACCCGATGGGCGTCAGATAAGCGTCTCCGTGTTCATCGACCCGCACGGCGGGGGAGCTCAGATATAGTTTGCCATGGTCAGAGATGAGGCGGCTGGACGCCTCAATTTCGCTCAATGATTCCTCGTCGGCAACTTCGATGTCCAGCAAGCGTTCGACCGATTGCTTCTCCTCTACGGTCGGATTGCACAAGTCCACCCAGATGGTATCGGGAGATAGTTGTCCTGCAACCTCGACCCTGGCTTCTTCGCCGCCCTGGCGGCAGTGGACTTTAAGCAAGCTCAATCCCCCTGCATCTTGCCAGGTTCAAACGGCGCTGCGCGTCACAAGTTTCGCCGCCCCACCGTCTTGTGACCGGGCCATCGTACGGTCGACGGCCCGGTGATCGTCCTGTCTAGTGCGCGTGGCCGAGGCGCAGACCGCCGTCGCGTTCGAGCGCGAGCAGGAGTTCCTTGGTCTCGAGCCCGCCGGCGAAGCCTGTAAGGTTGCCGTTCGCTCCGACGACGCGATGGCAAGGCGCCATGATCGAGATTGGGTTCTTGCCGCTCGCAGCGCCGACCGCGCGTGCCGCCGTCGGATGCCCGATCTGTTTTGCGATCTGGGTATACGTTCTCGTTTGCCCGAACGGTATTTTGAGGAGTGCCCTCCAAACGCTGGTTTGAAATTCCGTTCCGACGAAGTCGAGGGGAACATCGAAAACCTTAAGCGTCCCGTCGAAGTACGATTTCAGTTGCCGTTCGGCTTCGACGAGGATGTCATTGTCTTTATCCTCGACCTGCGGCTCCAATCGGACGCGCGTCGGATCGTCGCCTTCCCATAGGATCGCGGCCAAGCCGCGCTCGCTCGCGATCAGCTTAAGTTCGCCAACGGGTGTCTCTGTTCTCTTGAAATAGTAGGTCATGATTGCCTCCGTTTGTACCGTTGCCGCAAGACCTAAGCGCACACATGGCAGCCGAATAGGGAGCCTGGACGAAAGAAACCCTCTCGTGCTCCGCAACAAATCACCGGGCACTGAATTCGCGCGGGCATCGAAACCATGACCGGCGTTCATGCCCGCGACGGAGCGCGTGAGACTACGGTGCAGACTGCTGCGAATGGAGCCGCTCACGATGCCGGATGACTATCCGCTTTCGATCCTTGACCATCGGATATCAACGCTGCGCGACAAGCTGCACGCGATGTCGCAAGAGCTCGCGACGCAAACTGGTGTTGCGCGGGACGATTTGGCCGCGCGAATTACGGTGGAGACGAAGGAACTCGACGAGCTTGTGTTCGAGCGTGACATCCTCGCGGCGGACGCGCGCTGAGACGTGCATCTCGATCGCTGGTCCAGGCTTGGTAGTGGACGACACGAATTTCAGGCACTGGAGACGCTACGGATACGCCTTGATGTCCTTGGCGAGATGGTCGACGAAGGCGCGGGCCGCCGTCTTAATGCCCCGTCCGGACGGGAAGACAGCGTGTGCCTCGGAGGCGCCCATGTCCCAATCCTTCAGGATCCGGACCACCGCGCCAGACTTGAGCTCAGCGCGGCAGCCCCATAGGCTGCAGGCCACTATGCCCAGCCCAGCCACAGCGGCCGCAACCGCGGCGTCGCGGATGTTCCCGGTGAGTGGCGCGTCGACGCGCAGCGACACGACTTGGCCGTCCCGCTCGAAGCTGCAGACGCCGCCCGTGTCCGGAGACCCAATCATCACGGGATGCCGCGCGAGTTCGTCCGGGTTCTTGATCCGGCCGGCCCGCTTGAGATAGGACGGCGCCGCCACCATCAACAGCGGATTCGAACCGATGGGAACTGCGTCCGTCGATGCGGCATCGTCGAGCTTGCCGAGGCGGATCGCGACGTCGATGCGTTCGCGTATCGGGTCCAGACGGCCATCGTCAGCGGCGAGATCGATGCGCAAAGCAGGATGCTTTGTCAGAAACGCGGGAAGGCGGGGGACGATTTCACGAATCGCGACGCTCGGAGAGGCGCCAATGCGCAGGCTGCCGCTCAACGCCCCCTTTCCGCGCGTGGCGAGGCTCGCCTCCTCGAGCATGACGAGCGCCGGCTCGATGCGCGCGAGATAATCGGCTCCCGCATCCGTCAGCCTGACGGCGCGCGTCGAGCGCTCGAAGAGACGAACGCCGATCTCCTTTTCAAAAGACGCGATGAGGCGTGACGCGGACGGCTGCGACAGGCCGACGTCCTTGCCCGCCTGGGAGAAGTTTCCGGAATGCGCGAGGCGCACAAAAAGCTTCAGCGCCAGAAGTCGATCATTCATCTCATATCCGCATTTTTCGGCGGTTGCCTGCGCCCATCAAGCATGAAAACGAGCAATGCGCGAGCCCCAGCGGACGTGCCGCCATACGCGTAACGCCTCGACCCGCGGCGCCCCCTGCAGGCGCGACCTCGGTCAATGCCGGCGATCCTCTCATCGCGCGAGAGGATGAATTGCGAAGAAGCCGGATTATGCTGCGGTGCGCATGGGACTAACTGTTGTTTTCTAATTGGAGGTCAGGAGAACGCACATGGCAATCGTCAACACGATCCGGAAGCTGGTGATTGAATTTGTCGCATCCGTCGAGGCGCATTACACGCTGGACACGATCGCTTGCGCGCAGGCAAAGAACAGCGACCTGCGGTTTGGTTCGTCTGGCGCGCTGCGCCGCCACTATTAGGGCGCGTCATAGCCTCGCCGGCGTTCGGGCATGGCCATATTTCGTCATCCGGGAATCGTACCATGAGAGCAGTCGACAGAACATTACCGTCGGATGAGGCCGCAGCCGCTGAGAGTCGGTCGATCGCGAGCCTGATCGCATGCGGGCGCGCGCGCTTGGCGCTGCGGGGCGGAGACCGCCTGCCTCTATTCGTGCTCACGGACAGCGATGGTATCCAGCATTCGGCACGCGACGCACTCTCGAAGGGACCGCTGGTCGTGGAGTTCCTCTTGGGAGCATGGAATTCGTCTGCCTGCCTCGCGGCATCGGCGCTCGAAAGCACACGCATCGCGATCGAGGCCTACGGTGGGAGCGTCATGGCGATATCGCCACAGGGCGCGGCTCACGCGCGGTCGATGAAACGGCGCTGCAAGACGAATTTTCCTTTGCTGTCCGACGCCGGCGGCGCGATCTCAGCCCAGTTCGGGCTACGATGGCGCGTTCCGGCGGACCTCAAAGAGGCCTATGGGCGCGTCGGAATCGACTTAGGGCAGATAAACAGCGACGAAAGCTGGTCGCTACCGTTGCCAGCGCTGTACGTCGCGGGCGCGGACGGAGTCATCGCATACGCGCAAATCGATCCGGACTTCCGGCGAGCAATCGATCCGTCTGTCCTGCTCAATACGCTCGATCGCCTTTGTCAGACGCGCGGATGACCACGCGGGCAGAGTCGGAAATCGGGTGGTTTCGATGAGCTGAACAACCGAGATATCGGAAAAGATATTTTCACGGAGGCTGATATGACCCCGACGATCGAGACCCATCGAACAGGCAAACGGGCAATTTCCTCTAATTCCGGCATGTGCTGTAGCTCGGCGGAGGAGATCCGTTACGCAACCGCGCAAGCCGCGCTCGGCTCAGTTGGTCGCGCGCTCCGGCAGCGGTGTGCGCGCGATCCTGCTGGGCAACGATGCCGCCACCCTGGCGGATGACCTACAGGCCCGCATGCCGAAGGCGATGCTGGAAGCCGGCGACGACCAATGTTCCTATATGGCGGCGACCGTCGCCGAGCACATCGAAGATCCGTCGGTTCCACTCGACTTCACTCTCGACGCGCACGGGACCAATTTCCAGAAGCGCGTCTGGAAGGCGCTGCGCGCGATTCCTGTGGGCATGACGATTTCGTATTCGGAGCTTGCGCGCCAGGTCGGCATGCCCGAAGCGGTTCGCGGCGTCGCCGGCGCGTGTGGCGTCAATTCGATCGCGCTTGCGATTCCGTGCCACCGCGTCGTGTCGAAGGATGGATCGCTCGGCGGCTATCGCTGGGGCATCGAGCGCAAGCGCGCGTTGCTGGAGAAGGAGTCGCGCCGATGAACGCATTGCTAAAAAAAATGCCGCCCGCGCCAGTGGCCAAAGCAGCTGGAGATCGTGTGGCCGCACTGGATTGGGCCAAGTTGACCGAACAACTGGACGGCTTCGGCAACGCGGTAATCGAAGGGTTGCTGACGCCAGACGAATGCCGTGCGGTCTCGTCGCGTTATCCGGACGACCGGCAATTTCGCAGTCATGTCCATATGGCTCGCCACGGCTTTGGAAAGGGCGAGTACAAATACTTCCGTTACCCGTTGCCGGATCTAATCTCGGGGCTCCGGACGGCGCTTTATCCGCGTCTGGCGGCGATCGCCAACGCGTGGAACGAACGGATGGGGATAGACCAAGATTATCCGGCGAAGCACGCTGAATTCCTCAAGTTCTGCCATGAGGCCGGACAGACGCGCCCGACACCACTGTTACTTCAGTACGTGCCCGGGGACTTCAACTGCCTACACCAGGACCTGTATGGCGATCTCGCCTTCCCGATGCAGGTCGCGATCCTATTGTCCGAGCCCGACAAGGACTTTACCGGCGGCGAGTTCGTACTCACCGAGCAGCGGCCGCGCATGCAGAGCAGGGCGGAGGTCGTGCCGTTGAAGCAGGGCGACGCCGTTGTATTCGCCGTCCACCATCGTCCGGTCCAAGGCACCAAGGGCACATACCGCGTCAACCTGCGCCATGGCGTCAGCCGGCTAAGGTCCGGCAAGCGGCATACCTTGGGAATCATATTCCATGATGCAAAGTGAGGGGCTAAACACCGAACGCTGTTGCGCCAACCGGCGCGGCTGGGTCTGTTCCTGAAACGGTAAATGTCTGAGAAGCGAAGGTCTGGTGAGATCGGATCGGGACGTGGCGCGGCACCGCTGGCGCGTGGGCGTTCGTCCCGTTCGAATGACGCGGGCCGCTTCGAACGCCTACAGACCGAGGCGTTTGACGACGGTTGGTCCGGGTCGGAGGAAGATGCGTCGTCCCGCGTCCAGACCACGCTGACCGCTGAGAATGCAAAGACCATTATCTCTCGCAACGAAAGTCCCGACCTCGGTTTCGACAGGTCGGTGAATCCATATAGAGGCTGCGAGCACGGCTGCGTGTACTGCTTCGCTAGGCCATCACACGCACACATGGGGCTCTCGCCCGGCCTCGACTTCGAAACCAAGCTTTTCTACAAGCCGAACGCAGCTGAGCTGCTGCGGGAAGAGCTTTCGAAGCCGGGATATGCACCGGCGCGCGTGCAGCTGGGAGCAAACACGGATTGCTTCCAACCTGTCGAGAAAGAGCTCGGGCTCACGCGCCAGATCATCGAAGTGCTGTCCGAATTCCAGCATCCGCTGGGGATCACGACCAAGAACCACCTGGTGACGCGCGACATCGACCTGTTGGCGCCGATGGCCGCGCAGGGGCTTGCCGTGGTCGTGATCTCGGTGACAACGTTCGACCGACGTCTGGCGCGCGACATGGAGCCTCGTGCCTCGACACCCGAACGGCGCATCGACGCCATCCGCGAACTTAGCCAAGCCGGAATTCCGGTGATCGTGAACGTGTCGCCCATGATCCCGGGGCTAACGGACCACGAGATCGAGAGGATCGTCGAGCGGGCGGCGGAGGCGGGCGCGCGTTATGCGCTTTATTCGGTGCTACGCCTCTCGCACGAACTGAAAGATATTTTCAAGGAATGGCTGACTGCGGCACGTCCCGACCGCGCCGAGCGCGTTATGTCGATGGTCCGTCAGACCCGCAGCGGAAAGGAGAACGATCCCCGTTTCGGGCTTCGGATGGTCGGCGAGGGGCCGGTCGCCGACATGATGATCGCGCGCTTCCGGGCGGCGCGGCGGCGTTTCGGTCTCGACGGCAAGATGGCGCCATTACGCACCGATCTCTTCAAGGTGCCACCGCAGCGGGGCGACCAGCTGAATCTCTTCTGAGAATTTGTGTCGCGAAGTCCCGGATTGCCTCCGCAAGACCAAGATCGCAGAGCTTAAAAACTACCAAGCCGGAACGGAGGCGGCGAACGTTGCCGCAGGCGTCGCTTCCAGCACGGGCCCGAGTTCGCCCGCGAGCGTCGGCAGGAGCTCGGCGACCGTGGGGTGTATGCCGGTCATCTTCCGGAGGTCGGCGCCGGTGGCGCCGCAGGCCATCGCGGCCACGATCGATGAGATGGCCTCGTCGCCGCCAGGGCCGAGGATAGCGGCGCCGAGTATCCTGTCGTCGTCGGCGTCTATGACAAGCCGCGTCAGACCAAGGCCGCCCTCGGCCTTTTCGACGGCTCTGCTTACGCGCTCCATTCGGCGCTCGCCGATCCGGACACGGTGCCCTGTGGCGCGCGCGTCAGTCTCGGTCATGCCGGCGCGCCCCAGGGGCGGGTCGACGTACAGAGCATAGGCGGACACCCGGTCCCGAAGCGAACGGCTCTCCCCGTCCAGGATGTTCGCGGCGACCACGTCGGCGTCGCCGTAGGAAGTGTGGGTGAACGCACCCCGTCCGTTGCAATCGCCAAGCGCCCAGACGCCATCGGCAGACGTCCGACACCGATCGTCCACAACAATATAACCGCGGGCATCCGTCCTGATGCCGGCCGCCTCGAGCCCGAGGTCGTCGGTGTTGGGGCGGCGGCCGATAGCGATCAGGACATGGCTGGCGTCGACCAGCCGGTCGCCCTCGGCACAGTCGATCGACAGCCGCACGCCGTCGTCCCGCCGCGCGGCATGGATGCATTCGGCCCGCGTCCGGACGGCGACGCCCTCAGCCTCTAGAATGGCCTGCACCTCGGCCGATATCACGGCGTCCTCGCGCCGCAGCAGGGCTGGGCCGGTCTCCACTATTGTCACCTCCGATCCGAAGCGGCGGAACATCTGAGCGAACTCAAGCCCGATGTAGCCGCCGCCGACCACTGCGAGATGGTGCGGCAGCTCCTTCAGCGATAGCATGTCCGTGCTGGAGAGCCACGGCGCGTCGGAAAGCCCCGACCACGCCGGAACGCCGGACGTCCGCCGACGTTCAGGAAAACCTTCTGCGCCCGCAACCGCCGGTCACCGACGGCGAGCTCGCGGGGCCCCACGAAGCGTGCATGCCCGCGGACGATGGTGCAGCCGTTAATGCCGGCGAGCCAACCCTCCAGCGCCCGGCGTCCGGGCTCGACCAGATTACGCGTGCGGCGCTGGACCGTGGCGAGGTCGACCGACGCGCGGCCGGGAAGGTTGACGCCGAAGGCTGCCGCGCGACCGATCATGTGCGCGGCTTAGGCGCTGGCGATCATCGTCTTCGTCGGCGTGCAGCCTACGTTCAGACAGGTGCCGCCTATGAGATGCCGCTCGATGATGGCGACGCTCATGCCAGCGCCCGTAAGCCTCGCCGCCATCGGCGGTCCTGCCTGGCCGGCGCCAACGATGATAGCGTCGAAGTCTTCGGATGTCTCACGCTTCAGCCTACCCAGATGTCAGCAAACAACTATAGAGCCCCGTCGTACTATGGACTCGATAACCCACCCGGTGTTGACAGGATGATCGGGGCGACGGATTTACCAACCAGAATATTGAAGCTTTCCGGACCCAGTTTCAGGCCGACATTGATCTTAGGGGTATCTTGGCGATTTCATTTCCATCCTCGTTCGCGACAGCAATGTAGTTGCCGTCTCTGATCATCTGAGGTTTGTCGGTGCCGACATCACGCGCGAGCATCTTGCCGTATTCTTCGGCGACCTTGTCGTTCGTGCAGTCGTGACCAAGCAGGTCGTGCGCCGGGACGTCGCCCATGAGGTGGAAAAAGTATTTCGGCATTCGCGATAACAACCTTTCGCAAAGCGCGTTCCTACCGCCCGGTGGGCGGGGGCTATTCGGCGTTGTCGCCAGCCTGCCGCGACGCCTCGAACAGGAACCATGTGCGTCGCTCGGTTTCGTCGATGAAGTTCTCAAGTAGGCTGGCCGTTGCCACATCTTCGTGTTGGTCGCAAAGTTCGTGCGCCTTGCGCATGGCAGCGGCGACCTTTTTGTTGTCCTCCATCAATTCGCGCAGCATCGCCGCAGGCGCGACGAATTCCTCGTCGTTGTCGGAGATCGTCTGCAGCCTGGCGATTTGCCCGATCGAGCGTATGGTGACGCCGCCGATCTTGCGTACGCGCTCGGCGAGCTGATCCGTTGTCTCGAAGACCGCCTCCGCCTGCTCGTCAAGCATTAGGTGGTAGTCGCGGAAATGCCTGCCGCTGACGTGCCAGTGGAAATTTTTGGTCTTCACGTACAGCGCGAAGGCGTCAGCGAGGATGCCATTGACAGCGCCCGATATCGCGTTCACGCCGTCCGCGGATAGGCTGCTCGGCGTGTCGAGTTCGGCAACTTTGTTGATGACTTTGTTCACGATCGTTCTCCGGCTGCTGGGCCGCCAATTCACCGGAGAATCCGATAGGAGTGGGGCATCGAATCTATGTCGTGCGGGAATTGCTGACAGTTGCACGCTTGGGTAGGCCGCTTGCGGTGCCTAGGTGGACAGGACGTTCAATCTCACTTCCTCGGCACCTCCGCCAGCGTCCGTCCGCGGACCGCAGCCATTTGATCCTACTCGTGGCGGCCTCCCAGCGAGGCCCGATGGAGGGAGAGTGGGGATGCGGTCGCGACCTCACCAATGTCCGCTCGCTATCGTTTCTATCGCTGCCAAGATTTCGAGCGGCTGCGGTCACCGATGTGCGCTCGACGCGAAGCGAAATAGAGGTTCTCCGACGTCAGCCCGCAAGGCTTGGTAATGCTCGACCAGCTTCTCCAAGGTGAAGGCGCGATTGAGGCCGGATGGGTTCGGCAGGATCCAAACTCTAGCCGAACCAAATTCCTCTCCTTGGCCACCCCATTCCAGATTACGCAAACCCGTCATCGCTTCGTAGGCGGCTTTGCCAAGGAACGCGATCGTTTGCGGCCGGTAATGCGCGATCTTGCGCTCGAACGCGGCGGCCGACCGCCGAAATTCGGCGTGCCCGACTTCGCCGGCACTGCGTGTCGGGCGGCCGACGGCGGCGGTGACGCCGCATCCATATCGCAGCAACGTGCGGTCATCCTCGGCCGCAATGCGGTGAGGCGTGAATCCGGCAAGATGCACCGCGCGCCAGAAGCGGTTACTTGCAGATCCGAAATTATGTCCTGTCTTTGCCGCTTCGACACTTGGATTTAGACCGCAGAATACTACGACGAGATCCTTTTGAAGGATGTCATAAGATCCGGTCGGCCAGGGCGAGGTCATGGGCGCGATGCCGTATCGACGTCGAGCGAGAGACGACGCCAAACCTCGACGCGGCGGTCAGGTCCGACCTCGTCGACTTCGATTAGATGATCCGTAATATCAGGAACGGCGCCTTCGACGACGAACTCGACGAGTGCGTCTGACGGAGAGCGCGTCTGACGTCGCTGCTCATATGGGAACTCAGCAATCGACAGGAATGTTTTCGGGCCACGGGGCAGAGGCTTCCGGATCGTAGACCCCGTGTTCATGCCGCTGAGCAAAATCCGGTCACGGTGCACCTTCAAGAGGCTGCGCGTATCGACTGTCAGCACCAACTGTGCGACATCGCGTCCGGCCTTTGCCGTCAGCAACCGCTGCAAGCGACGCCACGACGTCCAGAAAAAGACCTTGGCGTTCAGGCTTCGGTACCATTCGCGCGGTGTCATTCCTTTGAGGCAGCCAATCAGCGCCTTCTCGCTCATCGGCGATTGATCACGAAGCAGCACATCGGGATAGGCGACGCGCTCCAGAATCATGCCAATGGGACGGCGCTCCGATTCGAAGGAAGATCGAGCAGGTTCTTGCACACCGTAGAGGTCGAGCAGTGCGGACGTGCTCAAAAGGCCCTGCGTCCGGATCGACGGCCAGGCGCGTCCGTCCGTGACATGGTACAGCCGAGGAAATTTGGCGATGAGTTCGGTCTCTTTCACGAGATTCCAGACAACATTCAACTCCCACGTCCTGAGATTTCAAGACTGACAAGTATTACTCCAATAACGTAAGGCTATAGGTTCCATGCCCATGTGGACAGCGCGCGTGTAGTTGTTTCGGCTTTCCGAAGATCTCAACTGGAGTCTCCATGAGCGATACCCATCTTGACCGTGCGCTGTCCGAAGAATTCGCCGGGAGGTCGGCGGAAATCCATGCTTTGAAGGCATCGGATCCGCTGTTCATGGCGTTACTGGAGCGCAATCACGAGCTCTGGGCAAATATCCAGAAAATAAAGGAGAGCATACAGCCGGCGGAGGACGCCGTTCTTGAAGAACTCGAAAAGCGCCGTTTGCTAGTTCTCGACGAGATTTCCGCTCGACTACAGCAGGCCAAGTAAAAAGATGTCGTTTAGCGAATTTTCCCGGCGCCACTTTGCCGAATTAGCAGGAGGGGTTGCGCTAGGACTGTCGACAAAATCCGGCGCAGCCCAGCAGGCTAACTCCGGAAGCGGACAGCCCAATCGGAGCTTCCCAAGCGACTTTTTGTGGGGGACGGCGACATCGGCCTATCGGGTTGAGGGGGCGGTCACTGAAGACGGACGGGGTCTGTCGATCTGGGACGGTTTTACCCGCATTAGTGGAAAAATCGGCGATCACAGCACAGCCGACGTCGCGAACGATCATTTCCATCGCTACAAGGAAGACGTTCAACTTATGAGGGCGCTGGGCGCGAAGGCCTATCGATTTTCGATCGCGTGGCCGCGGGTCTTTCCGGAAGGAACGGGCGCGCCCAATCCGAAAGGCCTCGATTTCTACAATCGGCTGTTGGATGAGTTACTGGCGAACGGTATCGAGCCGTTTGCCACCTTGTATCACTGGGACTTGCCGCAATCGCTACAGGATCGTTTCGGCGGATGGAAATCGCCTGAAACTTCGAAGGCTTTTGCGGATTATGCTGCTTATATCGCAGAGCGCATGAGTGATCGCGTGAAAAATTTCTTCACGATCAATGAATGCTCGCGGTTGGTTTATTCCGGCTACGGCGCCGGCATCGACGCACCGGGTCTCAGCCTGCCGCCACAAGAGTTAAACCAGGTCATGCACAACGTCGCGCTCGGGCATGGGCTCGCGGTGCGGGCGGTGCGGGCGCATGGGGGAGCGGGGACCAAGGTCGGCCTGGCCGAAAGCCTCGTCGTCTGCTTACCCGCCATAGAGACACCGGCGAACATCCGCGCGACCGAGCTCGCCGCACGTGAACTCAATGCCGGTTATCTGACCGCGATCCTAGAGGGAAAGTATACGGATAGGTTTTTGGCCAATACTCGTGAGAATGCCCCGACATACACGGCCGAGGAGATGAAGATCATCTCCTCGCCGACCGATTTCGTCGGGTTGAATATTTATATGCCCCATTACTATGTAGTCGCTGCCGATAATGAAGCTGGCTTTTCGCTTCTACCGCTCCCCGCGACGTTCCCGCACATGGAGACGGACTGGCTGAAAATTGGTCCCGAGGCAATGTATTGGGCGCCGCGGCAGGTTGCGAAACTTTGGAATGTAAAGTCGATCTATATCACCGAAAACGGCGCCTCGGCATCAGACCAGCCGGCCTCGGATGGGACTGTCTACGATCTCGACCGGATCATGTTTCTGCGCAGCTATCTAACGCCGTTGCAGCGCGCTACGTCCGAAGGCGTGCCCGTCACCGGGTATTTCCTGTGGAGCCTGATGGATAATTTTGAATGGGTCGACGGATATGAAAAGCGTTTCGGCCTCTACCAGGTCGACTTTAATACCCAGCGCCGCACGCCGAAACTTTCCGCCTCGTTCTATCGTGAGACTATCGAACGCAACATGGTGGTCTGATCAACCGCGTCACCTCAACAGAAATCGAAGCCTGCGCGCTTCATTGTAAGCGCGGCAATTCGGTTCATTTGATCGCCGTTGCTTACCCGTCGATTGTCCTCACGCCATGAGGACTCCTGCGCGTACCGGAGAAGGTAAGCGCCCGCAATGTGAAGGCGGATGCCGACTTTAGCGCGGCGAATGCGGCTGAAGTATTTCTTCGCCTAATTGGTGCGAGCCCCATGGAGCGAGTACGCTTCTTGGTGGTTGATACGTTTGACTTCAAATCGTTCATGCAGGTTGTCCCATGATCCGGCCTCGCCAGCGTGCACCACAGTCACCTTGGCAATACGACTGCGAATGAAGGCGGAAGCTTGGCCCCCGGTATTGAAAATCGCTGGAACCGAGTTCCCGCCACGCTCGCGAACACTCGCTTGTCGGAACGGCCAGTGCTTCCGGAGCGTTTATGGTCCGGGAGGAATGTTGGCGTCTTATGAGCTTTTCGCTGTCCACTTTTACGGTTGAGATCAACGGAAGGCCGACGATTGCCTTCAAAGCAAAATGGCAGGCTGAAGCAGACGAAATATCCCGAGGCTGGATCAATTTGCATTGGGGCGAGATTACCGAAGAACGAATCGGCGGCGTAGCCATCCCGCTCGCCATCAAAGTTCGACTAGCGTCCGCGTCCGAGAGGGCGACGCTCGAAGCCGCGGGCGACGAGGTCGACTTCTACGGTGATGTAAAGATCGTCCGCCTAATCGAAGCCAAGCCGTTCACCGTTGGCTAGTCGGAGAACAACCAATTTGCCGCTTCCATTTTGGCGCGACAGGCAGGCCGTAGATGGCTGATGGAACACTAATTCTCAAGGCTGTGGCATGCTCACAACCCGGATTCAGGAACCCGGCTTAGCTTGGTCAGAACCATAGCCAATGTTGCCTTGGATTGCCTGGAGGCCATCTTGCTCCTTTTTCGTAAACGGGGAGTCGTAATAAGGAAACTCGGGCCGTGCGCGCGCCCTGTTGGGGGCGACGCCATCGTGCACCTCGGTGTTCGTGGCCAGAGAAAGCATGACGTCGTAGGCGTCGTCCGTCAGGCTTCGGCCGTTGAAGTTTTCCGTCGAAAACTTCGCTTGCGTGCCCACCTCATACGGCAACAGTGAAGGACAGAGCATTGAAGCGATCCGCTTACCATAGGCCTCGGAATCGGTTTTTGGATTTGCCCGCGACGAAAGCCGCGCCGCGAAGGCGGCGATAGCGGGCCCGATGATTTCCGCGTCGTCTGCGGGCACGCCCGCGTGGTATTTGGCGGTGAGTTCGGGTGTGGATGGATTCGAAAGAAATAGGTGGGTCGTAAGCGGATAGCCCCATCGGCATATCTGAACTTCGGGCGCGTGCCCAAAGAGCGAGATCGTCGCCCATACGCCGATTTTCCTCTTGCCAAGCATCGCGTTCGGAACCTCGATGACAATGGCCATAACGTTGCGGTTCTGGAACAAGTTTTGCCGGTTTTCGAACGTGGCCGGATCGTACTTGTTTTCGGAGAAAAGATTGGTCAGCGTGGTGAAAAATGCCAGTGCATCAGCGGCCCAAAGCTCGGGGGCGAGGCCCGCATAGACGCGCACCCCGTTGGCTTCGACGGATGTGCCGGTCTCGCCTTCTACGATGACTTCACCATCAATCCCGGCGATCTCGCCGGCGTCGGCGCGAATGACCTTGAAGGACTGAACGTGGCGGTGCTCGTCGCCGTGGACGTGTCGCGGCTCGCCAAATCTAAACTTGAATACGACGTTCTCCTTGGCGTCGCCATCCGTATCGATGCGCAGCGCGTACAGGCCCTCGGGATGAAATGCGTCTGGAGAGGATATGCCGGCGTCTGCGTTCGAAGTCATCGCCAGCACGGTGTGGCCGGGGCGACCTTCGAACAGGTAGACGTCACAGCAATTGAGTCTGGGATCGTTCTTGGCTTGGTCGGTGTCAAAATGATGCGACATGATCGTCTCCCTGTCCGCAGTGGCTCGGTGGGACCGAGGCCCAGTTTCAGGGATTAGGCCGGCAGCAGCACGTATAGAGCCAATAGCCAATTCGAATGGTTTTGATGCCCACCGACCAGGTCTTTGCCGCTGTTAGATCTGGCCACTTCCATAACCACCTGGAATGATTAGATCGTTTAGCGTCCGGATTGATCGTCCACGGGCGGTAGCGGCCGGCCTTGGGCATTCGCCGCCATGCTAACGGAGGACATTCGCGATGATCATCGTGCACCATCTCGACGACTCCCGGTCCCAGCGTATTTTGTGGCTGCTTGAAGAGCTGAGCCTTCCGTACGAAATCCGCCAGCACAAGCGGGATCCGGAGACCCGCCTGGCGCCGCCCGAACTCAGGCAGATACACGCGTTGGGCAAGTCACCGGTCATTGAAGACAGTGGGAAGGTCATCGCGGAGTCCGGCGCCATCATTGATTATCTGCTGCGGCACTACGGCAACGGTCGGTTGGCGCCAGCGATGTCGGACCAAAAATACGACGACTACGTCCATTGGATGCACTACGCGGAGGGGTCCGGCATGCCCGCACTGATCATCCGCATCAACGTGGCACGTGTCGGCGAGGCCGCGGCGCCCGCTCTGCCGCGCCTCGATGGCGAGATCGCGCTCCAACTGGGCTATCTCGACGGTACGTTGAAGGGTCACCAGTACATCCTGGGCGACGAATTCTCGGCAGCCGACATCCAGCTGAGTTTCATCGGCGAACTCGCCAGCGCGCGTTTCGGCATCGAAGGATATCCCGAGATCAAGGGATGGGTGCGGCGCTTTCAGGCCCGGCCGGCCTATCAGGCCGCCTTGAAGAAGGGCGGGGCGTATAGCTTCGCCTAAGTCAGGCGGTCCTGCGAGGATTGGCGTATCGGCGCCGCCAGTCTTCGGTTTCCTTCACCATTTGGCTAGCTAGGCCGCCGCATTGCGGCGGGTGCCGCATGCATTCGATTTCGTACCGACGGCACAATCGACATGCCGCGTTCTCGATGTCGTTTGCGCCGCGCGACTGAATTTCATTCCAAACAGTAATTGGCCGAGGGGGAGGGCCTGCTTCTAAGACGTTAAAAGGGATCGCTTGACCTCAAGACGCTTTGACGTCGGCAGAGCGGCCCGCGGATTTCAGAGGGCCAAATGCAAGAACGAGTGAGCCCGACGGCTTCTGTAGCGTCTTCGCCGCCGGTTGCACCGTCACCGTCTCCGTTGCGGATCTTGTGGCGCCGCTTGGGCGTTGCTATTTTCGCCATCCTGTTAGCACTGGGATTCGTCGCCTTGGCGACGATCCGCTGGAATGCTTGGGTTGGCGCGGCCGCCACGCAGGTCACCGATGACGCTTACGTCCGCTCCGACTTGACCCATCTGAGCAGCAGGATCGCCGGCGAGGTTTTGGTCGTCGCCGTAAATGACTACCAGCACGTAAAGGCGGGCGATCTGCTAGTCCAGGTCGACCCGGCCGATTATCAGGCACAGGTCGCCCAGGCGGAGGCCGGCGTCGGCGCGGCACAGGCCGCGCTGGATAATCTGGCGAACCAGGTCGAGCTACAGTACGCGACGATCGCGCAGGGCGAAGCGGAACGGGCCTCCGCGGAAGCGCATGCACTTGAGGCCAAACAGGAGCAGGATCGTCAGGAAGCGCTGCTGCAGACGAGCTCTGGCACTCGGCAGAGGGTGGAGCAGACCGTCGCTGATTACGCGCGCGCGCAAGCCGACGTTAAGGCGAGCAGGGCGGTCATTGCTGAAGAACGCCATCAACTCGAGGTTCTCGCCGGGACAAAGAAGCAGCGGGCGGCGGATCTGCAGTCCGCAATAGCGACGCTGACGGCGGCCCGCCTGCGGCTCGGCTATACGAGGATCGTTGCACCGTTCGATGGTGTAGTCGGTGAACGAGAGGTCCAGCCGAACGACTACGTCAACGTCGGGACCAATCTGATATCGGTCGTACCACTGCCCCATGTCTACGTGATCGCCAATTATCAAGAAACGCAGCTTACGAGAGTCACGCCGGGCCAACTCGTCGATATCAGCATCGACACCTTTCCGGACGAGCGGCTGACAGGGCATGTCGAACGGATCGCGCCGGCCAGCGGGTCCCAGTTCGCGCTCTTGCCGCCGGACAATGCGACGGGAAATTTCACCAAAGTGGTGCAGAGGATTCCGGTCAGGATTCAGTTGGACAAGGATCAGAGCCTCCTCGGCCGCCTGCGGCCTGGTATGTCCGTCGTGACGAAGATCCATGTCGACGAGGCTCACAGTGGCCCAAGGTAACGGCGCCCAGGACGGACGACCGCACCAGGGCGTTACTCTCCGGCAGGTTACAACGGTCGGTGCCGTCATGCTCGGATCCTATCTGTCTAATTTCGACACGCGCCTGACGTCGGTCGGGCTTGCCGATCTTCGGGGAGGCTTCTCGCTGAGCTTCGACGAGGGCGCTTGGTTCAGCACGGCCACGATCGGCGCGCAGATATTCATCGCCCCGATGGTGGCGTGGCTCTTCACGGGAATCGGGCTGCGGCGTGTCTTCGCGCTTCCGTGCCTCGCCTTCGCCGTCGTCTCGTTGGCAATACCGTTCGTCCGGAACTACGAGGCTTTGATCGCGCTAAGCATTGTTTACGGCATGCTGGTCGGGGTGTTGGTCCCGACGACCATCATGGTTGCCTTCAAAAACCTGCCGGTCTCGTGGTGGCTGCCGGTCGTCGCGCTCTACGCCATCCGTGTCGGGTTCGCTATCAATCTCGCTCCGTCGGCGGTCGGGTTCTTTGTACAGCGTCTGGGTTGGCAGTGGCTCTACTGGCAGGGCGTCGTCATCGCACCGCTGCTGGCCCTAATGGTCTATGTCGGCACGCCAAAGGTGCCGATCAATCGCGAGGTCCTGAAGGACGCCGATTGGGGAGGAATGCTGCTTTTGGGGACAGGATTGGCGATGATCTATGCGGGGCTAGATCAGGGCAACCGCCTCGACTGGTTTCGTTCAGGCACAGTGATTTCCTTGCTCGTATGCGGCGCGCTGCTATTCGTTGGGTTCCTAATCAACGAGGAGATCGTCGAGCGCCCCTGGGCGCGCGTCAACGTGCTTTTCGTCCGCAACGTCGCCTTGTCTCTCTGCGGCATCCTCGTTTATGTGCTCGTCAGCCTGTCGAACGCCTCGCTCGTTCCGAATTTCCTCGCCAGCGTCGCGGAGCTGCGACCCGAACAGTACGGACGGGTGATGCTGCTGTATGGGGCACTGCCAATGTTTATTACATTGCCGATCTCGGTATTCGTGCTGCGCCACGTCGATCCGAGGTCAGCGCTATTATTCGGGCTTTCCGCTTTCGCCGTAGCCAATCTGATGGGCACGCGGCTGTCCCACGACTGGGCGCCGGGCGACTTTGTCCCGATCATCCTATTGCAGTCGCTGGGTCATGCGTTTGTTCTGTTTCCTATACTGATTATTGCGCTGAGAAGCCTCGATTTCTCCAGAGTGGCGGCGTTCGTCGCGTATGTCCAACTCGGCCGCCTAGGCGCAGCGGAGATCGGCGTCGCGCTCATGACGACCTGGCTAAGGGTCCGCGAGCAGATCCACTCGAACTATTTGGGTCAGCATGTAGCGAGTGGCTACATGAGCTCTGCACGGGTGATCGATCAACTGTCGGCCCAGCTCGCGGCCCGCGGTCACGCCGCCGCGCCGGCTCGCGCCATTGCCTCCCTTGCATCAATGGTCGAGCGGGAGTCCACCGTCCTCGCGTATATCGACGGTTTCTGGCTAACGTTCTGGTTCGCGGTGTTCGGGATCGTGTTCGTGGGCCTGATCGGCACGCCCCCGAGCGTGAGGTTTGTGCCGGTGCCCTTCGGCGAATGGCTAGGTCTGCATCGAGTTCGGCTCGGAAGCTCGACGTCGCAGAAATGACTGCGGAGCAGAGCGGCGGCGTGCGCTTTCGGCTCAGAACCGCTTGCTGAGGAATTTCGAACCCTTGAGGCCATAGCGCCATGGTAGGTCGACGGCTTTGGTGAGACCGATTCTGACTCCCGTCACGATTTCAACTTCGCCACTGCGGGCATGCAATGCAATCGGCGGCTTATCCAGGGGAAGTTCGCTGAGCGTTTTCGTGATCGCAAGCGCCTTGCAAAGCTTGCCAGGGCCGGAGCACAGCGCAACCGGGTCCGTAACGCCGCGGCGCCTGCGCATCGCGGCTAGACCATGGGTCGGCTCGATCGCGCGGATGAGAACGCCGGCGGCCGAGCCCGCCGGCTGGCAAACGAAGTTGACGCACCAGTTCAGCCCGTAAGAGAGGTAGACGTAGGTATAGCCAGGCGGACCGAACATAACGGCGTTTCGCGGCGTCGGGCCACGGAACGAATGCGCCGCCGGATCGGTCTGATCGTAGGCTTCGACCTCGACGATGATGCCGCCGACCCCGTTCACGAGAAACGTTGCCCCGATCAGATCGGGCGCCACTTCGTGGACGCTCCTTGCAAAGAAGGACTTCTTTAGCCTGCGGCCCGGCCTTCGAACTCCATCTGCAGGCGTGGGCGCGATGGATTTGCGCATTCGGAAGTCTCGAGCGGGACGGACATTTGTGGCGACGGGTTAAGGAACTTCCGCGTCGATTGGGGCATCGAAACCATAACACTGCGTTATTTGCACGAACCAGTACCGAAGCTCAATGTTACTTTGACTTGCAGTACGAGGGCGTCATTTGTCCTTCGATGACGCATCAGGAGTAACAATGGTCGATTCCTTTAAGCAGGAACGCATCCCTCTCCGGAACGGTAGGGGACAAATTCCGGTGTTGGGTTTCGGCACTCTCATCGCCGATCCGGAGGCGACGAAGATCGCTACCGGCGACGCGCTGAAGGCGGGATTTCGTCACTTCGATTGCGCCGAACGTTACCGTAACGAGCGGGAGGTCGGCGAAACTTTGCGCAGTGGACTCGCCGGCGAAAACATTAGCCGGGACGACTTGTTCGTGACGACGAAGGTTTGGAATACCAATCACCGGCCGGAACGTGTCCGTCCTGCGTTCGATGGCAGTCTGGAAAGGCTGGGCCTCGATTACATCGATCTTTATCTCATTCACAGCCCGTTCGCCTTCAAACCCGGCCTTGATCAAGATCCGCGAGACGAGAACGGGCATGTAATCTACGACAAGGACACCACCCTCTTGGACACCTGGAGAGCAATGGAAGAGCTGGTGGACGATGGTAGATGTCGTGCCATTGGATTGTCCGACGTCGACCTGGGCAAGCTCGCGCCCATCTACGAAGCAGCGCGGATCAAGCCGGCCGTCGTCCAGGTCGAAGCCCATCCGTACCTGCCGGAAACCGAGCTTCTTCAGTTCTGTAAGAACAGGGACATCGTACTCCTGGCTTTCGCACCGCTGGGCCACGGGATGAAGCCCGGACCGATCGAAGACCCGGCGGTTCTGTCGATCGCCCAGCGTACCGGCAAAACTTCGGCGCAGGTCCTGTTGGCCTGGGCCGCGCAGCGGGGTACCGCGCTGCTGACGACCCCGAAGAGTCCTGCGCGGGCGATTGAGAACTTTGACGTTTCATGCCTTCCCGACGATGCCATGGAAGCGATCGACGCGATTAAGACAAGGCAGCGGTACAACCGCGTGGTCGAGACAGGTAGTCCGGGCTTTATTCCGCGCGGCAGCTGATCGAGAAGTCCGAAATCGACTTCAACGATCGCGTTTTTTTATCATCGAAATGGAGAGCTTCATGAAGATCATTCTCATCGGGGCCACGGGTACCCTTGGCAAAGCCGTTGATCGGGCTCTCTCTCCCAGGCACGAGATCGTCCGTGTCGGCCGGAAAAGTGGCGACTTCCAAGTCGACATCGCCGATCCGAAATCAATCGAGGGGCTTTATGCCAAAACGGGCGAGGTCGATGCCGTGGTAAGCGCGACGGGCGACGTCCATTTCGGTCCGCTGGAAGAATTCACGCAGGCGCAGTTCGAAGTAGGGCTGCGCGGCAAACTGATGGGCCAGGTGAATCTCGTCACTCTCGGAATCAAGCACGTCCGATCGGGAGGATCCTTCAGCTTGATTAGCGGTCAGATCAATGACGATCCGATCCGGATGGGTGCGTCGGGCGCCATGGTCAACGGCGGGCTGGAGGGCTTCGTCCGTAGCGCGGCCCTTGAGCTTCCGCGCGGATTGCGCATCAACCTGATCAGCCCGACCATGACCGAGGAATCTGCGACCGCATTCGGGCCCTTCTTTCCCGGGCAAAAGGCGATCCCTGCAGCCGAGGCGGCGCTGGGTTTCGTCAAGAGTGTCGAGGGGCCGCAGACCGGCCGTGTTTACCGCATCGGCTGGTCACGCGATTGAGTGGCCGAGCCAGGAACAATGATGCGTTCAGAAATCACCTATCGCGTGCGGCTCTGGAGGCGGCGCGATCGAAAAGGCCGCTAGGGCCGCGACGATGCATGCGGCTGCAGAGACCAGCATCGCCTCATGGAAGCCGCCGATCAACTCTGCGCCAGATTGCTGAAGTATGCTTCCGAGCAGCGCGACGGCGGCGAGCGAGCCCGCTCGGGAAACCGCGCTGTTGAAGCCCGACGCCGTGGCCGCGTGGTTGGCGTCCACCGACGTCAGGACGAGCGTCGTCATCGGCGCGAGCGCCAGACTCATTCCAAGCGCGATGAGGAGGACGGCGGGGAAGATGTCGCGCCAGTATTGCGCATCGACACCGATCCTGAGCGCCGCCACGCACCCGAGCCCGGTCATGACGGCGCCGGCGACCAGCGGCAGTCTGCGACCGAAGCGCGAGCACAGGATGCTCGCCATCGGTGAGACGACCGTAATGAGGATCTGCAATGGAATGAACGCCAGGCCGGCGACAAGCGCGCTGAGACTAGCGCCCTTGATCATGACAAAGGGGATCAGCGTAAGGTTCGCGGCGAACGCGCCATAGAGGGCCAACGTGAAGACGTTCAGCGAGATCACGGTGCGGGCAGCAAACAGCGCTGGCGGCAACATGGCGCGCTCCTTCTTTCGAAGCTCGATGAGGACAAGTCCAAAAAAGAGCGCCGCCGCAACCAGCATACCTGTGAGCGAATGAAGCGCGTTACCCGTTCGGTTCGTAAAACTCATCAGAGACCACCCAAGAGCAGTCAGCCCGAGGATGGAAAGTACGGCGGCGGGAACGTCGATCGGCGCCCCGGCGTCTTGCGGCACCCCTCGCACCCAAACCGAAGCTGCGATGAACGCGAGGAAGGCGAGGGGGACCTGCATGAGAAAGGTCGCCTGCCATGATCCGTGGTCCAGGATCAGTCCGGCGACGGCAGGGGCGATTGCGCTTGCAACGGCGGCGCTTGCCGACCAGATTCCGACCGCCGCGCCTTTGCGCTCGGGTGAGAAGCCGCCGCTGAGGATGGTGAGCCCGGCAGGCAGGATCAGCGCTTCGCCGACGCCCTGGACAAACCGGCCGCAGACGAGCTGCGCCCAATTGACCGATACGGCGCAGCCAAGAGAAGCGACGCCGAAGAGGGCGATCCCGATCAGGAACATCCGCCGGTGTCCATAGCGATCTCCCAATGCGCCGCCGAGAAGTGTGAAGGCTGCCAAGGGAAGCAATTCAGCGTTGATGATCCACTGAAGCTGGTCGGAGCCAAGCGTCAGATCGCGCCCTATCGCCGCAAGCGCGACGCTCACCACCGCGCCGCTGATGAAGACAAGACAACATCCGCAGCACGACGCCGCGAGCAACGTTCCACTTCGGCCGTTGTCTCCACACGAGGGTGCCGATTTCGCCATCTCCAGTTCGCAGCAAACCTGCGTGATGCTCGTCATCGCCCGAACTTTCGATGCCGAGTTCCAGATCGCTTTTTCGCAGTGCTGGCGCGGAGCTGGCGACCGGACGGCAGTTCTTTCAGGTCTTGTCGCACTATTTGAGACGATCGAAGAAGGCGATTATCCGCTCCGCGACTTCGCCGGCGCGGGTCTCCAACGCGAAGTGCCCGGCCTCGACGAATCCGATTTCCGCATCCGGAAGATCGCGCCTGAAAGCCTCTGCTCCCGGCGGCAGAAAAAAGGGATCGTTGCGTCCCCACACAACCAGCATCGGCGGCTGCTTTTCACGGAAATAGCGCTGCCAGGCAGGATAAGCCGCCACGTTGGTGCGGTAGTCGTAGATGAAGTCGAGCTGTATCTCGTCCTGTCCGGGACGGTTTAGATAGGCGATGTCCAGTTCGTAACCATCGGGCGCCAGCAGTGAGGCATCCGATCCCATGGTATATTGGCTCTTCGTGATTTCCGGCGTCAACGTGACGCGGCAGGCATCGCGATTATCCTGGCTCGGATCGTCCCAATATTTACGGAATAACGTCCATAGAGGGCCAAGGCCTTCCTCATATGCGTTGCCGTTCTGACTGATGATTGCAACGACCCGTTCGGGGTGCGCGGCCGCAAGTCGGAGCCCTGTAGGGGCTCCGAAATCGAAGATGTATAGCGCGTATCGCGAAAGCCCCAGGGCTTGGGTAAAGCCATCGATCACGTTGGCTAGATTGTCGAAAGTGTAATCGAAGCTCCCTCGTGGCGGCGTTTTTGTCTGGCCGAAGCCTGGCAGGTCCGGGGCAATCAGACGGAAACGGTTTTCGAGGTGCGGAATCAGATCCCGGAACATGTGACTTGCGGTCGGGTACCCGTGAAGGAGCAAAATAACGGGAGCGTCCGCCGGACCAGCCTCACGGTAGAAGACCTCGACGTCGCGGACGGCTTGGGTCCTGTAATGAACGGTCATGCACATGGCCCTCTTCTCATTCCGCGGCGGCAAGCATCGCCGCTGGTGATGTCGAGGGGAAGTGGCGTCAGATTATAGGATCAATCACTGACGGTTATCGCATGGTTCAGGTGGATCTCGGCCGATAGCTGGCTCGGAGAGCGGTTCCCGCGGCAGTTTCGGAATAATGTCTATCATCTGCAGGTGGAAGCGGCGTTGTTGCCCGTTGCCGGGAAACGGCACCTCGAAAAACGGTCCGTCGAAGTGGGCTTCCGATGCCGCGGCCCGGACGATGGCGCGGATGCCTTTCAGCAGGCACACGATCGCGAGCGGACGGTATTCGGCAATGCGTCGTTGGAGGTCGTGCGCGGCCTCGAGGTGCGCGGCGCGGCGTTCGCGCGGCGTAAGGTGGTTGACCGGCGCCAGAACGAGATCGTCGAGATACCACCCGTAGGACTTGAAACGCTCCAGGAATTTGTCGTCCCCTGTAAGGACTTCCTCGATCGCGCGCCTGAGATATCGCCCTAGTTGTCCGTTACCGTAGTAGAAGAAAGAGCCGCCGACGGGAGCCGACTCCGCCACGAATAGTGTCGCTATCCGTCGTGGACGGTGGTCCGCCCGTGCCTTTTCGACGGTAGCCATGATGGCCCGAAATTCCGTTGGAAAGCTTTCCGGCACATGGTTCCTCGGTGCGCAGCGCGCCGTCAGATTTTCTCTAGTCGTTGCGGTCCGCCCAGATCGCGAGCGAAAAACGCCGCAAAGTCGTCGGCCGCGGCGATGTGCAGCGCGCTGTACGCCGCGATCAGCTGCGGAAGGGTTTGACGGTTGAGCCCGCTCGGATCCGGTAGGACCCAGACCCGGGCGCCACCCAACGTGTTCTCTTGCAGACCCCACGCGACATCCCGGCGCGCCATGATTGCGGAATAGGCACCTTTTCCGAGGAACGCGATCCATTTCGGCTGATGTCCTTCGATCTTTGCGCGCAACGCATCTCCCGCAGCGGCAAGCTCGCTGCGCGAGAGCTCGCTCGCCCGCCTTGTCGGTCGGCTAACCGCCGAGATCAGGCCGCATCCGTATTGCGGAAGTAATTGATCCTGGTCAGCGCCCAACAGGATCGGCGAGAAGCCTGCGAGGTGAACCACACGCCAGAAGCGGTTGCTGGGCCCAGCGAACCTGTGGCCCGTCGCCGCCGCCAGCGGACTTGGATTTATGCCGATGAAGACCACGACCAGGTCGTGATCCAATATATCCGGTAGCGCCCTCAGCATGTCGGTCTGGACTTGTCCATCCCCGATAGTACCCGACGATCGACCAGCGCGTCTGCTCGCGATGCGATAACCGGAGGTGATGAATCTGATGGTCGCAGGCGATTTTACTTCGGCAAGCGGGTGAGTTGATCTTGTGCGCGCGCTCGCCTTCGCCAGCACCGGTCGCGGCAGCCGGATTTGAACAACCACGCCGAACCACAGGAGATGACCATGAGCCTCATCGACAAAGCTGTTACGGCAAACCGCGAGTATGCGAAGAATCCTGATCCGAAGCTCGCAGACCGTCCAAGGCCCAAGCTCGCCGTAGTAACATGCATGGACCCGCGCCTTTCGGATCTTCCGGCGATCCTGGGACTTCCGCACGCCGAGCTCGATGTAATCCGCACCGCGGGACCGGCGGTGACAGATGAGGTGCTCGGGGAGCTCGTCGCATCCAACCGGGTGATCGGGACCACCGAAATCATGCTGCTTAATCACACCGGCTGCGGGTTCACCACGTTCACGGACGACGAATTGAACATGAAGCTGACGGAAGCGACCGGAGACTCGTCGCCGGCTCCGATGCGCTTCTTTTCGTTCAAAGATCCTGACGAACATACTCGTGAACAGATCAACGCTGTCAGGTCGCATCCCTGGATTGCAAAGGATGTTCCTGTGCGAGGCTTTGTCTTGGATATGGAGACGGGCCTCCTGAGAGAAGTCCATGCTGCCCGAAGTTAACCGGGGAGTGCCGCACTTAAACAAAGGCAGCGCTGGTATCCGTCCTGGAAAGGGGTTTTCCAAAATGACTCGAGCGGGTGGATCGATCGTCGTGTTTTTTGCGGCAGCAACGTGGATTGGCGTGGCGCCAACACTGGCACAGGACGCCAAAACCCACAGGACCACGTTGCAAGAGACTACGGTACCGTCGACGGGATATCGCGCGACGGCGATGAAGATCGTGATCGACGAAGGCGGGGAAGCGCCATGGCATACCCATCCGGGTCCGGAGCTAGGCTACATCGTGTCCGGGGAAGCGACGTTCTATTCAGGTTGTTACCCGCGAAACGGTGGGCCGGGTCGGAGACTTCGGGACCGATCAACGATGCCGTCTTGGCGACAAGGTCTTTGCCATACCGCACCGTCCGGCCCCAATCGTCATCCGCGAGTTTGTCGATATCAGGAACGACCCAGGACGTCTCGACCGGAACCGCGGAAGTAGCGGAGGTAGAGGAACCCGGTGCCGGGCCCTGAGCGTGGGCATGGCGGAGTGCAAAGAGAACCGGGCACGCCAATACGAGAACGGCAAGCAAAGCGATCAAGAGCCGGTTTATCCTGGTCATCCGCATTCTCCAGCGCTTCTTCTCGGTTGTCTCCTCCAGCCCTGCCGATCCAAACACGCGAGAAAGGCTATCTATCCTCGTGTAGCCATTCCAACAGATTGTTCTTCTTGAAATGAACGATTGAACGGATGAGACCATGAGACTTGTCATGGCGATGCGGCGCGCGATCAAATGCAGTGGTGTCATTGTTCCAGGTCACGCCGCCGCCACGCGTCAGCGCTTCGGGCGCGACTAGAGCTGACGCCAAATCCAACCGCTCGTCGTTATCCCCATTCTGACAACGCGGCCGAGGAAATATTGCTGTGGATTCATAAGGGACAGGTTGTGACGGTCTGGTCGCCGGTGCTTCGGACTAGACACCTTGAATTTGTATCCTAAAATCAGAACGATCGGTCGACGTAAGACAACTGCGCGGGAAGGAGCCACATCGCAGCTTCTTGATTCCGGCCGAGCGTGCAATTTTCTTGGCTTTCGCCAACGGAACGAGGGCGGCGCGGGCCGAGCAAATCCGGGCTTTCGCTATTGCTTGGGTTCTCCGCTAATCTTCACATCACTTAGCTTATAGATTTCAGATGATCGTCCCGGACATTCAGCAACAGACTGAACAAGATACTCTCGTCTATGTGGGATACCCTGACCGTTACGCGCGCTGGGCAGATTTCTTGCGAGCGCTTCGCTGCTGTTACATCGAACTGATCGTCATCCTCTTGTTCTTTGCGCTTATGTCGCATGACCAGACCGCGGAAGTGCTGCGCATCAACGCCTCGCTGCCAGCTGATTCCGTCCTGAACTATTTTTACGATTGGACGCCGCCCATCGTTTGGGTGTTGGCCGTTACGTGTCTCGGGGTGTGTGTGGGCGCCCATGCGAATTACGTGTTGCAACGGAACATGGGATCCCGCTTCGGGAACGGCGAAAAGATTCGCGAAAGGGCAGCCAGCATCATCGGAAGCCTCTGCCGGCCGCTCCCTTCTTCGATGCAAGCCAGGTTTGTGGATACCGTGCAGCAGATCAAGTGGAACTGCCTGGACGATTATGTGTTCACGTACAAAACCCGAGATGATCTGAAATGGCTTCCGTTCGCGCTCGGCGGTTTGGTACCCGCGCTGGGTATCTATGGCATGCTGCGGGCGATGGATCTAACCGACTTTTTTGGCGCCGGGATGATAGCGAACATCCGGCTGTCGTTTGCCTGTTTTGCTGCCTCGATCAGCCTCCTCATTTTCTGGCATCTTTGGCGCGCTCTTCGGGCTGACGAGCAGGTCGCTCGCGGTTTGCGAGTTTTCGCCTATGTTGCGCTCGTCTTCCTTGTCGTAACCTACATCCTCAATTTTCTTGCGCCCGCGGACTTTGCCAGTGCGCATTACATCCCGATCGGGTGGCTTGCCGCCGTGCTGGCGAGCTTGATGGTCTTGAATAGTGTTTCCGAACACTTCCGCATTCCACTCGTGACGTTCTTTCTGTTTGCGTTCGTTCTTTTCGAGGTGACCGGTTTTTCCAATAACCACACGATCCGGTGGCAGACGTCCCAACCTAATGCCAAACCGGCCCAAGAGGCTTTCAAGAGTTGGCGGGATGCCAGGTCATCCGAAATCGAGAAATTCAAGGCAGCGAAGAAAGCCTATCCGATTTTCATCGTCGCCGCGGAAGGGGGAGGCATTCGGGCCGCCTATATGACCAACGCCGTCCTTGCCAAGCTCGAATTGGACAACCCGGATTTCCTCCGACACACCTTTGCCATCATAGGTGTATCCGGCGGAAGCGTCGGCGCAGCGATGTTCAGCGCCAGTCACTTGAGTCCGGCTCGGACGGAAAAGTGCGGAAAACCCGCTGCGGTGTCCGGGAGCGTCGAGGCCCGTACCCCGCATGACGCCGCGCGCGCAACCCTGTCGTCGGACCTGCTCAGCCCGACCCTTTCCAGCCTGTTCGGCCTCGACTTTGTAGCGCGGTTTTTGCCCGGCGCTTACATAGGCCTGGATGTCTGGGATCGCGGCGCGGCACTCGAGGACGCGATAGACGCGGTCTGGCGTGGCTATGGCCAGATGCCACTGCGAGGCGTCTGCTTTAGTCAGGCGTGGGCCGGTGCGACCGGCGATCTTCCCGCCTTGATCCTGCTCGCCACTGACGTACGCAGTGGCGAGCGATTGGCGGCCAGCCATTTGCAATTTCTGCCAAGCAACCCGAACGGCGCTGGCGATTGTTCCGCCGAGCCACCGGCCGGCGAGGCCCGGCTTCGTACCCTCGCGGCAGAGCTGCCGAAGAAAGATATTCCGCTTCTCACCGCCGCGGTGATGAGTGCGCGATTTCCGATTATCTCTCCATCTGCGGGGCTGCCTTGCTCTGGCGGCGCCCGGCGCGTTGTCGATGGTGGCTATTTCGAAAACTCGGGCGTGACAACAGTTCTCGAACTGCTTGATGCTATTGCGCCCGAAACCACAGCTCCAAACGATCTGCAGGTTATGGTTCTGCGCATTGCGAACAGTGATGCATCAACCGGTTCTGTTTGGACCCGAAATGGCGGCAGTACCTTCGGGCGGTTGATGCCCGATCCGATAACAGCTCTCCTCAACACGCAGGATTCGCGCGCTGCGGTAGCGATCTCCAATCTGGAAAGTAGATTAGGTGGCAATCAACTTACGTTCGGCTTGACTCCTAGCCCGGTGGCAATCCCGTTAGGCTGGCTTCTCGGAAAGGCCGCCCAAGACGAAATCGATCGCCAAGTCAGTGGTGAAGCCAACGCGTCAGCTTTCACCCGGGTGTCGAACGCTCTGAGCACCGGCCAGCAACGCCAATAGCCTTCGAAAAAGTCCCGTAGATGTGAAACCGGCACGCCGAAAAGGGCTACTCAAGCCACTTAAGCCGGCCCGAAGCCTTTGGATTTCGACCGTCTCAGCTTGATCTGATGGATGCGGGCGCGCTTTAGATCGAGCGATCTCGCCAACGGTCTGCTCTTAAGCGCCCCTCGCTGAACGACAGCATCCTCTCGGTCTGTCCAGTCTCGACGGATTATCATCTGTTCGCCCCAGCGAATGTCGGCCGACGCGCTCCGATATTCGGCTTCCGCTTTGCAACAGATGATGACCCGATCAACCGTACGGTGCCCGAGGGGACCCGCCAGCGTGAACCGGCGGCCCTAAGATTGCGAAATTTTTACAAATTCCAAGCTGAATACAATCGTTGAACTTCAGGCCATTAGGTGCGTGTCAGCGTGGAGGGGCTGCGTGCTGGTAGACCTTGTCAGGATCGGAAGCCATTTCCATCCGGCATATTTGTCACCTGTCTGGCGCAGATGCGTGTAACGTTTGAGACTTGACCAGGAGCGATGACCAGAGACTGCCGCGACCTGCGGGATGTTTCGACCGACTTCGAACAGCCTGGAAATACCATCGTGACGAAGATCA
>Ga0210385_10000465_pt1 | contig 29528 bp, 19 predicted proteins | sample IncBWH26OmetaG_FD_160107 | JGI IMG/M metagenome (GOLD analysis project Ga0210385, IMG submission 160107) | Forest soil microbial communities from Barre Woods Harvard Forest LTER site, Petersham, Massachusetts, United States - Inc-BW-H-26-O ...
CTCATGCTCCCGGATCACCGCCTCCCGAATCGCCCTGATCGCGGCCTGAAGGTCCGTCGCGTGGCGATCGATCTCCTGGACGATGGTGAGTTCGTCGCTCGCCTCAGTCGCGACCGCAAAAGCTGCGCATTGCCCTCTCGCGAATGTTCCGTGCGCTGCGGCCGAGGTCCGCTCGATGTCTTGCGGGTAGTGATTGCGGCCCCGCAGAATAATGAGATCCTTCAGCCGTCCCGTGACGAACAGTTCGCCATCCCGAATGAACCCGAGATCCCCGGTCTGAAGGAAATGCCTTGTCGTATCGGTCTCGCGTTTCGCGCGGAAGGTCAACTCCGACTCATCAGGTTTATTCCAATACCCCTGCGCGACGCTTGGGCCTGCGATCCAAATCTCCCCCACGCGATCGGTTGGGCAGTCGCGTCGTGTTTCGGGATCAACGATGGCCACATCCAGGTGTAGCTTTCCACAGCTAACGATTCCTCGGCTCACTCCACTCTCGCCGCTTGGCTGCACGCGCTCGCGTTCGAGCAACGCCCGGTTGACTGCAAGCACTTTCACCGCGCGATTTGCAGGACCGCCGGACACGAATAACGTGGACTCCGCAAGACCATAGCACGGGAAAAATGCCTTGTCCTTAAAGCCGCATGTGACAAACGACTGCGCGAACCCCGCGAGCGTTCCCGCATTCACTGGCTCCGCACCGCAGTACGCCACCTCCCACGACCGGAGATCAAGGTCTTCTCTGTGGCTTGGCGAAATCGAACGTAGACACAAATCGTAGGCGAAGTTGGGTCCCCCGCTGATCGTTCCCTTATATTGCGAGATGGCCTCCAGCCATCGCGATGGCTGCTGGAGAAACGCGTGATGCGACAGAAGAATGGCCTGGCATCCAACGTTGACGGTCTGTAGAATGCTTCCAATCAGGCCCATATCGTGGTAGAGCGGGAGCCAGCTTACGACCACCGATTGATCGGAGATGCCGAAGGCGTCCCGGGTTCGCTTCAGGTTGTCAATCAAATTCGCATGTGTGACGATTACGCCTTTAGGATCGCCGGTTGAGCCGGATGTATATTGCAGAAACGCAATCGACTCGGAGCGAAGGCCCGTCGGCGTCCAGTCGCTATCCGGATCCTCGACCAAACTGGACAGGATCAATTCCACCGCGCCCAGGTCGGCTTTGTTCCAGGCCGCCCGTCCCTGCTCCGTTGTAAGTACAGCGGCGGGGTCTGCATCCCGAACAATGGACGCGATTCGGGCACTCGACCGGTTGGCTCTCAGGGGATAAGCGGGCACGGCGATGACCCCTGCATACAAGCACCCGAAAAATGCTTCGATGTACTCGAGACCTGGCGGATACAACAGTAGCGCCCGCTGCATTCGCAGTCCACGCTCTTCGAGATCCCTGGCAATGGCGGTTGCCCGCCGATGGAGCTGAGCAAAGGAGAGAAACTGCTTGGGCCGCGCGCCATCGGAGAGAAAAACGAAGCCGCCGCCACCGCACGCGCGTGCGGCTAGTACGTCGTATAAGGTGACATCAGGCATTTCGCTGCTTCAACGGGGAATACCGAAACGGATTTGTTTGCCGACTACGGTCGACCAGTTGTAAAGATCAAATTGCGCGCCGGGAATGACGTTCGCAGGAGGCCGGCCCAGCTCTTGACCGAGCGCCTCTGGCAATCCCGCCGTCCAATCCATTAGCTCAAACTCAAGACGGCTGTCTGCAGAGCCGTCGATCACAACGTCATCCCCTTGGGCAGGAACGGCCTTCAAAATGATACCCCGTAAGTCGCTGCCGACAGCGCCCAGCGCCTCGTGCCCATTGAGGGATACGAGTCTGAACGAATTTTTCTGCTGCGGGAATCGAAGCACCAGGTTCGGCGCGCCTCGAGCCGAATGTACGTGAATCGCCCAGAGTGTCCGTCCCACGGTAGAAGCCGTTGACGATTGCACCTCCGCTTCGGGCGAGGCGATCGGAAGGACTGATGCAGGCGCGCTGGTGAACGTTCCGCCCGACAACGCGAATACGGGCAAAGGTCCCCTCCGCGCTCTGGGCCGAAAATGCGCCTGAATCCATTGATTAGCCGAAGGCGGGTCCGGAGAGCCCCATACCGCGCTGCCCTCGTCCGCCACTAAGCCGTAGAAGATGGCGGCCTGCAGTGGCTGGTGTGAATCAAAGCGGTTCTGCCTAAAACCAATCGCAATCAGCATCACCACGACAAACACCGCAACGATGGGGGCCCAAAGCGCCCCCATTCCACTCACCCATCGGAAGGATGGAATCTGCCAGCAGGCCATGAACCCTAAAAGCAGCGCCAGCGGCACACAAGCGCTTAGACCTAATGCAAGCGGCAGTAGACGGAAGAGGCTGGCCAGAAACACGGTCCAAAGAAGCGAACCTGCGGCAAGGGCGATCATTCCTCGATTCGAAAAGCGCTCGATTCCACTCTCCATCCGGGGCTCCCAAAACCAGCGGGAAACCGACGCAAGGAGTGCGCACGCGGCCGTAACCAAATGGGGCCATGCCAACAGATACGAAGCTCCCGGCATCAGCAACGAAACTGCGAGGTCCGCCATCAACGCCCAAATCAAAGCGCCGAGCCAAACGCCAAAAAACGGCCATCGGCGAAGGAACCGACCGAGGGTCATTAATGTCGCGGCAAGTCCCGCCAATAGTTCTGCTCCAAGAAATGCCCAATGGTGGTACACATCTCCCATCACGAAGGAATCGTAGTCGGGGCGCATAGCGGATACCGCAAACGCCACCACGCCTGCGCAGCCAGCGCTGAGGATCGCAACAGCCGGTACGGCCAGCATTCCTGCAAGCACAGCGGTGACGGTCACCCGTTTGCGCCACAATGCGAACCCAACAGCAGCAATTGTCATCAGAGCGGCGGCGGTGCTCAAGGGTACTGCCCAGGAAGCCGCATACATGAGCAGCCCTGACCGGGCAATCGTGAAATATATGAGGTCGCCCCCGGCTTTGGGCGCCGCCGTAGAGTTTCCGAATGCTTGCGCCAACGGCAACGCGTACAGTCCGGCCTGCTGCAAACTTTGTTCGTCGAGATTTCGCTCCGTGTCGTCTGGCGTGTGGTAGTTCACCACCCGATCTATGAACGCGAAGTTCATCGCGGGAAAGCCAGCGCGCTTGAAGACCGTCAAATCGGTGTCATTCGGCAGCTTGCGATAGATTTCGTAAAAAAGCGATGACGCTTCCGGATAGTTCGTGCTTCGTGCAAAAGTTCGTATCAGTTGGCTATTCTGTGCGCTTGTCTCAAACAAGTAAGTTGGTCCGCCCGAACCACGCGCCTCGAAATTCAGCGCTGCGGTGATGAGACCTGCCGGCTTGTATTGCGAGACAAATGCCTCAGCCCCGATGAGCCCGTACTCTTCTCCGTCTGTAAACAGGAAGATCAAGTCATTCGAGAGTGCCGGCCGGTGACTCAACGCACGCGCAGTCTCGAGGAGAACCGCCACTCCCGTTCCATCATCGGCCGCTCCCGGGCTTTCGGTCACGGTATCGTAGTGCGCACTTAAAAGCACGGCGCGGCCCGTGCCGGAACCGGGCATGCGCGCGATGACGTTGGCTACATTGCCGCCGAAAGCCCATCCTCGCCGATTGATCGAGATGGCGGTGGTTCGCTGAATTTCCGGCTTTAACCCGAGCCGAACCAACTCGGAGACAATGTAATCGCGGGCTCGATCATGTTCTAACGTGCCGATTGTCCGCGGAGCTTTCGCGATCTGGTCGATGTAAACACGCGCTCGTGCTGAGGAAAACTCTTGAACCGGTACGTCCCCTATGGGAACCGCGGGACGAGCGTTTGGGAGGAGCCCGAGTACAATAGCAACCCCAAAAAATACCGCGGTAACGATCGGCATGAAGCGCGTCGAAACCAGCAATGTTTTCGCATTTGCAACACGATTTCCAGCGAATGGTTGCGCACTCATTCGTTGTGTCCACCATAACCAAAAAATTTGCCCGGCGCAATCGATTTCTCTGTGCGTTTAATGTTGCAAAACGCGACAATTGACACATAGCTCATGGCTTGCATGGAAGATTTGCTAGAAAACAGCCAACTGAAACGGTTTACATTGAATCTTCACTATAAAAACACCGCGACCGCATCATTTCGGATGCATTCGACGGAGTACTGAGATAATGGTCTTGCCTGAGCAAAGGTCCCCTGGCAGAATAACCGAAGACATGCAGCCCGGGTATGCAGCCGGTCTTCTTAGTTTGTGACAGAGAGCCGGTATGCGTTTCACAGCAACTTTCACTGAACGATTCTGCGCAGCGCCGTAAGAAGAATGGACCTTTTAGCGTTCCTCTACAAACAATCCCGGCGCATGTTGTTCGCGGCCATCGCTGCCGGAATCCTGTCGGGAATTGCAAACATTGGGCTGCTTGCGGTCATCGGGTCGGCCGTCACACGCGCTAACCGCAATGCGTTGCTCCCAATCTTCGCCATGCTCTGTGTCGTCGCGCCGGCCGCGTATTTTACGTCGCAAACGCTGGTTGTTCATCTTGCTCAAGCGGCGCTGCAGAATCTGCGGTCTGAGCTCGCTGACCGCATTCTCGCCGTCCCACTAGCCGCAATTGAGCAGCTTGGGATCCATCGCATCACTGCGGCCTTCACAGACGACATCACGCAGCTAAGCAAGTCAATCGGATTGGTGCCCGTCATGTGTATCAATGCGGGTGCGATTCTAAGTTGCTTCGTATATATGGCGTCGTTAGATCTGAAGATCTTCGCATATTTGCTCTTGTTTATCGTCTGCGGCGTTCTCTCCTATCATTTCGCTCTTTCGCGATCGCTGGGCTATTTGTGGCGGGCGCGGCAGGACGACGATGACGTGCATCGTCATCTGCGCACGCTGGTAACCGGCATCAAAGAACTGAAGCTGCATCGCGAAAGGCGGCGCGCATTACTGGAGATCGTGCTTCGTCCGGCTATGAAAAAGGCTCGCGCCCATAACATCGCAGGCCTTCGAATATTTGCGATCGCCGCCAGTTGGGGGGAGCTCCTTCTGTTTTTGGCGCTCGGCTGTCTGGTATTTCTGCTTTCGGCGCTGCCTTCGACGACTCCGCGCGTCATTGTGGGTTTCAGCTTTGCCCTGCTCTATCTCATCGGGCCATTGCAGATGGTGATGAATTCCATGCCGGAACTCGGGAAGGCAAGTGTTGCGGTACGCAGCCTCAGCGACATGGGGTTGAGCCTGCCGCAAGAGCACGAGCCGGAAACGGATTTCCCGCTAGGCCCCACGCCCTCGCGCACGCCGCTCTTAGAAGCGCGCGGCATCATTTACGCTTACTCGGGCAACGATCCCGGCGGCGACGCCAGGTTTGCGCTCGGCCCGCTCGATCTCAGTGTGCATGAAGGCGAACTCGTGTTCATCACCGGCGGAAACGGAAGCGGCAAAACTACGCTCGCCAAGGTCCTGACGGGTCTATATGCGCCGCAATTTGGCCGCCTGTTTATGCGTGGCATTGAGGTCATTGGAGAAAATCGCGATGGCTATCGCCAGAACTTCGCAGCCATTTTCGCCGACTGCGTGATTTTCGACCGGCTGCTCGGTCTTGAAGCGCCTGATCTCGACGAGCGCGCCACGAAATATTTGGCGGAGCTTCAATTAACAGAGAAGGTTCAGGTTCGCGACGGCGCTTTATCCACCACCGAGCTATCCCAGGGACAGCGCAAACGGCTCGCACTGTTGACCTCCTGGCTGGAGGACCGCCCGATCTACTTCTTCGACGAGTGGGCTGCGGACCAGGATCCAGCCTTTCGAGATGTGTTCTATCACGAAGTTCTTCCAGGGCTGCAGCAGCGGGGAAAGACAACGATTGTAATTACCCACGACGATCGTTATTTCCACCTCGCCGATCGCATCATAAAGTTAGAAAGCGGGGTGGTCGCTTCCGAAACGGTGTGCAAGCGGCAGAGTGGCGCTTTCTCATGAGCGCTATTGCTCAGCCGTCCCCGCTCCAAGCCGCCTCTCATCTCGTTCCCTTAGTTCCACGGGAATGGTCGGTCTGGCGCTGGTTTGTATTACGCGGAGCCGGATTTCCCGCGGCACTCGCTCAGCAGTTGTGCAACGGCGATTGCGGCGCATTTGCCGATAAGGTTCTCGATTCAGAGGCTAAGGCTAACGAGGCGCGCGAGGCGGCCATCGCCGCCATCAATGCGGCTCTCGATCAAGCCTCGCAAGCACGACAGACCACGGCAGGTCAGCATCGCTTTCAAACATTGGTCGGGACACTTCGATCATTGCGCGCCAAGCGGCCCGTCTCTCTGTCCGAAGATTCCTTTCAGGAGTTCTTCCGGCATCTCCAGCAAGCGGAACAAGCGGCCGCCGGCGCCCGGGACGCCTTTGAACGCCAATTCCCGGCAGTCTTGGAGCGCCAGAGTCTGACAATCGCGCGCATTGCCGCCTCTCCACACTTCCGCGAAGCCTTGCTTTGGCAGAATCGGACTGCGTTCGACACTGCTGTGCGCGAGCTTTCTAACGTCCCCGCCGCTCATGGCAAGAAACGGCGGCAGCACGAGCAGTTGGTCGCAAGTTATGTACAGCGATACGCCCTGAAGAACGACACAATCGGTTTCTTCGGGCCGGTCGCCTGGGGGGAAATCGCTGCTTCCGGGCCGGCGATCGAAGCAGCTCCGCAATCTCCGCTGATTAGCGAGCGCGTCGTCTCCTGGGAAACATGGGCGATTGATGAAGTCGCTTCCGCGCTTTCTGAAATTGAAGGCATGCAAGCGTGGATCGCGCCTCGCCTCGTACCCTATGCGCGCGTTGACCATCGCGGCGTTTATCTGCACGGCCATCTGCATCACCCGCTCGACCCCTTAAGCGCCGAAACTCTCCGCCACTGCGATGGGTATCTTCCCGCGAGGTCCATCTTCGATCGCGTGCGGCAGAATCCGTCTCTTGGGTCAGTTACTGAGGACGACGTTTACAACACGCTGCTTCAATTCGCTCAACTCGGCATCCTGACCTGGAAGTTCGAGGTTCCGTTACAGCCCCATGCCGATCGCGCACTCGAGAGCTTGGTCGCCGGGATTGGAGACGCCGAATTACGCGCAACGGCAACCGCGGTGCTGGATCGAATGAAAGCGGCGAAGGCCAGCGTGCGCGACGCCGGCGGCAAACCGGAGAACTTGTACTCCGCGCTCCAGAATATTGATAGCACCTTTGAACAGGTCACCGGAACCACGGCGCGGCGGAGTGCGGGCTCCATGTACGCCGGTAGAACGATCGTTTATGAAGACTGCCGTCGGAATCTTCAGTTACGAATCTCTCCGGCTCTTCTCGAACCCATCCTGCCGGCTCTCTCCCTGCTACTGGCGAGCGGGCGCTGGTTTCTCGCATCCATCGCGATGGCTTTCGAAAGCTGGCTCGAGTCGGCGCACGGCGAATTGGCGAAAACCTTAAACACGCCCGCGGTTCCTGCCGAAGCCTTCTGGCTGAAGGTGCAGCGGCTTCTTTTGCGCGGAATTCCTCCCGCCGCCCAAAACGTCGAACGCGACTTCGAACGAAAATGGGCCAGCATGCTGATCATCCCGCCCGATTTGCACGAATGCCGTTTCTCTTCCAGTGAATTGGCCGACGCATGTGCGACCGCGTTTCCCGTTGTGAATTCAACGGCATTCGTCCCTCGATATTTCTGTCCGGATTTGATGATCGCCGCACGCGACCTGCCAGCCGTCGAGCAAGGCGACGCTGTGTACGTGCTGGGCGAGATGCATCTGGCCACCAACACCCTGCTTTCGGCGCTCTTTATGGAGATGCATCCGGAGCGCCAAGCTGTTGCTGAGGGCCTTCGCTGGGATTTCCCCCGCGGCAGGCTCTGCCTCCTCAATTCCCGGCAGTGGCCGCGAATCACAACCAGGACAAACATCACTACGTTCTCAGATGATGACGTTTTGCTCGCCGCCACCTCCGACGCCACGCCGCCGTCTGGCGCAACCGCTTATCCGATCAGCTCGTTCCTAGTCGAGCATTCTCCTCGCGGGCTCGTCTTTCGCAGTCGTGATCGCCGGCTCTCCTTTCCCATCTTGCAAGCTTTTGCCGAACCCCTCTACGGAATTGTGGTGAACCGGGCCCGCATTCTTGCAAACACCGAACACGCTCCGCGCACTCTCATCGATAGCCTTGTCATCGCTCGCGAATCATGGATCGTTCCCGCTTCCGAACTTGGATTTGCCTGGGAAAGAGAACCGCACAACCGTTTTCTTGCGATGCGCCGCTGGGCGGCGGCCCGGCAAATGCCGCCTGCTCTGTTCGTCAAGACCGATATAGAAGCAAAGCCGGTTTATGTACATCTCGATAGCCCCGTCTACATTGAGAACGTCTGCAAGATGATTCGTGCAGTGGATTGCGCGACAGGAGCGCAATCGCGCGTGGCCTTTTCGGAGATGCTGCCCTCGCCCGACCACTTGTGGCTCGTTGATCGCGATGGAAACCGCTACACGAGCGAATTGCGATTCACCATCCTCGACTTGCATCTGCGGGCGATGGAAGATCTAAGCTCGACACGAGGACACGCATGACTTCGGCACAGTGCCCGGTAGGTCGATGGGTTTCACGGCCCGCTCCCAAAACCAATCCAAGAGTGCGGCTTTTTTGCTTTCATCACGCAGGAGGCGCTTCCGATCTTTTTTCTTCTTGGACCAAAGGACTGGATCCGTCCATCGAAGTGGCGCTCATTCAATTGCCCGGCCGCGGTTCCCGTTTTCGCGAACCCGCGATTACTTCTATGGATTCGGTCATACAACAGCTCGCCGGAGCGTTGGCCCCCCTCCTCGAACGCCCATTCGCGTTTTTTGGCCACAGCATGGGTGGTCTGATCGCCTTCGAGCTCGCTCGCTTGCTGGAGGGACGCCAAGTATATCCGGAACATCTTTTCCTTTCCGGATGCCCTGCACCGCAGGCCCGGACCAACCGCCGCGTAAGCGCCATGAATGACCAGCAGTTAGTTGCATTCTTGTGCGCAATGAACGGCACTCCGCAAGACGTTTTGGACCATCCGGAGTTGCGCGACTTGATCGTTCCGCTTGTCCGTGCCGATTTCCATCTGGTTGAGACTTATTCCTTCAAACCGGGCGCGCGTTTGCGGGCCCCAGTGTCACTGCTACTGGGCAGCAATGATCCGGAAACGGGCCCGTCCGATGTCGGGCTGTGGAGTGAATTGACGGAGGCGCCCTGCAATATGCGGCAATTTAATGGCGACCACTTCTTTGTCAAGGCCGACCCAAGCGCCGTTACCGCTTGGATCTCGGCAACCCTCTTGCGCCTGCCGGCGGTCGCGCCTTAGGGAGTTTCGATGTGAGTATGTTTTTGAGAGACATCCGTTACGCGCTCCGCGCGATGCGCCGCAGTCCCCTTATATTCGTTCTGGCGATCGCTCTGTTAGCGATCGGTATCGGAGGCACGACGGCCGTGTTCGCTGTGCTGAATGCGATTCTACTGAAACCATTGCCGTTCGCCAATGCGGCTCGCGATGCAATGATCTGGACCACGCAGCCACAGCTTAAATTCCTGAGCAGGGTTCCGGCTTCGGCCGCGGACTTTATCGACTGGCAGCATCGCAGCACGATATTTGCCAGGATGGCTGCCATAGATAGCAATGCATACACGCTCACTGGAATGGGCGAGCCTCGTCAAATCACCGCTGCGCGTGTGACTTCGGACTTCTTCCCGGTCTTGGGTGTCTCCGCCCGGCTGGGCCGCACCTTTGTCGCCGAAGAAGATCAACCTGGGCGCCATGTCGCGGTCGTCTCCGACCGATTCTGTAATCAGTATTTTGGCGTCAATTCGAATCCAACCGGAAAATCTCTTCTACTCGACGACTTAGCGTATTCCATTGTGGGCGTAATGGGACCTGAATTTCATTTCCCTGAGGCCAGGTCTCTGCCGGCCTACTTCGAATTCCCGGCTCAAACCGACATCTGGCTGCCACTTGGCTTGAGCCCGAGACGCCTCGCAGATCGCCGTTCTCACGACCTCGCGGTTCTGGGCCTATTGAAGCCCGGACGAACGGTCGAGCAGGCCCGCGCCGAAATGACAGCCGTCGCGAGTGCGATCCAGCAGGAGCACCCTGAGTCAGCTCAGTGGATGACACAAGTCGTTTCGCTCTCCGATCAGGCCGCCTCCCAACTGCGCACGCCGCTTCTCATCCTTCAGTGCGCGATGCTCTCCGTTTTGTTGATTGTGTGCAGCAACGTCGCCGGACTGCTGCTCGCTCGCGGGGCGGCCCGCAAGCGCGAAATCGCAATTCGTTCCGCCGCTGGGGCTAGCCCGGTCAGAATCTCCGTTCAACTGCTCACTGAGAGCGTAGTGCTTGCCCTCACTGCCGGATTGCTTGGTGTTGGTTTGGCCTATCTGCTGCTCTCATTGCTGACTCACTCGGTCGCTGATCTGGTTCCTGCCGATCATATTCGCATCGATTCAGCAGTCCTCGGCTTTGCCGTCTTAGCCTCGCTTGGCACTGGCCTGATCTCGGGCGTTATGCCCGCCGTTTCATCCGCCCATCCTGATCTGGCTGAAACACTCAAGGAGGCGGGTAGAGGATCTTCGGGCGGGCTGCGCAGTCAGCGATCGCGCAGCGCCCTCGTCATCTCGCAGTTTGCAGTCGCCTTCCTGCTGTGTATGTCGGCAGGCACGCTGGTGCGAAGTTATCAAGCACTCCTCGAGGTCTCGCCAGGCTTTCGTGTTAGCAATACTGTCACGTTCGAACTCTCGCTCCCTGAGCGCCGATATCCCCAACCGGAATCGCGCAGCCATTTCTATGAAGAATTGAGTCGCAAAGTGTCAAGCATCACGGGAGTGGACGCGGTGGGGGTAGTATCGTATCTACCGCTCAAAGGCGAGGCTGGTCTCGACAGCTACCACGTCGAAGGTGCGCCGCTAGAGAAACCCGGGTCTGAGCCGATTGTGGCGATTCGAATGGCAAGTCCGTCCTACTTCAAAGCGATGGGCATACCGTTGTTGGAGGGCCGGACCTTTGAGGACTTCGACTCGGCAGCTCGCCCTCTTGTTGCGGTTATCAGCCGGACCATGGCAAACAGCGCTTGGCCGAATAGCTCCGCCATTGGCAAGCGCCTCAGCGTCGGATCGGGAGGTGTGCACCACGGATGGGAGGGCAAACCCGTCGAAGTAATCGGGGTGGTCGGCGATGTGAAGCCGTCTCTCGACGCCGTGAATCGCCCGCAGATCTATCTCGCACAAAAGCAAATCCCTTGGACCGACATGGCTCTCGTCGCGCGCACTCGCTTGCGGCCGAATCAACTAATCGGCCCAGTCAAACGCGCCGTATTCGCGTTGGACGCATCTCAACCTATACTCGACGTACGCAGCATGCAGCAATGGTTGGATGAATCGGTCGCCAGCCGCCGCTATAGCACGACCGTGCTTGGCGGCTTCGCCGCGGTCGCAGTGCTACTGGCCGGTATCGGCCTCTATGGTTTGCTATCGTATAGCGTTCTCCAGCAGAGAAAGCACGTGGCGATCCGAATGTCCCTCGGCGCGCAGCGTTCCGACATAATCCTCTGGGTGATGCGCCGCGGAGCAATGTTGATGGCGGTTGGCCTTATCTCCGGTGCAATCCTGTATTGGATGGGATCTCGACTTCTCGAGACATTCCTATTTGGTGTCAAGTCCGCAGATTTTATAGCTGCACTCGCTGCTTTGCTTCTATTCACGATAGTGACCGTTATTTCTTGCTATTTCCCAGCCCGAAAGAGCGCTGGCCTGGATCCTCTTGCGATGCTGCGCGAAGAGTGACGCCCCTTCACGATAGATGCGCAGCTCAGGAATGCTCAACCGGCGGTCGACTGCCTCTTCAAGGTTCGTTGGAGTCCTTCTCTATAAGAGACGAGCTCCTCGAATCCCAATTCTCGACGAATTCGCGATGTATCGTATGCGATATCGTGCTGAAAACGAAATTCGCTACCTATGTCTGGGACGAGCTCCGAAGGGGGTAAATCGGCTAGACGCTCCGCAACTGTTGGAGTGTAGGGTTCACCGACGTTATAGACTCGTCCCAGGGCTGCCGGATGCGTAGCCGCGAGTGCAATGGCTGCCGCAACGTTCTCCACATACCCGTGGGTCCAGCGCCAGGCCCCGTGATGGCGGTAGCGATATACCGTTGCCAGGTCTGAGTTGCCGGCCGGCCCGTACACCTTCGGCAAGCGCAACACCACGCCCGGAACCTCTGAGTTTTGGAGCGCCGCCCGCTCGACCAAGATCTTCTCGTAAGAATAATTCAGTTCGGTTGCCGCGGTCGCGCATTTTCTGTATGGAAACAGCACTGTGCGCAAAGGTGAATTCTCGGTCAGCAGCCCTGGTTTCGCTTCACCCTCCTCGAGTCCCGTTAGCCGCCCGTAGGCCCCATACACGTCGCCGCTGCTGATCCAGACGATTCTCCGGGTGCGCTTCGAGAAAGCCGCCAGTGCGGCGAATGCATCTTCCCCTCCCATCGCAATCATGTGAACGACAACGTCGGGGGCAAGTCCGAGTACTTCCGATGGAAATTCCCGAACGGGCATTCCCGCGTTCGCATGGTGAACGTGGCGTACGGTCGAGGGAAGTCCGGATTCGGTCTCCCCACGGTGAAATACGGTAACTTCGTGCCCTTCCTGGTCAAGCAAAGAAGCGACGTGCGGACCGATAAATTTCGTTCCGCCGATTATCAGAACTCGCACAACCTACATTATTGACTGATAACCACGACGTGAATCCCAATTCGCATTGCGAGCAACTGTTCCGTCAGGCCTCCGCGGCAGACATCTTGAGACAATGCCCAAGAGATCACCCGAGAGGAAAAGCAATGTTTGAGGATGACGATAGTAGGACATACAAGGCCGTCAAGAATAGCGAAGAACAATACTCTATCTGGCCGGCAGACAGGGACAATCCCGCCGGCTGGTACGATGCGGGCAAGACTGGCACCAAACGAGAGTGCCTCGACTACATCGCCGAAGTCTGGACGGATATGCGACCGCTTTCCTTGAGGAAGGCCATGGAGGCTGCTGGCACACCACCCCAATAGGGACTCAACGATATCGCCGCGCGAGGTAAACTCTACGATTTTTCAGGCGATCTTGCGTGATTAATGCGCGCGTGCAATTTGACTTTGAATGAACGAGGCGGAGGCATCCGCAAAACGAATCAAAAGGCTGCGCGTCTTCGGTATTGCAAGCGTGGTGATCGCCCGCACGTTCATCAGGACATAGGATGTGCTACGGCTTTGCATGGGACAGAGAAACCTACATGTGAACGGCAGCGCTCGCATCGGTTAAGAACGCTGCTGGGTATAGGGCCGCGGCTGGAGACCCGCTCAATTTTCCATTACTTCCAGGAGAAATGTTAGCGACCTCCTTTCTTCCAATCGGATCACACGCCCTCTAAAATGTCGGGACTGCTGAGACTCGTGAGGACGCTTACCTAGCAGTGGCAAAGAGGTTTCGTGACTCCGGCGATCTGAAGGGACCACTACAATCGGTAAAGCGAGAACTAAAGCCATGAAATCTCCAGTCATAGCTACCCTGTGTTTGCTGGTCATCAGCCCCATTGCACGGCCGAATGAACAAAATCTGAAAAATATAATAATTAAAGTGTTGGCTGAACAGTACGGCCGAGCGACTGTCGTGGGAACGACATTTGGAGATTTTACTTCCTCTGCCAATCCATCCTTTCTTGAAGTCTTAGCTTTTTCGCCAATGGGAGGTGAATCTTCTTCAAGGCACATCAGCATATCGAGGGATGGTAGGTATGTCGCAGAGAGCCGGTTATATCCTTTGAACGCTTCGGCGTGGCAGGACGAGTGCGCAAACACGGCACGCGGCGTATATCACCTAACAGTTCACGGCGGAGTAACAGTGGGAGAGCCAGAAGATTCGGTCGTCCCTGGATACCAGCAGGGAGTTTTGACTGTCAATCGTGGTGGCGAATCCCAACAATTTGGGTATTATATAAGCAAAGATAGGCGATTTGCGGTTTTTGGTTCGATTTTCATCGCGCATTCGCCCGAGGAGCTACGAGCAAGATTTTCAACAGCGGCCGGAGAGCCGGAATTTGGTGCTGAGGATGCGCCGATCACGATCGTGGAGTTCGCTGATTTTCAGTGTCCGGATTGCGCTAGGATGCACGCAACCATCGAGCAGATTCTGCCGACGTATAAAGGGAAGATCAAGGTGGTCTTTAGAGATTTTCCACTCCCTTTCCATGCCTGGGCCAAGCATGCTGCGGTTGTCGGCCGTTGCGTTTACCGCGCCGATAAGACGGATTATCTTCCCTATCAAACTCTCGTATTTCAGCACCAAGCCGAAATTGGAGAAGGGGACAGTTCAAAGAATCTTTTGCATTTTGCAGAAGAAGCTGGAGCGAATCGAGAAAGTGTGGCGAGCTGCGTCGAAGATAAATCCGTGCTCTCGCAGGTAGAGAGCGATTTATCGGAGGCTCGTGAATTGCAAATCCGGATTGTACCAATGACGTATATCAACGGGCAGGCTGTAGCTGGTTATGTAAATCCCGGAGATCTTAGAAAGATGATTGGCGACTGATTTCACGAACGTCTCACATGGCAGCTCAAAGAGGCGGAAGATTTTGAGGAACACTTACTGGGCCGAACTCTAGCCAGTTTCGGTTCAGACTATGTCCTTGATAGATGAAAGGAGAAAGTATGGATCGAGAGAATAAGAATCTGGACGAAAGAGTACTCTGCCGTGTCGGCGCTCGCGAATTGACACCGCAGGAACTCGATCACGTCGCCGGAGGCGTTCACACCGAAACCGTATGCAGCTTCAATTGGCAGACGCATACGGCTGACGGCGACGTGTCACTTGGGGAGTGCTAACTTCGACGCGGGTGGCGCATCCAGCGCCATCCGCACCCTTACTTCACGACAATCTTGACCACCAAAGAAGACGGAGGCAAGGAGTAGGACTTCGCGACCTAAAACAAATGCGGGTGGCTTTTCATTCTATTATCCGGCGCTTGTCAAAATACATCTTCGTGTTCACGGAGGAAACGAAATGACAGTCATGATCGTGGCGCCCGAGAATGACAACCATACGGCCCCTTTGAGATGGGCCTTGGAACAGGCTGACTATCGGGTGGTGTGTTGGGCCGGGTTAGGCTGGTCCGCGGACCGGCAAGCGTCCATCTCATTCTTGGATGAAGCTCAATTAACTCTAGGTTCTCACCGCTTGGGGCCCGGTGACGTCGTGTGGGTGCGCAGGCCGGAACAAGCCATACCGAATCCCAGGGTGGCGGGCGCCGATAGGAAGTTCGCCGAAGCTGAGTATCGCTGGTTTAGCAATTCTCTGCTATATTTTTTGGATTTTCTTCCGATCAGGTGTATTAACACGTACTCAGCCTCGCGTGTAATAAACAACAAGTCGGTTCAACTCTTGTTGGCACGAAGTTGCGGAATGAATGTTCCGCACACTCTCATGTCAAATTGTCCTTCCAAGGTCAGAGATTACTTCGAACAAAAGCCCGACCGCATGATTTGCAAGCCTTTTTTTCCCCACATTTGGCAAAAAGAGGGCAGTACGTCCGTAGCTATAACGGAGACGTTCGAAATAAAGAGAAATACGCTGCGTTCCGACGAAGTGCTCACCTACGCTCCCGCCATTTATCAGGAGATGGTGGTGAAGCAGTTCGATGTCAGGATGGTGCTGCTGGGCTCCACCGTATATTCCTGCGCCCTTTACCACTCGAAGGGTGCGATCGATTGGCGGCAGGATACCAGTCAAGGGCTCGTGCGGGTGGAAAAGATTGAGACGCCGGCGGCCGTCGAGAAGTCCGTGCTTGCCTTTGCCGAAAAGTCCGGAATCTCCTTCGGAAGTTTTGACTTTGCTGTTGATAGCGAAGGTCGCTGGTGGTTTCTCGAGATCAACGAAGGAGGACAATTCCTCTGGCTCGACGCATCGAATAACAACGTCCACATCCAGGAAAAGTTTCTCGCTTTTCTTACTTCACAGGAAGGCTCGTCTCGACAGACTATCGAAGAAAGGCAATCGCTTTTCCCGTCGTGGAACGATTATCTCAATTCTCCCGCAAGATACCAGCAAACGCCGGAACAGCGCCATGCGGATCCCGCGTTTGTGTCGATCGAGCCATAAAGATCCTCCGGCAAATTGATGTGGGTTTGTGCTCTCAACCGTCGCCTACTAGATACTCTGGTCCGTCGTGAATGGCAAGCTAACTCGACCCGTTGGCACTGCGCCCACCGGACCAGGGGAAGCGGGGGTCGGGTAGCGTGGCAGTACGCCGAAGATCACAGATGCGATGATCACCATTGCCATCGAAACTACTAATGCGGGGTGATACGAGCGTGTGCGATCAAATACCGCACCCATGACAACTGGACCGGTCGCCCCGGCTAGTGCATACACGCACCAGGTGTAGCCGTAGAGCGCGCCGAACCTATATAGACCGAAGTAACGAGTCAGCAGGTAAGGCGTTACATCCGACTCAGCGCCCATCCCAATTCCCACCAGAATGGCGCTCGCGACTGCAAAGGACCAGCTATATGCGCGCAATGTGAAAACGAAGCCCACCGCGCAAAACGCTAGCAGTACTGCCGCCACGCGGCCGGCACGAAAGCGATCCAGCAGGAATCCGGTACCCACTTTGCCGAGCAAGACCGCCGCCCCTGCGATAGACAGGATGAGAGCCGCCTGGCTAGGCGTTGCGCCGCCATCGGTCAGCAATGCCGCCCAATGCGTATTGAGCCCATTCGTCGCGAACGAGAACAGGAGCAGCGCCGCCAGAATTCCCAAGAAAGGCGTGGATAGGACCGTCGCGCCCGCTCTTTGCTTCCTGATCGCTGATCGCGCCAGCGTTGCTGTTCTGTGCGGTTCATACAAGAACGCAGTACCTAGTGGCACGGCGGTCACAAGAATAAGCGTGCCCAGCACGGCGTAGGCCGCACGCCAGCCGTATCGGGAAATTAGTGCCTGCGCCGCCGGGGGGAAGACCACAGAGCCAAGTCCGGTACCGGCTATCACAGCAGCGAGCGCCTGTCCACGGTGTTCGTCGAACCACGCGCTCACAACTCGCGCGTAAGCGAGTTGTGTCGTGCCATTGCCGACTACGCCAAGAATCACAAACAGCGCATAGAGGTGCCATAAGTGCGGGGTGAGCCATGCCAAGGACCCGAACGCGGCGCCATAGACAATCGTGCAAGGTAGTACCACGCGTCGCGCGGGAAAATGGTCCAGTAAGTATCCAATCAACGGTGAGCACAAGGCGACGGTCAGCGCCGCGAGTGTGAACGCCGCGGAAACTTCTGTTCTTGACCAATGAAACGCCCCGGCCAACGGCTTCAAGAAAACGCCAAACGTGTAGACAACTATCGAGGCGAAGCTGACGAACACGCCGCAGCAGGCGGTAATCAGAACGCGCGCGCGTTCAGCTCTTCGGAGGCTCGGGTGCAGGTTGAGAACTGCGTGAGTAACCATGGATTGCGGATCGCTTGGCGCCGGCTTCGTGTGCCGCGCCACTCATCGGGTGCACACCGCTTGCGTCAATCCAGCGGTTGTAGAAGTTGAAGAGCGCGCAGACAGTGATTGCATAGTAGATCGCCTCGTCTGTATAGCCGTTGGCATGCAGCGTCTCAATGTCGTCGGGCTGGATGGTATGCGATTCCTCATTGACTTTTCGAACAAATCGCATCAGGGCCTTTTCCGCTTCAGAAAGCCCTGAAGCCTCGAGATCGGCAAGCACGCCGTCGACCAGTTCTCTGCTGCCGAGCAATTCCGCCGCGACCGCGGCGTGCGCTTTCGTTCAAAATGGGCATTGATTCAAATGCGACGTGTAGGCGGCAATCAGCTCGCGAAAACCGGGTGAGAGCGGTGCCGATTCGCGTAGCATCTCCTGCGTGAAGCGCTCAAGATGAACTGTGGCGTTCATCTTGAACGAAAACATGTGAAGGATCTGCGGGTACTCCGGTCCCGCGCGCTTCATCATTTCGATGGCGCGCGTGTAATTGTCATCTCCTTTGTGCTCCTCGACATCCTTCAAGAACATCGGTTCCATCGTTTCTCCCGTTAGCCTAGAAAATGAATTTCAGAGCAAGCTGGAGCAGTCGCGGCGGCGCCGCCTGCAGAATTTGACCAAATTCGGGCGACGCCAGATCGTTTTCAGGCAACATAAAGTTCGGATGGTTTAGTGTGTTAAAGGCTTCAGCACGGAATTGCACGTGCGAAGCTTCCGTCACCGGGAAGTTCTTGAAGAGCGAGATATCGGCGGTTGCGAGACCGGGCCCCCGAACTGCATTGCGCCCTTCATTGCCGAACTCCCCTGGATGGGCCGCTGGCGTCAGTTCCTGAAATGCGCTACGGCTAACCCATTCGTTCGGTGTGTGTGGGCCATCATTTGGATCGGACAAGACGTTGGGCCGGCTCGAATAGAAGCCGGTGATTTCAGGGGCCGTACCTTGCATAGGAGCATTATCGCTGTCGTACACCGTGAATGGAGTACCGGATGAGAGCGTAACAATCGTATTCAGTTGCCAGCCGTTCAGCGCGAGCGCTGCAGCACGCGGTGCTGCATGCCAACTTGGCAGCATATACGTGCCGCTGAAAACGAATCGATTGGTTGCGTCGAAGAGCGATGGTCCATGCTCGGCGCGAAGATCGAAGGGGTTTTGGGCGAGGTCGTTTTCTCCGGCAACAAGCGTCGGCGCGGACCCGGCGATGTTCAGCGACGAGACATAATCGAGGCTCTTCGACCACCAATAGGACGCCTGAAACGAAAGATGCTTGCTCAATTGCCGCGAAAGAGAAACCTGCAGCGCGTGATAGGTAGAGCTATTGTTATCGGCAATCAAGCCCGCAGAGGCAAAAGCGCACGATCCGGAGGGGTCGCAATCGGCATACTCCCGGCGTTGATCCGCATTGCTGGTCGTCGCGCCCGGCCCATACACGGACGGATCCGCCTCGATGAACCGAGGCAAATGCGTTCCCTTATTCCCGACATACCGAACATCGAGCAGATATGATTTCGCAAAAGTATGTTCAATCGAGAAGTTCCAGTTCTGCGAGTAAGGGGGCAGCATCCCTGATTGAACAGTGAGGATCGTTGCTGGTCTGACGAATTGCTGTACGTCGAATGGCGGTGTGCTCCCGTTGTAAGGATTTGCAAAATTCATGCCAGGCCCAGGCAACTGGTAAGCTTCTGTCCATGGCAGCGCACTGACCGCGGCTTGCAACGGTCCACCAGTGCCGTTCGTGTAACCGTCGTAGAAGATGCCATATCCGGCACGAATCGTTGTCGTGGCGTTTCCGCTTGGATCCCACGCGAGACCGACGCGCGGCATGAACTCGTGATAATCGATCGCCGCTATCCCGGCGGGAATACCGGGATCACCGGGGAACAGCAATCCAGTGGGTGCGCTCGGCTCGACAACAGACTGTTTCCCCGGCGCCCAGGCATTGAGGCGATTGCGGATTTCGGTATACGGCGTATTCACCTCATACCGTAATCCATACGTTAGTGTAAACTTCGGCGTAACTCGCCATTCATCTTGCGCGTAACCGGCAACGATCCACTTACGCAAACCACGGTTGAAATCGCCTCCGCCCTGGAAAAACTGCACGGGTTGTCCCAGCAGAAAACTGGCAAACGAGTCACTCGCTGGGAACGGAGCGAAGACAAAAAAGCCGTTGGTGGCGATGCCGAGTAAGACATTGATCTGCTGGCGGTCGATATCTGTGCCGAATTTGAAATTATGCGTGCCACGCGTCCAAGCCAGCGAATAGTAGCCCTGGTAATCGTTCTGATAGGTGTTCTGGGGGCCCGTAATGGGGTTGCCGATGTCGGTATAGCCGCTCAGGATCAAATACGGGTCGCCGAGTTCGGACGATAACGTGGGCGCGTAAGTAAAGCCGAGATCACTAGCCGGGCTGTGGTTGGTGGCAGCGCCTTCCAGAAAGACGTTGCGGAAAAATGCGACTCGCGCCGTCTGCACAAGTGAGGGCGAGAACAAATGGACATACGAAATGGTTGCGGAGTTTGTCGTAATCTTGTTTGTAACCGGAAAGCCCGGAACACCGGAGCCGTTAATCGGGAGCGGATCGAGCTCATGTTGTGATGACGTAGCGTAGCGCGCGAAGAGCTGGTCGCTATTTCCGAAATAATGGTCCAGCCGGAATCCGCCCTGGTCGTAGTTGTTGGTCATCAACTGCGTCGAGGAATACAGCTCGGGACCGATGTTGGGCAGCGGAATGAGCGCCTCTGCTTTCAAGGCGATGGGGCTGATCAAAAAAGACGGGATCTGGTTATTGGGAAAAGGCTGCCCGCTGAACTCGTTGATCAACGGCTCCGGATTCCCATTGCTGTCAGTCAATCCGGAGAAGTTGCCCGAGCGTTCGGCGGCCGTGGGCACAATCGCGGTTCTCGTCTCCCCTTCGCGGTCGCGCTGCCCTTCGTAGTAGACAAAGAAAAAATCCTTGTCGCGACGGATCGCACCGCCGAGCGTTCCACCGAACTGATTCTGATGCAAAGGTTCCGTGGAGGCCGCGAAGAAGTTGCGCGCATCGAACGCGTTATTGCGGAGAAAGTCATAGAGATCGCCATGGAACGCGTTCGTTCCAGACCGCGTAACCACGCTGGTTGTGGCGCCGCTTGTCTCACCGTATTCCGGCGGGGCGTTCGAAGTGAGGATGCGAAATTCGGTGACCGCGTCAGGCGGGACACGTATGGCAAATCCGCCGTTCACGCTGTCGACGTTCGTCACTCCATCCAGCAGGTAGTTATTGCTTTCGGGCGGCTCACCGTTGACCGCATACGCTTGATTCGCGCGGGCGGTTCCACCTGCTTCCAAAAGACCGAAAGTCAAAGGGGCAACGCCCGGCTGCAGCAGTCCGAGTTGCGTAACGTTACGTCCATTCAGCGGCAGATCGACCGCATCGTGAGCAGTCACCACGTTGCCAAGAGTTGAACTCACATCCACCGTAGCGGCGACCGCGCTGATCTCTACAGTGTCTTTCTTGCCGGCTAGCATCAGCTTCACCGGAAGGTTCACGACCCGGTCCACATCCACGTAAATATTGGTTGCGTCGTAGGAGGAGAAGCCTTTTACAGAGACGAGCAGGCGATAACTACCCACCGGAAGATACGAAAAGCGGAACGTTCCTGACCCGGATGATTGCTGACTAGCCGTAAAGCCCGTGGCTGAATTCGTGATTGTCACCGCTGCATGAGGAATCAGCGCCCCGGAGGGATCGGAAACCTGACCCTCAAGTGTCCCCGTAGGGTCCTGGCAAAGCGCGAGTGAGCAGGAGAACACGACAACTTGCAGAACGAGCAGGGCATCTCTAACCATCTTGAACATGGGGCGTTTTCAGCACTCTAAACGAAATGCGGGATCCTGTCTTGCACCCACGGATCGAAAAGCCACTCCATCTTTCGGTGTAGATGGATCGCCTTCAGCGCGGCCGCTCGCGCCTAGCGCCCGCCTGGAGCAGGTCACATGGTTTTCATCGAATTCAAAATGGGCGCGAGAAGCTCAACGGCTTCCAGAGCGTTCTTCACACGCTCGCATTCCGCTATTGCAGTTGCGGCCTCGCAATTTAAAGAGCGCGCGATCTCATCCTCGCTTTGACCTTCAGCGAGGAAACAGAAGATCTGCTTGTCGTGCTCAGTCAACTGGACAGATGTCTGGTCATGGCCGCCTGGCAACGACTCGATGAGCAGCGAACTGATGGTGGAACTTAAGAAGAGGCCTCCCCTTGCTACTGCTTTGATCGCTTGCACAAGATCAACTTGAGCCATATCTTCTGTAACGTACCCACGCGCTCCTCCTTTAAACGCTTCGATGACATATTCCCGGTTATAGAGCATGCTCAAGAAAATGATGGCTGGCGCTGGCTGCTTGACGGCGATCTCTCGTGCAGTAGCGAGACCCGTTTTGACTGGCAACCTTACATCCATGACCAGGACGTCCGGCAGGCAGAACTCGACTAACAAAACCGCTTCCTGTCCGTTAGAAGCCTCACCAACGACACGGAGTCCTGGATCACGGTCAACCAGGACGCGAAGAGTTCCTCGAAGAATTGGATTCTGGTTTGCAAGAAGGATTCGTAATTGTTCCATCGGCGCAGGCGCAGACCTTAACGCATCGCAGGTCATATCGTAACTGTGTGCCGTATGTATCGATATCCTGTTCTGACAGTATTCTGTGTAAATCGATTCAGTAGTTCCGAGCGTCAGTAAAACGACGGTAGGGTATCTGCTGGTTTACCGGGAAAACGAGCCACGAAATCTGCAGGCAGGCTGGACCGTTTCGTGGGCAACGAACGGGCGGCTACTGTCCTTTGAATTGATTTATACCCTGTCGGCGGTATACCTGATGGAGCGTTTGTCTGGGACGATAGAGCTAAGCCGCGCTTCTAACAAACATTTTGCGGTATGTCTGGAAATGCATTTATCACGAAATGTATTTGTGAATTTGACAGTACAAGGAACAGCTCTCGTACTTATACTGGCGCTCAGTTCTTGCAGTCGCCCCGGAAACTCCAACGCAGATTCGCCAGCGCGGGAGCAAGTTATCAGGGTAGGCGTAACGAAGGTTGAGTGGCGCCCGCTTCAGCGCGAACTCACGGTTTCATCCGAGCTGGTACCGTTTCAGGAGATCGAGGTGTATGCCAAAGAATCCGGGTACGTGAGCCAGCTATTAGTCGATTATGGCACTCACGTAAAGACGGGCCAGTTAATGGCTGTGCTGGAGATCCCAGAGTTACAGGCGTTACTCCAGCAAGATCGAGCCGCGTCGAAAAGCATGCAAGATCACGTGGCAAACGCGCAAAATCAGTTGACTCGCCTGGAAGCCCAGCATAAAGTCTTGCACCTGGAGTTCGAACGGCTGAACGGCGTGGCGCAGAGCAAACCAGGGTTGGTAGCGCAACAGGAAGTAGACGATGTTCAGGGTCGTGATCTGGCAGCGGAGGCGCAAGTGCAGGCGGCTCAATCGAACCTGGAGGCCGCGAGGAGCAACGTAACTGAGTCGGAGGCGAAGCTCGCCCATGATGAAGCGATCTATTCGTACTCGCGGATTACAGCACCATTTGCGGGCGTTGTCACTGAGCGCGACGCAAATCTCGGGACCCTGATGCAGGCCGGAACCAATTCCAGCACGAACGTGCTGCCGCTCGTGAAACTTTCGCAAGAAAACCTTTACAGGTTAGTAATTCCGGTTCCAGAGACGTACGTATCCTACATCAGGATTGGCGACGAAGTCAGTGTACGTGTTCCGGCCCTGAACAAGAATTTCCCCGGCAAGGTGGCTCGGTTCTCCTCCGAGGTCCATGACGCGACTCGCACCATGCACACGGAGGTGAATGTGCCGAATCCGACTGGAGAACTGATTCCGGGTGTATACGCCGAAGCCAGTCTGACGCTGAACAGCAAAGGTAACGCGCTCACCATTCCGGTTCAGGCTATCGATCGAGAAGGCGCCCATACCGCTGCTTTCGTGGTCGATTCGTCCAACAGAATCCAAATACGTCCGGTCGTGCTGGGCATTGAAGATAACTCGGAGAACTACGCCGAAGTACTTTCCGGCTTGAACATAGGAGAAGAGGTCGTGGTGGGAGATAGATCGGGCTTGAAAACCGGCGAGGTGGTTCGACCACAGCAAGCAACTCCTGCCACTTATCAAGGTCGAACTTAGATCACGTTCGTCTTTTCGCGAAAGCATGTCACGCTTTTCCATTCGCAATCCATACTTCATCGTCGTTCTGTGCCTGGCGGTGTGCGTGATTGGATTAGTCAGCTTGGCGCGGATGCCGGTAGATCTCTTCCCGGCGATTAACCTGCCGGAAGTAGTAGTCGCGACTTTTTACTCCGGCATGCCGCCCGGCGATATCGAGGTGGACATTACAAATCCGCTGGAGCGATTCTTTACACTCGCTGCGGGAATGGACCACATGGAATCCCGTTCCATGCTGGGCGTGAGTATTATCAAGGCCTATTTTCAGCCGGGAACCAGCGCGGACGCAGACGTCACCGAATTATCCAATCTCGCCTTGGCCGATCTGAAGAGGCTTCCGCCGGGCACTTTGCCGCCCGTTGTTCTCAAGTTTGACGCTTCCAGCGAACCGGTTTGCCTGGTCGCCGTGCATGGTAAAGGGCTGAACGAAACCGAACTTCACGACGAAGCCCAATTCACCATACGTAACCAGATTGCCGTGGTGAAAGGCGCCGAAATTCCTCCGCCGTTTGGAGGCAAGTATCGCCAGATCATGGTTTACGTCGATCCCTACAAGCTCATGTCGCGCCAAATGAGCCCGATGGACGTGGTTGACGCCGTAAACGATCAGAATCTCATTCTCCCCGCGGGTGACGTAAAGATGGGGCCATACGACTATTACGTGTACTCGAACAGCCTCGTCGACAACATGAAAGAGATGAACGAAATTCCGATAAAGACCGTCGGGAATTCGTGGGTATCGGTAGGCGACGTCGGTAAGGCAGAAGATGCAAGCCAAATTCAATACAACATCGTGCGCGTAGATGGCCAGCGCTCCACTTATATCCCGATCATGAAACAGGGCGGGGACACCAACACGATTCAAGTAGTTGAAGGTGTACGGTCATTGCTGAAGCATCTGGTGGATCTCCCGGCGCAGATCAAGACGGACGTTCTATTCGACCAATCCACATTCGTTCGCGAAGCGATTAAGACCGTTTTGCACGAAGGCTTGATGGGGCTTGTCCTGACGAGTATCATGATCCTTCTGTTTCTCGGAAGCGTACGCGCCACTGGCGCGGTGCTGCTATCCATTCCGTTATCGGCCTTAGCGACCTTTGTGGTTCTTTACATGTTAGGGAGCACAGTAAATACGATGATCCTCGGCGGACTGGCGCTTGCCTTTTCGCGTGTTATCGACAATTCGGTTATTTCACTGGAAAATATTTACCGGCATATGGAGTTGGGCGAAATACCAAGAATCGCAGCCGAGCTAGGCGGATCAGAAGTCACGCTGGCGGTTCTGGCCGCGACGCTGGTCGATGTAGTCGATTTTTTCCCGGTCACTTTTCTCTACGGCGTGAGCAAGTTCCTCTTTTCCGCGCTTGCCCTGGCGTTCTGCATTTCCTTGCTTATTTCTTTCGTGGTTGCGATGACCGTGATTCCCTTGTTCTGCTCACGTTTCCTCACCGTCGGCCACCACGGGGAAGGCGCCCTCGGGCGCGAAGCAGAGACCGGAGAGCACGAGCAGGGTGAATGGCATCGCGCAGGCACGCAGGTTAAGGTGACGCCCACAATGTCGTGGTGGGATCGTTTCAATCAACGATTCAACAGTGGCTTCAACAATGTGCTTGCTGTCTACGAAGCGTGGGTTCGACGTGCTTTGAAACGCCCTGCCTTCACTGTAATGGCGCTAGCTGCGCTCTTCCTAGTGAGTTTCCTTATTTATCCGTTTATCGGCGTTGCCTTCTTTCCTCGCACAGATGCGGGGCAATTTACCATCAACTTGAAAGCCCCGACCGGCTCCCGAATCGAAGTGACCAACGACTATGCCGGAAAAGTAGAGGACCTGATCCGACACACTGTTCATCCGAGCGACTTCCGGATGACAGTGTCGAATATAGGCGTCGTTCCGGACTTCTCTGCACTATATACGACTAATTCGGGTGCGTACACGGCGACGGTTCAGACCGAATTGCAGGATGGCCATGAACTTAGCAGTTTCGAGTATATGGACCGCACGCGCGAGGCAATTGCAAAGAACTATCCTGAGCTTCGAACTTTTTTTTCCAGCGGCTCGATGGAAGATGCGATTTTGAACACTGGCATGCCGGCCCCGATCGATGTACAAGTGACAGGCCGCAACTACGCGGAGGACTATAGGGCGGCACAAAACTTGGCAGCCAAGATTAGACAGTTACCTGGCGTGGGTGAGGTTTACGTTGCGCAGGATATGGACTATCCCGCTATTCGAATGGATGTGAATCGCGTTCACGCCGGAGAGCTGGGGCTGAACCAGAAACAGATTGTCGATAACGTGATCACGGCCCTGAACTCAAATACAATGATCGCACCAAACTACTGGGTCGACTACAAAACGGGCAACGATTACTTCCTGACCGTTCAGTACTCGGAACATGGCGGGGGCGCGATTCACAACAGCATTGACTTACGCAATATTCCTTTGAAGGCGCCCAATCTGGCGCAACCCACTACGCTCGATACGGTCGTCAACCTAACCCGTCTTGAAACACCGACAGAGTTCGATCATTATCAGATTCAAAGATCGGCCGACGTTTACGTGACGCCTCGCGGCGAAGATCTCGGGAAGCTTTCGAGTGACATCGGTCACCTGGTTACCGATATGAAGCTCTCAAAGAATATGCGCGTCAACCTGCGAGGAATGGTTGAGGGGATGAATCAGTCTTTTAAGAGCTTCGGTTTCGGCTTTGTTCTCTCTTTCATCCTCTTGTATTTGATTCTGACGGCGCAGTTTCGATCTTTCGTCGATCCTTTCCTGATCATGCTGGCAATTCCCATGGGCTTTATCGGCGTGCTGGTCATTCTGCCGCTGACGGGCGCAACGCTCAATGTAATGTCCTTGATGGGCGTGTTGATGTTGATCGGCATCGCCGATTCGAACAGCATTCTCATCGTTGATTTCGCTCAGAAACTGGAACAAGAAGAGAACCTGCCGGTCGAAGAAGCGGTCATCAAGGCGTGCCGGGTACGATTACGACCGATCCTTATGACCTCTCTGGCCACGATTATCGGGATGATTCCCATGGCCTTGAAACTCGGGGCGGGCGCAGAGCAGTACGCACCAATGGCGCGCGCCATCATCGGCGGATTAACTACGTCCGTCCTCTTTACGGTGTTTATTGTTCCGGCGGCCTATTTGCTCGTTTATCGAAAGAAAGATCGCCAGGGGCCGGCGGCAAACGAACCTGCGCCGGTGATGTAAACCGTCATGATTACATCGAAGATCACAACTCTACTGGCGGCAACTGCCGGAGGCTTGGTGCTGTGCGCACAGAGCGCAAATCCCGGGCTGAGTTTGGAGCAGGCCCGCGCGCTGGCGCTGAAGAATCATCCGCAGGTTCTCGCATCGGAGGCAACGTATCAGCGGGCCGATCAATTAACAAGAGAAGCACGGTCGGCGTACTATCCCACGGTCACTGGCGTCATCACCGGTGCGCAAGCGGAAGTAAATTCGCGCGTCGGAGCCGGGATACTAAACGCCTCCCGCCTGTTCAATCACGCTGGCACCGGCTTGACGCTCTCGCAATTGATCACGGATTCGGGCCGGACAAAGAACCTGGTGGCGAATTCGAGACTGCAGGCGCAGGCAACGCGCCAGGACTATCAAGCAACCCGTCACGACGTAGTTTGGGCGGTCGATCAGGCCTACTATGAAGTCCTGCTCGCCGGACAGCTTGTGCATGTGGCGGAGCAGACCGTCAAGACCCGTCAGACAGTAGTCGACCAGGTGACGGAGTTGACGAAGAACAAGCTCAAATCGAACGTGGACCTGAGTTTTGCGGCAGTTAATTTGGCGGACGCCAAGCTCATGTGGCTTCGCGCACAGGACCGCCTGCATGCTGCGTATGCAGAACTGGGACGGGCGTTGGGAACACAGCAGGATATCGAATACCAACTCAGGGACGAGCCGATGCCTCCGAACCCGCCGGCGGATGAGGCGCCGTTGATCACGCAAGCCTTTCAGAACCGGCCTGAGTTAGCGAGTCTTCATCTGCAGACGGAAGCTGCGCAAAAGTTCGTCTACGCCGAGCGCGATTTGAAGCGGCCGAGCGTCACGTTGATGGGAGTTGGCGGCGCGTTACCGTACATTAATCCGGGAGACGCGAATGCGAACATCACGAAGACCTACGAAAGCGTCGGGATAAATGTCCAGATTCCTATCTTCAATGGGTTCCTCTTCAGTGCTCGACGACAGGCCGCTGAATATGAGTTGCAAGCGGCCCAGCAACGCTCCCGCGACGTGCAGGACCGAATTGCACGCGACGTGCGGACTGCTTACGAGCGCGCAAAAACGGCTTTCGAGGCGATTGGCGCCGCCCAGCAACTGCTTACGCAGGCGAATCTGGCTATGAATCTTGCACAGGGCCGATATGATCTCGGCTTAGCCTCTATCGTGGAGTTGACGCAGGCGCAACTGGGCCAGACGTCCGCACAAGTGGAGAATTTGAACGCGAAATACGAATACCAGGAAGCCTATGCAGCGCTTCAATATGCATTGGGCCTCTTGCATTAGAAATTGATTTGTTCTGCGGGCTGGAGTTATGGAAAAGCTCGAAGCGAAAACCGGCTCTGACCGGCAAACCAGACGCCTTCTGCTGCTAGGATTTGGCGGCTTGCTGCTGCTGCTTGCTTTTTCGGGCCTGAACACGTTGTCCGTTCTGCGGAAAATCGAGGGGCAGAACGAGAGCATTCGCCAAGACTATTTCCATCGCGACCGGATCCTGGAGCAGCTACGATCGGACATCTACTTGTCCGGAACGTATGTGCGCGACTTGCTGCTCGAGCAGGACGCCAGCCAGGCGGACGTGCATCGGAGAGAGCTGCAGGAAGCGCGAAAGCGAATCGATGCGAACATCAGTGCTTACGACAGAGTTCTTCGGGGCGAGGAGCGAGGTCCATTTCACGATTTCAGAGCAGGGCTTGTTGCATACTTTAGCTCTTTGCAGCCGGCGCTTGACTGGAACGCCGGCGAACGCCGGAGGCTGGGTTATGTGTTTATGCGGGATTCCCTTCTTCCGCGGCGGATGATGGTGGTTCGCCTTGCGGATCAAATTAGTAGTGTCAATCAACGACAAATGGAGGCAGGGGCCAGGCAGATTGCGGACCTTTTCTCACGGTTCCGGCAATCCTTAATCATTTTTCTCGCCTTGAGCATGCTAGGCGGCACCTTGCTGGCGACAGGAAGTTTTCGCGGTCTCGTGCGGCTGGAACGTTTGTCTGCGGCGCGCTTAGAAGAGGTCGAACATGCGCGCGAATCGCTTAGAGATCTTTCTACCCGTCTCATTTGCGTGCAAGAATCGGAGCGGCGATCGCTCTCTCGGGAGCTACACGACGAAGTCGGGCAATCGCTCTCAGCGCTGCTGCTGGGAATCGGGAACGTAGCAGCAGTTATCCCGCCGGGAGGCAACAGCGACGCGCGCGCGCAGCTTCAGGATCTTCGCCGGCTCGCCGAGAGGACGGTCGCGGTCGTACGCGATATGTCGCTCTTGCTGCGGCCTTCGATGCTCGACGATTTGGGATTGATCCCTGCCGTTCAGTGGCAGGCGCGCGAAGTGTCTCGCAACAACAACATCTATGTGCAAGTCGAAGCTGAGTCGGCGCCCGAAGACCTCCCGGACGAACACAAGACCTGCATTTACCGCATCGTTCAAGAAGCACTACGCAATACGGTACGCCATGCCCATGCGTAGAGCGTCTGCATCGGGTTGCGGGAGGTTGCCGGGAATCTCGTTTTGACCATCCAAGATGATGGCCGTGGGTTCGCTCCGCAGCGGGAGAAAGGCCTGGGTCT
>Ga0210385_10000466_pt1 | contig 29488 bp, 22 predicted proteins | sample IncBWH26OmetaG_FD_160107 | JGI IMG/M metagenome (GOLD analysis project Ga0210385, IMG submission 160107) | Forest soil microbial communities from Barre Woods Harvard Forest LTER site, Petersham, Massachusetts, United States - Inc-BW-H-26-O ...
CCGGCCGCGATCGGCACCTACATGAACCAGAAGGGCGTCAAGACCGCGTTCCTGATGGGCCCGAACTATGCCGCCGGCAAGGACATGCTCAACGGCGTGCAGACCACCTTCAAGGGCCAGATCGTCGGCCAGGAACTCACACGCTGGCCCGACCAGCTCGATTTCTCCGCCGAGCTGTCAAAAGCCCGCGCCGCAAAACCCGACGCCATCTTCGCCTTCTACCCGGGCGGCGCCGGCGTGCAATTCGTCACCCAATACGCGCAATCCGGCCTCAAGGGCCAGATTCCGCTCTACACGGCCTTCACCATCGATGACCTGTCGCTGCCGCGGCTGAAGGATCTCGCCGTCGGCGTGCCGGGCGCGCAGGAATGGGTCAACGACCTGCCGAACGACGCCAACAAAAAGTTCGTCGCCGACTTCAAGGCGAAGTACAAGACCACGCCGTCGTTCTACGGCGCGCAGACCTATGATGCGGTGAATCTGATCGACAGCGCGGTTACCGCGGTCAAAGGCGACCTGAGCAACAAAGAAGGCATGCGCAAGGAGATGGAGAAGGCCGACTTCAAGTCGGTGCGCGGCAATTTCCGGTTCGGCAACAACCACATCCCGATCCAGAATTTCTACCTGCAGGACGCCGACAAGACCGCCGACGGCGGCTACGCGCTGCACACCGTCTCGCTCATCGTCAAGGACGACCAGGACAAGTTCCACGACAAGTGTCCGATGAAGTGATCGTCTCGTAACGGGCGCACGGCGGCAGAGGCACGCGCTTCTGCCGCCGCATTTTTACGTCAGACCGGCCGGGACCGCCGGAGCTTAAGTCCATGCTCTATTTCATCGAGCAGCTTCTCAACGGCGTGCAGCTCGGCATGCTGCTGTTCCTGCTCGCCGCCGGGCTGACGCTGATCTTCGGCATCATGGATCTGGTCAACCTGGCGCACGGCTCGCTCTACATGCTCGGCGCTTATTTCGCCGCGACGTTCGCCGCGCTGACCGGCAGCTTCGTGCTCGGCGCCATCTTGGCGCTGGCCGCGACCTTCGTCTCCGGCGTCGCGCTCGAAGTGATCGCGATCCGGCCTTTATACGGCCGCAGCCACCTCGACCACGTGCTCGGCACCTTCGGGTTGTTGCTGTTCTTCAACGAATTGGTGCGGCTGGTCTGGGGTCCGGCCGGCATGACGCTGTCGCTGCCGAGCGAAATGCTGACCGCGGTGCAGATCATTCCCGGCGTGTATTATCCGGCCTATCGACTGGTCATCATCGCCGCCACCTTGGCGGTCGCGGCGCTGCTTTACATCCTGGTGATGCGCACGCGGCTCGGCATGCTGATCCGCGCCGGCGCCTCGAACCGCGAAATGGTCGGCGCGCTCGGCGTCAACATCAAGCTGCTTTACACTTTGGTGTTCGGCCTCGGCGCGGCGCTGGCGGGCTTTGCCGGCCTGATGCAGGCGCCGATTCTGACGGTGCAGATCGGCATGGGCGAGAATATTTTGATCCTCGCCTTCGTCGTCATCATCATCGGCGGCATCGGCTCGATTCGCGGCGCCTTTGTCGCCGCTATCATCGTCGGCCTGATCGACACCATCGGCCGCGCTTTCCTGCCCGACCTGCTGCGCGCGGTGCTCAACACCAATACCGCGCTGACCTTGGCGCCGGCGCTATCCTCGATGTCGATCTACATGCTGATGGCCGGCATTTTGGTGTTTCGTCCGGAAGGATTGTTTCCGGTGGCGAGCAAATAAATGAGCGTTCTTTTGGGGCGCAATCCGCGTAACGCCGTGACCATCGGCCTCTTGGTCATCCTGGCGCTGATCCCGCTCTACGCGGCGCTGACCGGCAACACCTTCGTCATGACGCTGTTCACCCGCGTGCTGATCCTGGCCATGGCGGCGGTGAGCCTCAACCTGATCATGGGCTACGGCGGCATGGTGAGTTTTGGCCATGCCGCCTATCTCGGTCTCGGCGGCTATGCGGTGGGCATTTTGGCCAAGGAAGGCATCGACTCGGGCTTCATCCAATGGCCGGCGGCGATCGCCGTCTCGGCGCTGTTCGCGCTGATCGTCGGCGCCTTGAGTCTGCGCACCCGCGGCGTTTATTTCATCATGATCACGCTCGCCTTTGCCCAGATGGTCTATTACGTGGCGATCGGGCTCGACCGCTATGGCGGCGACGATGGGCTCACCATCCATAACCGCAGCCAGTTCGGCGGCCTCATCGATCTCAACAACAAGACCCTGTTCTATTACCTTTGCTTCGCGTTGCTGTTGGCGAGCATCTATCTCGTCTCGCGCATGGTCAATTCGCGCTTCGGCCTGGCGATTCAGGGCGCGCGCTCCAACGAGCGGCGCATGCGCGCCATCGGCTTCCCAGTGTTTCGCTACAAGCTCGTCTGTTTCGTCATTGCCGGCGCGCTGTGCGGGCTTGCCGGCGCGCTCCTGGCCAACCACACCAACTTCATCAGCCCGGCGATGATGTTCTGGACCCGCTCGGGCGATCTCATGGTCATGGTCGTGCTCGGCGGCCTGGCTACGCCGTTCGGCCCGCTGATCGGCACGGTGACGTATCTGCTGCTGGAGGAAGCGCTATCGCGCGTCACCGAATATCCGGGTCTCTTCCTCGGACCGACGCTGCTCCTGGTGGCGATCTTCCTGCATGGTGGCATCGCGGGGCTGTTCGAGAGGCGCGCGCCGTGACAGCACCGTTGCTGCAGATCGAGGGGTTGACCAAGCGCTTCGGCGGCGTCGTCGCCTCCGACGCCATCACGCTCGACATTCCGCGCGGCGAATTCCACGCCATCATCGGCCCGAACGGCGCCGGCAAGACCACGCTGATCGGTTTGCTGGCCGGCGAGACCGCAGCGCAAAACGGAACCATCCGCTTCGACGGCGGCGATATCACCGCGCTGTCGGCCGAGCGCCGCAGCCACCTCGGGTTGGCGCGCTCGTTCCAAATCACCTCGCTGTTCCGCGATTTCACTGCGCTCGACAATGTCGCGCTCGCGGTGCAGGCGCATGCCGGCCACTCGTTCCGATTCTGGGACGACGCGCGGCGCGACGACGGCTTGCGCGCGCCGGCGCAGGCCGCGCTCGAGCGCGTCGGCCTCGGCGCGCGGGCCGCCATGCGCGTCGACCGGCTCAGTCACGGCGAGCAGCGCCAGCTCGAGATCGCCATGGCGCTCGCCACCAAGCCGCGGCTCCTGTTGCTCGACGAGCCGATGGCGGGCATGGGCCCGGACGAATCCGCCCGCATGGTGGCGATGCTGCGCGAGCTCAAAGGCGGCGTCACCATTCTGCTGATCGAGCACGATATGGAAACGGTGTTCGCGCTCGCCGACCGCATCACCGTTCTGGTCTATGGCAGGGTCATCGCCTCGGGCGATCCGGCAACGATCCGCGCCGACGCAGCGGTGCGCGAAGCCTATCTCGGCGAGCAGGAGGCAACCCGTGGCTGAGTCGCCGCTGCTCGAGGTTACCAACATCGAGACCAGCTACGGCCAAAGCCGCGTGCTGTTCGGCATTTCGTTTGCCATCGCTCCCGGCGAAATGGTGTCGCTGATGGGAAGGAACGGCATGGGCAAGACCACGACCGTGCGCTCGATCATGGGGCTGACGCGCGCGACCGCGGGCTCGATCCGCTTCGCCGGCGAGGACATCCGCAATCTGCCGGCCTATCGCGTCGCAAAACTCGGCATCGGTCTGGTGCCGGAAGGCCGCCAGGTTTTTCCCAATCTCACCACCCGCGAAAACCTCGTCGCCACCGCGGCAAACCGCACCGCTGCGGCAGAGCCGTGGACACTCGACAAAGTGCTGGCGCTGTTTCCGCGGCTCGCCACGCGCGCCCGCACCATGGCGAACCTGCTGTCCGGCGGCGAGCAGCAGATGCTGGCGATCGGGCGCGCGCTGATGACCAATCCGCGGCTGCTCATCCTTGACGAGGCGACCGAGGGGCTGGCGCCGCTCATCCGCGACGAGATCTGGCACTGCCTGCAAAACCTGCGCGCCTCGGGCCAGTCGATCCTGGTCATCGACAAGAACGTGCAGGCGCTGACCCGCATCGCCGACCGCCACACCATCATCGAACGCGGCCGCGTGGTGTGGACGGGGAATTCGCAGGAACTGGCGCGCTCAGTCGATATTCAGCACCGCTATCTCGGCATTTGAGGCGACATGACGATCTTGCTCGTGCGTCACGGTGAGACCGACGGCAACGCGGCCCGCGTTCTGCAGCGCCCCGACGTGCCACTCAACGAACGGGGCATACGTCAGTCGGAGCGACTTGCCCGGCGCTTGTCCGCCCACGGTTTCGTTCACATTCTTTGCAGCGACTTGCCGCGCGCGCGCATGACGGCGGCTCCGCTCATCGCCCGATCCGGAGTCGCGATCGAAGAAAACCCGCTTTTGCAGGAACGCAACTTCGGCGACCTGCGCGGCATGCCCTATGCCGCGCTGGCTGAAGATCCGTTCGGACCCGACGTCGTGCCGCCCAATGGCGAAGACTGGCCGACGTTTCACGCGCGCGTCGCCGATGCATTCGCTTTCATCGTGAGTCGCCGCCGCAGTGTGAACGGCACGCTGGTGGTGATCACGCATGGCTTGGTGTGCCGTGCCCTCGTCGAGCGGCATGCACGGCTGCCCGAAGGCGCGGTCGCCCCGGAGCGCTACGACAATACGAGCATAACCATGCTGCACGAGGATGCGCCGCACCGGGTCGGCTTGATCAATTGCACGCGGCATCTGACGACAGCGTTCGACATGGATCGCGACGGCGGTCCGGCCTAGCCCCGCCGCCTCATAGGACGGTCACGCGCCTTCCGTCACCGGCAGCGTCAGCGCCGACGGATATTGCGCCGAGTGATAGATCGTGTCGGTGCCGATCTTGTTGGGCACATAATAGTGCGTCCACAGCACGTCGGTGACCGCCGAGTCGCCGTTGACGATCTCCAGCCTGATCCGATTGCCTTTCTTGAAGCGATGCGCCATCGGCTCGACGCTGATGTCGAAGCGATAGATTTTCCCGGGTTTTATCGGCGTCGGATCGCTGTGGCTGTGATACGGCTCCATCTCGCTCGACTTGTCCGGATCGAGCGCGCGGTGCGAGGCGCGCAGCCAGCCCTTGGTGATCCAGTACGACGCCGGATTGAGCCCCTTGGCGCGGTCGTCGGCCGCTTGCGGCATCTGCTCCGAAAGTTTCACGAAAAAGTCCATGTCGTCGCGGCTCGATCCTGCGTGCAGCACGAGCTTGATCGGGCCGGCGATCTCCACATCCTGCTCGAGCGGCGCGGTGGTGAAAGTGAGCACCCGGCGCGCCGGATCGGGCTGGCTGTTCGGCCCGAAGCCGACGACGCCCAGCATCCAGCCCGGATTGGGATAACTGTAGGCGGTTTTCTCGTCGCCGGAGGCGGCCGCGCGCGACAGTGTGCCGTCGTTGAGCGAGGTCACACTGCCGGATTTTTCCGCGCTCAGATGCCACGTCACATAGCGCAGGCCGGGCGGCGGCCAGATCTCCGCGGTACGCACCGCGTCGGCGCCGCGCACGAAATATTCCACCGCGGGGCGTTTTGAATAGTCGGTCTCCTCACCTTTGAGATAATGATCGTAGAACGGCAACAGCATTTTTTCGTGCAGCTCGGCGCTGTTGAACTCGCGGTTGGCGACAAAGGCGTTGATCGGGCCGATCATCTTCAGTTTCTTCGGCCCCTTGGCGCGGCGGAAGCCGTCGATATTGCCGCGGGTGTGCAGATCGACCTTGCCCCAGACACCGACCGAATAAAGCGGCACCTCGATCTCGTGCAAACGCTCGGCCGCGCTTCGCTCGCGCCAGAAGTCGTCGTAGGTCGGATGCTGTTGGATGAGCAGGTTTAAATCGCATTCCTGTTCGCGCGGCGCTTCGCCGTTGGCCGGATGGCGATTGATGATGCGGTTCTGGTTCCACCAATAGCTGCCGAAGAAATCGCCCAAAATGCCGCCCTGGTAGACCGAGGCGCGATAGGGATCGTTCAAGCCGTCGAAGGCGGCGATGCAGGCGAGCGACGGCGGTTTCTGGATCGCCATCCACCATTGCGACATGCAGAAATAAGACTGCCCGATGCCGCCGACCTTGCCATTCGACCACGGCTGATGGCCGAGCCACTCGATGACGTCGTAGAGGTCTTTCTGCTCGTTCTTGTCGAGCAGGCGGAACTCGCCGCCCGACTTGCCACAGCCGCGGATGTCCATATTGGCGTAGACATAGCCGCGCGCGACATACAGCTCGATCGGCCCAGTCTCGCGCCAGAGAAATTGCGGCGTCGCCGGCAGCGTGTTGTTGTCGTAGCGATACGGCGACGGCGCCAGCACTGCCGGGAACGGCCCCTCGCCCGCCGGCATGTAAAGCGCCACCGCGATCTCGACGCCGTCATGGACGCGGATTTTGACTTCGCGCGGCTTCGGCTGGTTCACATCTGCCATCGATTTCCCCGGGACGTTCTACGAATGACGCGAGCGTCAAGAGCCGAGCATAAGGAGAGAGCGCCGAGCGGGCAATGTGACCCGATGGAAGCGGCGTTCATCCTACCTCGCGGCAGCGGAGAAGGAGTCACCCGACCCGCCTTCACTCGCTCGGCGAGTTGCGGCGGGTTTGAGTCCGCCAAACGCGGAGCACGTAGGCGAAAGCGTGGAAGGAGGCCGGAGCAACGCTGAGTGTCGTCGCGGCCAGTGGCTTTGTCAGGAGCGGGCGAGTCAGGCGGCCGTTTGCAAGACCGACGCCGATTCCGCGTATCGGCCGCCATAGCGAAACAGCCGAAACCAACGCGGCGATACCTTGTTGAGCACCAAGCCGGCAATTTGCTGCGCATCCGTATCCAATAGGTCGAGAGCTTCAGACACGGCCTGCCGGGGAGTGCCGTCCCATTCCACCACCAGCACGGCACAATCCGCCCCTTTGAGGTACGGCGTTATCCCGCCGACCGGCAGGATCGCCGGCGTGTCGAGAACCACGAGATCGAACTCTTTGCGGCACTCGTGCAGCAGCGATTCCAGACGCGCGGCGTCGATATTCTCCGGCTGCGCGGCCCGCGACGGGTCCCGCGCTCCCAGCACGCACAGCCCCGTAGCGGGGTCCTTCGCCAGCGCCTGCCGAAGAGAAATCCGCTCATTGAGAACTTCAGACAGCCCGGCTTTTTTCGAGCCAAACACCGGGCCGGTTGTCCCGGCATAGATGTCGCCGTCGATCAGAAGCGTGCGCAGGCCGATATCGGCGGCGGCAAGCGCGAAATTGCAAGCAAACGTCGACTTGCCTTCACCGGGCACCGCCGAGGCCACTGTAATGACTTTACTCGCCGTCATATCGTCGAACAGGCGGGCCTGAATTGCGCGCAACTGCCGCGCGTAAGCGGACCGCGGATGACGGAGCGCAAATCGGCAGGCCTTCCCGCTTGCGTCCCCTTTCGGTGGCGAGCTGCGCCAGCTGCGAGACCCCTCCGTGCCATCCGATTGCGTCGGCAGCATGCCCAGCGCCGGCAATGCCAGAAATTGCGTAGCCTCTCGCAAGCTGCGAAAGCCTTGACGCATCTGCTCCATCAGGAGCGCGATCGCGATCGCGAGCAGCAATCCCACGCAGGCCGCGGCGCCAAGCAATAGCGACATCGCCGGACGGCTCGGTTTTAGCGGCGGCAGCGCCGGCGCGACGATGCGCGCGTCGGCAATCTGCATGCTTTGCTGTTCGGAGGTCTGCTTGGCGCGGTTGAGGAATTGCTCGAACAGTTCACGGTTGGCCTGCGCGTCCCGCTCCAGCTCATGCAGTTTGATCTCGGCCTGATCCGCCGCGGCAAATTGCTCCTTAAGCCCGGCAAGCGCGCCCTCCAGCGAATTCTGGCGGTTGACCGCGGTTTGATAGTCGTTGCGGACGCCGGCGAGAATGCGCGTGATTTCGTCGTCGATTTGCCGCCGCACGTCGGCGAGCCGGGCGCGAACCACGGTCAGCGCCGGATATCTCTCGCCGTACATCGTGCTGTATTCCGACACGGTGCGGGCGGCATCGGTGTATTGCGAGCGCAGATTGGCAATGACCGGCGACTGCAGCACCTCATTGAGCGTCGACGGATCATCCTTGCGCCGCGCGGCGGATTCGACCTGTTCCATGCGTGCGCGGGCGTCGGCGGTGTAGGTCCTGGCCAGCGCAATTTGCTGCGTGAGATCCTCGATCTGCCGATTGATGAGCTTGTTGCCTTGCGTCACATCGACGATGTTATGGGACGATCGGTAGGCCTCGACCGCTTCATCCGAGCGGCGCACGCGCTCGCGCATGCCCTCCATCCTGGCATCGAGCCATTCGGACGCGCTCGCGGTGGTGTTGCTGTTAACCTCGCGCTGGTCGGCAAGATAAGCTTGGGCGACGGCGTTGGCGATGCGCGCGGCTTTTGCCGCATCTTTTGCATAGAAATTGATCTCGAGGACGTAGGTCTGGCCGCGGCGGCGTACCGTCAAATTCTTTTGCAAATTGGATATGAGACGCTCGTCTTTGGTCCGTTGCAGCGCACCGCCGTCGCCGCCGAGAAGCGTACGTAAGCTGTTACCAATCTCGTCCCACAACGATGCCCGGGCAAATTCCGGGTCGTCCTCCAGCTTCATTGCCGTAATGACTTTGCGGGCAAGAGCCGTCGAGGTGATGATTTCCACCTGACTTTCGACCGCCGCGGCGTCGGCGCCAATTCCGGTCAGCACGGTCGGCGTATCGGTGACGTGGAGTTGTCGAGGATCCACCATCACGACCGCGGTCGCCTGGTACTTTGGCGGAATGACGATCAGCGCGGCAGTGACGAGAGCCACCGTAGCCAGCGTAATGCCGGCAATCAAGCGTCCACGCCAACATAGCGTCAGCCAGAACGTACGCAGATCGAAAGCATTGGTGACAGCCGGCGGGTCGACGCGGTCCAAAGTTCGGACGCGCACGAGCGCGCTCTGTTCTGGTGAATCGTCGAGCTGCGGCGGATAAGCGCTATTCCGCGTCAACATCGCACACTCCAAACTATCGAGTTTCCAACGTGCAAATAGTTCTACATTCCGCCGGTGTTCGCTAATGCAATGTTTTGTCAACCTTAACCGACCGGCGCGTCGCGTTAACTTTAAAGATTCGCCATCGGCGCAATTTTCGCTCTCGGTCGCCGTACTTTCGTGATGAAACGTCGGTCGGTCATTCGTGCCGCGGCGTTGCCGGTGCCGCGCGAGCTGTCTCTAACGCAGCCCCACGACAAGCCGCGGAGATCATCGTGCCTCGGACCGCGAACAGTCTGGCTACATGGGCGATAAGAGCGACGTTCCTCGCGATTATACTGCTGTCTTTCGCCAACTTCGTCGGCTCCATCAATGAGACGCTCACTCTGGGTTTGCCGTATCTGCAGCAAATCCTGGGACTGATATTTTGGATATTGGTGCTGTACGCGAGCTGCTTCATACCGCCAGTGCTGCGGGTCGGCCGCACGCCCGACATGGTCGTGGCCTTTGCCTTCTTCAGCTTCGCTGCCCTATCCGTGGCGTGGTCCAACCATTCAACCGACAGCGTCATGAAATTTGTCGCGTTGTTGATCACCACGATCGGCGTGTGCCGGCTCGCCTGCCGCATGTCGCTCGATGCGATCATGGGCTGCACAATCATCGGGCTTTTCATTCTGACCATCATGTCCCTCGTTTTCGTGGTTTTCTTTCCTGACGTCGGGGTGGCGACCGGCTGGATGCAGGAAGGTCTGTGGCAGGGCGTTTTCGATTCAAAGCAGAGCCTTGGGCTGAGCGGCGCGGTGTTGATGTTCTTGGCCTGTCACAATGCACTGAGGCGCGGCGGAAAGATCCAGTTCCTCGTCCTGTTCGCCTTGGGCGCAATATGTGTCATTGGCTCCGGATCAAAAGGCGGCGGCGTGCTGGCGCTGGTCGCCATTGCCAGCTGTTATCTGTCGCGCCTGTCGCCGCGCTTCGGCACGCTGCTGGCCTTTGGGCCGATTGCAATGACCATCGTGGCCGGCGTGCTGATGGCCTATATCGTGAGTACGGGACACGATTACCTGCCGTGGTTCGACGATCAGCTTAATTTCACGAACCGGACTCAAATCTGGGAATATGCGCTCCGTCACTTGAGCGACCGCGCGCTTTTCGGCTTCGGACTCAACGGTTTTTGGACGACTCCGCAGTTTTATTTCGGCTTCCTTCACGAGCACGATTGGGTGCTGGACAACTATCACAGCGGCTACGTGGCTATCCTGACGGAAACCGGCGTCGTCGGGATGACTTTGTTCGCGCTTTGCGCCCTGCTGTTTGGCTTCCGGATGTCGTGGTTGCGAATGAACCGGTTGATCCCCCAGGCCGACTACAATCTCATCGTCGGTTACGTAAATCTCATGTTTCTGATCAACTTCAGCGAGACATTGTTTCTCAGATCGACCGACTTCTCCGAGGCCCTGCTGGTCGCATTTTTCATTGCCAGCGCCGGCGCGCGGTCGGAAACGCCTCAGCCATGGCTTGAGCCGTCGCGAACGGCGCAAAAGCGGCAATTTGCATGACGCCGATGTTTCTCTTTCGCTCCGGCAACACATTGCTCGCGGGCATGGCTAGATCTGCGATACTATGCTCGGTCATCGTCCTGACGTGTGTTCTGCCGGCGGTCTCGCCTTGTTCAGCCCAGGACAAAGCCGGAGCCGTGGCGCGGCAGATGGCCGGCGGCGTCAATATTCTCGGTTATGACGGCATTTGGGACGGCGGCGTCGATGCCCCGTTCAAACAGCGTTATTTCAAGATGATTCGCGATGCCGGATTCCATCACGTGCGGATCAATCTGTCGGCGTTCAAATATATGGACGGCAGAAACGGTCTTGATTTGAGAATACTGGCGCGGCTCGATTGGGTGCTAGAACAGGCCGTTGCCAACGACCTCATTCCCGTCATCGATGAACATGACTACGATCAGTGCCAGCGCAATCCGGACGATTGCGGCGTCAAGCTGCTCGCTTTCTGGAAGCAACTTTCGGATCACTACGCCGGCCGATTTCCCACGGCAGTGTTCGAGCTTCTCAATGAGCCGGGCGGCAAAATGACGGCGGCCTGGTGGAACGCGTTCATCCAGTCCGCCATGCAGGTGATCAGGGCCAACAACCCTGAACGCACCGTCATCGTGGCGGCGATCAATTCCGAAGATCCGCTGGAAATTCGCAAGCTCAAGCTTCCGCCTCAAGACCGCAACATCATCGTGACCGTCCATTACTACAAGCCGATGCAGTTTACCCATCAGGGGGCGCCGTGGTCGTGGCGTTTCGCCCTGCTGCGCGGCATCGACTGGGGCAGCGAGGACGACAAGAGCCGAGTCACGAACGACTTGGAGATCATCGATGCCTGGGCGAAGGAAGACGCGCGCCCGGTCTACCTCGGTGAGTTCGGCGCCTACGAGGCCGGCGCGATGGACGCACGGGTGCGCTACGTCTCCTTCGTGGCGCGCACCGCCGAGCGTCTCGGCTGGCCCTGGGCCTATTGGCAGTTCGATCACGATTTTGCGCTGTTTCACCCCGACACCGAACAGTGGGTGACACCCATTATCAGCGGATTGATGCCGCACAACGCGTATGACAGGCCTCCGGGACGCGCGGACTACAGCAGCCGGCGGACGACGCCGTAGAGCGCACGACAGTGACGAACGACGCGCTTGGCGAGCTCCACTGAGAGCGGCAAGGCGCGAGCGCAAAACTGTTAACTGCCGACGAGTGCGCTCGGGGATTAACGTAAATATGCGGCGGCGCGGGTTTCTCGCGCGCTGCTCGGTTACTGTTCTCTAGCTGCAGCGCGGCGGCGAGGCCGCGCGATATTCGTGTGGGTCAACAATTAAAGAATCGGCGGCTCGACGATGAAAATCGCGCAAAGCGTATCTTCTCGATTTGCCGAGTCCGGGATTGCGCAAGGCGCGCTGGTCGCCTTTCTGATCAAGCTCGGCGGTTCGTCGCTCAACATCGTGATGTTCACGATCGCGGCGCGCGTCATCGGGCCCACCGAATTCGGTCAATTCGCGATCTGGTTCAATCTGGTCTCCTTCCTTGCCGTCATCGCGCTATGCGGCCAGGAGACACTGATCGTCCGCTCGTGGAACGAATACACCCACCAGGGCCGCTACGATCTCGTGCGTGGAGCGATCTCATTCGGGATTGTCGTATGCGCGGCAGCCGCGCTGTTCTGGGCCGGTTGCGTCGCCGTCGGCGCCAGCGTGGCCGGCTGGGCCAGCTCGCCGGGCCTCGTCGCCGCCGCCTGTCTGTTTCTGATCGCGCAGACGATGGCATCTTTCAGCTCCAACCTGGCACGAACCGTTGTCGGCTATTTGCTTGGCGAGAGCTTGCGCGAAGCCTGGCGCTTCGTGGTGATCGTCGGCGCGTTGTTGCTGGCTCTCAGCCACGTTCGGCTCACGATGACCATGCTGTTCGCGTTGTGCATCGTCGGCGTAAGCCTGATGATGCTGATACAATACGTGGCCGTTCGGCGCAGTCTGCCCCCGCAAATTCGCAGCGTCGCGCCGACGACCGACCTGTCCACCTGGGTCAAGCGCTCGTTGCCGATGTGGGCCGCCGCCTTCCTCGATGCATCGAGCCAGTATCTCGACGTCATCCTGCTCGGGTTGCTGCTGAGCCCGGTTGCGGCCGGCGGTTATTTCGTCGCCGCGCGGCTCGCCAACGTATTCGCCATGATCGCCGGCGGCATGGCAAACTATTCGGCGACACCGATCGCCTCGTTGTTCTTCACCGGGCACCATCCCGAGCTGCAACGATCGCTGAGGATGGTATCACTCGCGGTGGCCGCGCTCGTCGTGGCGGGCCTTGCGGTGATCTTCGTCGGCGGCGATTTGTTGTTGATGATCTTCGGCAAAAGCTATGTCGACCAGCACGGCATCCTGGTGGTGCTCTCGATCGGCACCGCGGTGGCTGCTCTCGGCGGGCCCGCCATGTACGTGCTGCTGCTGACCGGGCATGAAGCCTTGTACTCGCGGGTCGTGGTGATCGGTCTCGTGCTGCGTGTCGTCGCATTGGTTGTCTTGGCGCCAAGGTTCGGCGCGATCGCCGCCGCGTTCTCGTGGAGCGCGTGCCTGATCGGAACCACGATTGCTTTGAATGCCGTGTGTCGGCGCTCCGTCGGCATCGATCCTTCCGTGATCACACTGCTCAACCCGGCGAACGCGCTGATGACCCCGGTCCCGGCCTCGGCGACCGGCCACAGTGGGGGGATTAAACCATGACGAGGGCAGTGCGCGTCGCGTTAATCCAGCCGCAAGCCGAGGGCGCCGGCGCCCAGGAGATCGCGCGCCTCCTCGATCGCGGGCTGCAGGCGCGTGGCTACGAAGTTGATCATGTCTTTTTCTTTCGTCGCACCAAAGCTTTCGACCATCAGGCGAACGCGTTCTTTTGCGCGCGCGAACGGCCGGCCACGCCGTGGTCGCTGGCCCGCATGCTGCTGTCGCTGTTTGGTCATTTGCGCCGGCTGCGCCCGGACGTGGTGCTGTGTTTCCAGCACTATGGCAGCTTGGTCGGCGCGCCAATCGCGCGCGCGGCCGGCGTCCGCATCGTCATTGCCAACTGGAACTCGGCGCGTGAATTGACGCCGCCTTGGCTGCAGCTGACCGATCGTTGGCTTGGGGCGCTGGGTCTGTTCGCCCGCGTCGTCACCAATTCGCGCAGCGTCACCCAGGACTTCGCCGATTACCCCTACGCCTATCGCCGGCGGTTGGTACGAATCGATCACGGGTTCGAGTGCAAGACCTGCGATATCGACCGTGCGGTCGCGCGGGCGCGGCTGAGACTACCGCTCGGTGCCGTGCTGCTCGGCTGCGTCGCGCGGCTGCATCCGCTCAAGAATTTGACCCTCGCCATCAAGCTATTGGCGTTCGATGCGCGTTGGCATCTGGCCATTGCCGGCCAGGGCCCTGAGCAGGCTCACCTCGCCGCGCTGGCGCGCGAGCTCGGCTGCGCCGATCGCGTTCATTTCCTCGGCGAACTTTCGCCCGATCGGGTGGCGATGCTGCTCAGTGCGCTTGATGTGTTCGTTTTTCCGAGTCTCGCCGAAACTTTCGGGCTTGCGGTTGTCGAGGCGGCGCATGCCGGCGTCCCGGTCGTCGCCAACCGGCTCGCGGTGCTCGAGGAGGTGCTGTCGCCCGATGGCGAACCTTGCGTTCTGTTCGCCGATGCCGGCGATCCCGCAGCTTTCGCGGCAGCGGTCCACCGCCTCTTGGAAGATACGGCGTTGGCGGCAACTTTGTCGGCCCGAGCGGCAAAGCTCGCCAGGTACTATTCGCGCGAAGCCATGGTTGCCGCCTACGCCGCGTTAATTGAATCGGAAGTGAACGGTAAAGCGACCCAAGGCGGCTCCAGACAGCCGCTCCGCTCCAGCGCCACGTGATGCAACCCCGCAACGCAATCTCGCCATGCGCCTGACCATCCGTCTCGACCCAAATCGATTAAGGCAGTGGCACCTGCGCCTGGTCCAGCGCCTGGCGCAACGGCCGCTAACGCGGGTTGCCGTCGAATGGGGCGGCGGCGCCGCACCGTTTCCGCACGCCGCGACCGTTGTGGCGGCGATCGAATGTCTGCTCTATCGCTTGCCTGGGCGAAGCCCATTCGCCGTTGCCAAGCCTGCGGATTTTGCGTTGTTTGTGCCGCGCGACGGTGGCGGTCCGGACGACGTCGTCTTCGATCTCTGCGGTGGCGACCCTCGTCCGGGCGAACGGACTTGGCACCTGTACTTCGACGGCCGCCGCGCGGAAGCCGCCGCCGTCGGCGCCCTCATCTGGTCGCGGACTCCGGTCGTATCCATCGTGGATGCCTCGACCGGCAGCGAAATCGTCAGCGGCCACCCCGGCGTTCAAAATAGCCGCGTGCTGGCCCGCGCATTCGACGACGTCATGGCGCGCACCGCGACCCTGGTGAAAGCGGCGCTCGATGGCGCAACGCCGCGGTTTCGCGGCGAACGTCCTGTGTACGCGCGCGCCGGTACAGCGGCCATCGCCTGGTTCTGGCTCAAATCGATGTCGTTCCAGGCCCTCACCCTGTTTTACCGGCTTTTCTACAACACGCCGCATTGGCGCATCGGCTACCGCTTTGTGCGCGGCCGCGACGTGGTTGACCTGCGCGCCCATCCGGCTGGCGGTTGGAGCGTGTTGGCGGATAACGGCCTGCGCTTCTATTCGGATCCGTTTCCGGTCGAGAAGGATGGCCGCACGTTCTTGTTCCTCGAAGACCTCGAGCACCGCCTCAACCGCGGCGTCATCTCGGTGGTTGAATTCGATGCTGGCGGGCCGATCGGGACGCCGCGGCCCGTGCTCGATACCGGCTCACATCTGTCCTATCCGTTCGTGTTCGAGCACGGCGGCGAAATGTGGATGGTGCCGGAGAGTTGCAGCACGGCTAGCGTCGATCTGTATCGGGCCGAACGCTTCCCGGACGGCTGGGTCAAACAGGCGACCCTTGTCTCCGGCGTGGTCGCGAGCGATGCGACGCTGTTCGAGCATGACGGCCGCTGGTGGATGTTCGCGACCGTGCAGGATGGCGGCGGCTCCTACTCCGATGCGCTTCATGTGTGGTCGGCGCCCGAATTGCGTGGCCCTTGGACGCCGCACCGGCGCAATCCCGTTCTCGTCGATTTGGCGACGGCGCGGCCCGGCGGCCGCGTCGTGCGGCGCGGCCAAAAATTGATTCGTCCATTTCAGGATTGCCGCAAGGGCTATGGCACAGCGCTGGGTCTCGCGGAAATCATTCACCTCGACGACGATCGCTTCGAACAGCGCGTCGAGACCATCCTGCGGCCAGGACCGCTGTGGTCAGGGCACCGCCTGCACACCCTCAATCGCGCCGGACCGCTCGAATGCATCGATGGCTCGGCATCGCCGAGAAAGCTCCTGCCTGCCTCCGGCGGCCGGCAACCGCGCCCGCGCATCAAGCGTTCGCCGATGACGGCGTGACCTGACGCGCCCGAGGCGATCTATGCGCAATGCGTTTTGATAAGAAGCCGACGGCTATCTTTCGGAAGCGGCGCTTGCTTCACCCGGCCAAGTAGAGGATCGCGCCGGTTGCTCCGGAAAGAGTCAGGAGAGCCGCGATCCAGACCGCGCCGATCAGGATCCAGACAGGCAGATACCGCGGTTCGGAATGCTTTTCCGAACTGGGCTGCCAAGGTTCCAGCGTGGGTTCCGACTGACGCAGCGCGGCAGAAGCAATTTCGATCTCTGCTACGGCGCGCGCCAGCGCGTCAGAATCGACTGGCGCGGGCGGAGCAATCGATCGCGCAACAGCGCTGCCGCCGTTGCGCTTGCGGCCGACGGCGAAAGTTTCAATCGATGCCGCGCCTGCTCCGATGTCGTGCCGCGCCGTGTCTCGCGCACCGCCAACCCTGGACACCATTCGGCGCGTGTCACTCGAATGCGCCTTGTCGACAAGTCGCAAGCCCTGCGCGTTTTTGTTCAGCATCGCGAACACCCCAACCAAAGCCGCCTGATTTCACTAGTTAAGGTCGCGTTCACCTGCAATGTTGATCAATCCGTAACCTTAATGTGACGCTGGGGGGCCGAGCGAGCGCTACGCCCGGCTGTCGGGGCAGCACAAGCGGACGATGCCGACGCAGACCGATGTGGGCGGCCCGTTATAGCGGCGCGTAAGCCCGCCGATCAGTGATAGATCGACCGCGGATTTGTTCGCAGCACGGCATTTCCGGCGGCGTCGGCCGCCGCGGCTGGCCGCGGGAGGCCCTTGCGCAGGTGTGCGGTCAGAAACGCCGCCGCGTGCTTGGCGCCGTAGACAAAGCGCATGACCGGGCCAAACGACTGCGCGCTCGCCATCCCGACAAAGTGCAGACTCGCAATGGAGCATTGCAGTGCTCGATCCAGGATCGGCACCCCTTCGTAGGACTTTATCTTTGCCCGCAAGCTTGGCGAGAGGTACGCAATGCGGTCGAGATCAACCCGGTATCCTGTCGCCGCGATGGCGTGATCGGTTTCGAACATCGCTGTTCTTTCCCGATTGCGTACCGCCAAAACAAGCTTGCCACCGCGCTCGACTGCGTGAGCGATGGTATGCGACGTCAGTAAGGGGAACCGATCGCGCGCACGCTCCGCTAGCCACCAGGCGCCGGCAGGTCCCCAACTCCTTGTGACATAGTCATGGCGCGCTTGCAGGGGCAATCGCCGGAAAACTTTCGGCAGCTCCGAGACGATCACGCTGCGCCAGCCCGGTCCGATACCGGCATCGGGATAACATAAACGTCGCAGCATCGACCGCGACAGATTGGGCGCGTTGCCCCACGCGACACGGTCGGCGCGGGCGAGCACGCGCACATTGACGCCTTGCTCGTGCAACAGGACCGCCAATTCGAGCGCGGATTGGCCGGCGCCGACGATCGTCACATCCTTGCGCGCGAACTGCGCCAAGTCCCGATGCTCCGAGCTGTGCGAAATCAATGCGCTCGGCAAGCCATCGAGCGCCGACGGAATTCGCCTGAACGGCAAATATCCTGTCGCCAGGATGACGCGTCTTGCCCAAATGACGCCGCCGTCCGCGAGGACGAGCTCAAACCCGTTGTCCGCCTCACGCAGATCGATCAGCGTTGCGTCCACGACCTCGATGCGTGTCTGCTGCTGAAACCACCGTGCGTATTCCAAGAAATCCGCAATCGCCAGCGGATTACCGATAGGCCGATACGCCACGCCGCGCGCGGCGTAGAAGCGCTCGAGCGTGTAGCGGGCTTGCGGATCCGACAGGTTGGACGCGAAAGGCTCGGACTTCAGGATCATGCCCGCAGGCATGTTGTTTCGCCACGAGGCCATCGGCTGTCCAATGACGAGGCTTTCGATGCCCTCGGCGCGGAAATGCGCCGCGATCGACAACCCATAAGGGCCCGCGCCGACAATTGCGTTTTCAACCTTCACCATGGCAACGTTTTCCCGAATTGCGAGACTAATGACGTCATGACTGTTTGCCGACGCTCTGGCGGCGTTTTGCCGGGGCGGCCGCAAAAAGGCGTCGCGTGATTTGTCCGGCCACTTTGCCGGCCTCGGTGGCGTAGTGAGCGAGGCTGGGCATCGGGTCGCTGACCCGCCAGTACCCATCGTAGACAGGCACACGGGTCTTTAACGCGGACCGGCCCCTCCAGCGGTGCCAGGATTCCTGCCAGGCAACCGGTTGCGCAGGACGAGCCGGCTGGCTGTTGGGCAAGCCGAGCAAGTCGCGATAGGCAAAGAGCGGAATGTTGACGCCGTTGAGCGCCGCCACTTCTTCCTGCCAGTCCGTACGCCCGACGGTCGGCTCGATCACCACGAATATCCGGCGCGCTCGATCCCATTTGAATTCGAGGCTTCCCAGCCCGCGATAATCGCAACGCTCGATGAACGCCGCCGTGAACGGCTCCAACTGCCCGGCCACCTCCGGAGCGGCAATGCAAAGCGCGGTGCTTCCGGCCGTCGGCGGATGGCTCACAATCTTTCGACCGGAAAAGAACATCGTGTGGGCCCGATCGTGCCCGCGGTAAAAAAGGCAAAAATAGATGTTGCTGACGGGACCGTCGACCCACTCCTGAACGACGAATTCTCCCACTGTTTGCAGGAGCGTGCGGCAAAGCTCGCGCGCTTCTTCGATATCCGCCGGCATATGCAGGCGCTGCGTCCGGCGCAGATAAACCAGCCGCTTGTCGGCCGGTTTGACAATGATCGGAAATCGCAAATCGCCGAGCTTTTCCAGATCGGATAGGCGGCTGAACACGATGCTGGGCGGAACCGGCAGTCCGTGCCGCTCCGCAAGCTCGTGAAATCGCGCCTTGTTATCGAGGATTTTCACGGTGTCCCGCGACGGCAGCTGGAACCGGTAGGCGCGTTTTAATTCGTCGCGGTGCGTCGACACCGTGTGGACGACCATTTCGTCGGCCAACAGCAGCGCGGGCCGATGGCCGAGGCCGCGTTGCAAAGCCATGAGGCCGTCGACGAGCTTTCGTCCATAAAGCTTTTCCACGATCACGGGCCGGGAGAAGCGTGACCACATGGCGGCGCGGCTATAGGTCGTATCCATGACGATTGTCGGCACGCCGCCGCGGGCAAGGCTGCGCACGACACCAAGACCGTTAAGCTCGGCGCCGACCACGACGGCGCACGGACTGTCGGTCATGGCGATCTCATCCGTCCAGTGCTCACGACGTCTCGCCTATTTCGTTTGCAAACATGGACATAGCGACGATGCCGCAACCACCCCAAGCTTTCGCAGAATTAGCAGAAATGCGCCTGCCGGGTGCGGCCGACCGCAAAGCGCACGAGGCTTTTTCGGCGGTATAGTTACCCCGAGCCGCTCAGCCGCCAACGCGATCCTCGGCTCGCGACGAGCCGATGTCCCATCGTCAAAGCCCGAACATAACGGCTTCGGTATAGGCCAAATCGCCGAATCTCGGCCGGTCTGGCCCTTTGAAATATTTGGGCGCCTTGTTGCTGAAATATTTGCCGACCAACCCCGGAATAGGACCGTTCGCATCGACGATCACCAAGGGTCGTCCGCGCGCGATCAAATAGCGCCCGATTGGCCGGGCAAATCGGACAAAATCTTGAATATCGCGGCAATAGATCAGCTGCGCGCAGGGCATCACGCCTTTCGCCAAGCATGGCAGGAAAGCGAACGGATGGGCGCCAGTAGATGTTTTGCACCACAAACTCAAACAGCCATGCGCTTTGTGCATCTTGAGCAGGTCAAGCTCAAAAGAATCGAAGTGCAGGTCCGGGGCAGCATCGACGCCGGTTACTTGGATGTCGGTTACTTGGGCGTCGGTTATTTGGGCGTCGCTGGCGGCGCGGGTCATGTTTAATGCGGGAATGCTGACGAACTGCCCATTGCTGTAGCGCGAGAATCCCTGAGCTTCGACAAGAGGCCATGTATGCATCGCCGGTGAAATGTTCACATAGGTGACATTTTCGTATTTGGTCGCCTGGGACACCAGCATCGACGCATAGCTGCGAAACTTCGGCTCGACGTACCAGCTCGAGAGATTGCAGCGCGTCCGCCATCCATTAACCGTCGGAACGGCTGAAAAAATCTGCAGGATGACGCCGACCGTCACGCCGTCGCTTTCCAACAGGTGGCCGAATTTCGGAAATCCGCCCGGGGTCGAGTGCGATTTAAGTTTGGTCAGCGCGCGTTGCCAATAGGACCGGCTGCGGACTTCAAATCCGCGCGTCAGAAGATCGACCACCGCGTCGATGTCCGCGTCAGCGATCTGGCGGGCACGGATTTTTGGCAGAGGCGAAGACGGCATCCGGAATTAACTTTACAGATCTCATCGACCGGCCTCGCCACAGCATCGGCTGAACTCGCATGCGCGGCCGAATAGATCATAGCCATACAAAGCCGCTGAACTGCGGTCTAGAAAGATGCCGAAATGTCATTAATTCGGCTCAAGCCCTCCGGCTCGGCGCCATGACGGGCTTGTTGCGCTCAATTGATATTGATCAACGCCCCGCCATCGACCGGCAGCGCCACGCCGGTAATGAAATTCGCCTCGTCGGAGGCGAGAAACACCGCGGCGTTGGCAACGTCCCAGGCGGTGCCCATCTTGCGGCGCAGCGGCACCCGCGCATCGCGGGCGGCCGCGACCTCGGCCGGGCTCTTGCCGCTGACCCTGGCGCGGGTGTCGACCGCCATCGGCGTGTCCATCAAGCCGGGCAGGATGACATTGGCGCGCACGCCGAATTCGGCATTCTGGATGGCGACCTGCTGGGTGAATGCGATCATGCCGGCCTTGGTCGTTTTGTAGGCCACATAGGGGTAGTTCTCCAAAGCGGAGATCGACGAGATCATGATGATGACGCCCGAGCGCTGCGCGCGCATCGCCGGCAGCACGTGCTTGGCGGCCATGATGGCGCCGCGCAGGTTGATGGTGGCGATGCGGTCGAAGGCGGCTTCGGTGAATTCGTCAAGCGGCGCGTCGCCGCCGGCGAGGCTCAAGCCGACATTGTAGTGCAGGATATCGACGCGGCCCCAGCGCTGCCGCGCGGCCTCGACCATCGCCTTGAGCGTCGCCTCGCGGGTCACGTCGGCTTCGAACGCGACGCATTCGCCGCCCGCCTGCCGCGCCATCGCCGCCGTTTCCTCGGCGGAGGCGAGATTGTTGTCGACGGCCAAAACCTTGGCGCCCTCCTCCGCGAACCGCAAAACCGTGGCGCGGCCATTGCCCATCCCCTCGCCCGGCGACTGCCCGGCGCCGACCACGATGGCGATTTTATCTTTGAGACGCATGTCGAACCTCGGTTGAAAATGGCATTTAAGCTTGAATCGTTATATCTAAAAACGCAATGATCGATTGCGGACAACAGGGCAAGGCACGATGAGCGACATCGATATGCGGCTATTCGCCAAGAAGGCCGGCACCAGCCTCAATTTTCCGGCAGGCAGCGTCGTCTTCAACAAGGGCGATCCCGGCGAGTGCATGTATGTGGTGCAGTCCGGCGTGATCGAGATGGTGATCGGCGACCGCGTCGTCGAAGTGTGCGGCACCAACGAAGCGATCGGCTTCATGTCGGTGATCGACGACGCGCCGCGCTCCTCGACCGCGCGCGTCAGGGAGGCGTGCGAAGTCTCGGTCATCGACCGCCGCAAATTCCGCTTCATGATCGACGAGGTGCCGAACTTTGCGCTCTACATCATGGGCGCGATGGCGCGCCGCATCCGCGGCATGGGGCAGGCGATGTGAGCTTGCAGCGCGTGGCTGGCTGCTCCAGCCCGATCTGTTGCGGACAATGTTCGATGTCGGCGGCTTCCCGCCGGAACCGTAGTATCGATCGTCGTGTTATCAATCCAAGGGGCTGGTCCGATACACCGGCTCGAAGGAGACCGCGATGCAAGCGACGAGATTTGAGCGGATGGCGCTGGCGAAGATTTTCGTGGCCGGATGGATGGCCTTCTTCAGCGCAGCAGTCGCACATGCACAACCGCTTTATGCCAACCCACCACCCCCACAGCCAGGGCCGACTTTCAATCCATCGACTCCCTACACCGTGCCTCAAGCGCCCGAGACCCCGGTTTCACCAGGATTGCCAAGCGCCCTTCCGAGATCCGAGGTGGTCTCGCCTTCGGGCGGAAATCCCCCCGACGCGGTCGCTCGCGCTCATCCGCGGCCGGTTACAGCGGCGGGGACATCCAACCTCGCGAAAACGCACGAAAGCCGACAAAGCCCTCGGCCTCACCGTCGGAACTGGAGCCGTAGAAGTCACACCGCCGATGTTGAGGGTCCTTGGACAGCACGTCGATTCACACTTTCGCCCAATGCTTGGGGAGTGTGCGGCGCATTCGAAGCCGCGAACAGATGTAACGCCGAGTGGACTTTTCGTTCGCACCGCTGCGGATGCATCGTGAGATGAAGCGCGAGGCTGGATGCCTGACGCCGCGGGCGGTGCTCGATGTCGGCTATGTTCTGCGGGCGTTCCGCGTTGGATTGGCGGAAGGATTGATGGGACGATATTTGTTTTCGGGAAAGCTTTGGTCGGAGCGGCAGGATTTGCTATTGCCTCTCTGGACCATTGAAATTCCTACGTTTTATTCCGTAACGTGTCAATCTTGTGTACCCATCTTGTGTACTCGTGGCGAGAAAACTGCCAGCCATTCATCTCCTTGCTTGGCGTTTAGATCGGTATTCAACTGCCCCGAACGCGCACACGTGGTGTAACAGTGATGTCTACCAAGCGCAGACCGCGCCGCAGGATTTCGGCGCGCACTTCTTCGTATATGGGCGCATCTTCGTTTGGGTCACTTATGGTCATGACCAGCGTGAAGGGAACGCCCTCTTCCGGATAAACGACGTCGGCGCGGGTCAACGCCTTGAGCGCCAACCGCCATTCGCCGCGTGTGCCAATACCGCGTGGCATATTGCGTTCATACCGTTTGATTGGCGTCCACTTGAGCCCGCTTTCGAGAAGATATCGCTCCGTGTAGGCGAGGTGCTCGGGAAGGGAGCTGTCGCTGTGATTGAGCCGCGATTGTGCGTCTTCCTTGACTTCACCGTCGACAACTTTTTCTTCTAGCTGATAGAGATGTGCCTCTAACTGGACGCGCTGGCATTCGGCACCAAACGCAGCGTCAATCGGCGGGGTATAGCAAAGTGTCACGTCGACACGGCCGCGGCACTTGCCTTGCTCGCTCGTCAACGAACGGGGCCACGTAAAAACGAAGCTTAGTTCGCGCCGCGGCGGCAGGATATCCGAGAAGACCAATGTGATGCTGTGCGCCGCGTCACTCAGGCAAGCTTCCGCATGGGGCGCGACGCCAAAACCAACGAAATCGCGTGCGACTGTTCTGAATTGGGTTGCTCGCATGGGCTCGGGTCGGACTGCATTATGGACCGGTAGCGCCAGCAATGTTTCGCGCCGAGCGTTTCCCTGCAAACGATGGTCAAGCGCTCCAATGGTCGCCGCGACTAGAGGAGACGCGTAGCTGGTGCCGCAGCCGTCAACAAGGTTCCCGTCAATGCCGACAGAAAACAGACCAGAGCGGTTTCCATCACGCGCTGTGACGCCGCCTATCTGGCACAACTCCGGCTTTCGCGCCCCGCCCGGTCCTGGCCCGCGCCGGCTATAAGTGGTCGGAACATCTTCAACAACGCCTCGCAGTCCGGGCGGGTTTAAGGCGGCGACGGTGTACCCATACAGATGATCCCCAGGTGCGGTAATTCGTTCGTCACCTGCCGCGCGCCCCGCTAGCATCTCCAGTGCTGCATCTGGCTCTTCCGGCCAGGGCGGGCGGGCAGCCATTCCCCGCAGGTTGCCTGCTGAGACCACGAAGATGACGTCGTGCTCCTTAGCAATGCGGTCGAGTTGTTCTGCAAGCGTGCTGTAGCCAAGTCCTTGCCGAACCTCTGGCGCGCCCAGGCTCATGTTGAATACGCGAATGCCATGCTCAGCCTTCGCTCTGGCAATCTGTTCTTCGAGCTGATCAAAGAATTCATCAGGTGTCTGATAATAGCGCGACAGCAGTCCGCGGCGCGGCATCATGTCGATGTCGTAAAATCGACAGGCGACCCGCTCGAAGCGGTCGGCGAGTTCGGGATTGAGCGAAGCCGCGCCCGCGAGCAATCCGGCTATGAATGAGCCGTGCTCTTCATCCTTGTCCGCCGACGCGACCAATCCGGCACCTCCGGCCCGCCACGGCCGAAGCGGCTCAGCATCAGCAACGCCGCCGTCAATGATGCCGACGACCGGATAAGAGGCGTCGCGGGCAGGTAGCGATATCCTAGCAACCCGTTGGGCTTGAACGGCACGCACCGGCGTGGCTTCCAAGCGCAGCGGTGGCTCAATGCGCCGAACCATCGGCTCGTGCGAAAGAAGATCAAGAAGAGCCTGATGACGCGAAATCCCTCGATCAGTGGGGCCGGAGATTTCGTAAGTAGCTTGCTCCTCTAAAATTGGTTCCTTTTCTTCCGCAATGGGGGGTAAATTGACCACCCCGTCACGTGTGTGCAGATCAACGCTCAAAGCGAGTGAGGAGGTCCCACGAGACCGAAACCGCGAGCCGAACGGTATTGCGACTACGCCGCGCATGTCTCGCAGACGTGCTTCAAAGCGATCCAGTAGCTGTCGGATCGCTTCTGGCGTGACGCGTGGGTCAGGGCGGAAAAGTTCGACGATATAACCGCCAATAGTGCTCTCTTCTTCCAGCCAGGTTACAGCATCCCTTGCCGAGAACGTAAGCCGGTCGGCAGGTGTTGGAATTCTAATGTCCTCGATGGCACCGAGTTCGCTGCGAAAAGCGGAAACACGCTCCTCTTCTCTGCCAGTCTTCGGATTTTCAACGACTTTGGGCTCAATCTCCGCCCGGTCTTCAATGAGCTCACTGAGGCGGTCTAACGCGTCTGGCGTCGACTGGAAGTACATCTCGCCTATGTCTGCGCCGCCCACTAACGCGAAGCTGTTGCGTCGCGTGAAAAGGGCGCCAAGCGGCCGATAGCTTTTGCCGAGCCCCTCTTCCCGCATTTGAACCAGAACGAAACCAGCGGGATCGCCCTGCTCTCTCAGCGCGGTGCTAGCGTCCGACAGGCGCCTGCGTATCCGCCTTTTGTGACGGGCAAACCGGCATCGTCGCCTGAGAAGAAGTCCCTATTCGGACCACGCGTTCGTCTTGGCGGCGTCTGAATGAGGCGCTGCGTGTCAAGAAAAACTTGAATAGGGCGTGTGGGCCGCTCGGGGTCTGCCATAATCAATCACCGGACTTGAGCTCGGCCTCCGATTGAGCGCTTCGACTTCGTCGCGAGATCGTGCTTTGAGACAGCCCAACAATGAGTGCTGCTTCGCGCTGGGTGAGACCGGCGCCAGCCACCATTGCAGCTGCCATGTTGTCTTGAGGCCCGAGGAGGAGGGCTTGGCGGTCGCGGCCGAATAAATGGCCGTTTAATGTCGCTTGCCGGCGCAGGGCCGCAAGAAGGGCGCGTCTACGCGCTCCAAGACCGTTTCCTGGTGCCTCCGTGCTGACGCTCTGCATCACAAAGAAACGCTTCCCGCCGGCAATCAGCGTTTCGACGTCAGCGCCGCTCATGCCCTCCGTCAGCCAAACGAGCATCCTGCGTTCAGCGTCCATGAGCTTCACCGGCGACAGAAATCGCTCCAGCATCGCATCGCGCGCGGTAGCATCCGGCCGCCCTATTTCAATTCGGCCGTCAAATCGGCGCCATACAGCTGTATCGAGTAAATGCTCATGGTTCGTTGCAGCGAGCGTGAAGCCACGACGACCGCGTGCATCGAGACATTGCAGAAGCGTATTAACGACACGCTTGATCTCACCCACTTCCTGCGCATCATCGCGAGCCTTGGCGACTGCGTCGAACTCGTCCAGAAACAGAATGCAGCGGTAGCGGTCAGCAAACTCAAATAGTGCGCCAATGTTTCGGGCGGTCGTGCCAAGAAACGAAGAGACGAGGCCATCGAGCCGCGCCTCCACCATAGGTAGACCTAATCGGCTCCCGATGTAACGAGCTAGCATCGTCTTGCCCACTCCAGGCGCTCCGTAAAGAACACAGCGCATATTTGGCTGAACACCGAGCGCAGCCAGCTGCTCAGTGCGCTCCCACTCACCGATAAGGTCTTCGATGGCAGCGCCTAGTGGGCCCGAAAGAATGGGTGGCTGCGCACGTTCGTCAGGAAACACAATGCGTGCAAGGGGCGTTGCAGTCTCTTTGTCGTGGGGCAGAGGCGTGTTTCGCCCGAGCTTCTCACCCGGCAGAGCCGGCGCTTCCCTGCCATTCGACCGCATTTGATCGAGCCCGATTGGGGCCACGTTTTGGCGGCGCTCATCTCGGCTCAGCAGCCGACTGAGCTTCTCTGCTTGCTTCCGATCAATGTTCGCAAGCTGGTCGCGCAGCCGCGATACCTGGTGCCGAGAACGCTCCCCGTCCCCGCTCACTGCCGACTGAGCCAATGCCAAAACGATGTCGAAGTGGTCCATAAAACCCGCCTTCATCGCGCTTTGATGCGCTATTGGCATCATATATGCATTTATTCTTTAATAAATGCAATAGGTGGAAATTTGATGCACACAGGCTTGACTTTTCTGTGAACACAATCTAATCTAACGCTCGTTAGGCTGGTTTGTGGACAGGCGGCGAGCATGGCAAAGGGCAAATACATCTCGTATCTGCGAGTGAGCACGGACAAACAGGGACGCAGTGGCCTCGGGCTAGAAGCGCAGAGAGCCGCGGTGGAGAGTTACCTGAACGGTGGCCGTTGGACCCTGGCGGCCGAATACCTTGAGGCTGAGAGCGGCAAGCGCAGTGATCGGCCCAAGCTGGCAAAGGCGCTGGCACACGCGAAGGCCATCGGCGCCACGCTAGTGTTCGCCAAGCTCGACCGCCTCACTCGTAATGTGGACTTGCTCCGGGCGCTTGTAGCCAGCGACGTGGACTTAGTCTTCTGTGACCTACCCCACGTGCCGCCTGGAGCCATGGGCCGCTTCCTGCTCACGCAGATGGCCTCTGTAGCCGAACTGGAGGCAGGGTTGATTAGCGAACGGACCAAGGCCGCTCTAGCCGCCGCTAAGGCCCGTGGTGTTAAGCTGGGCAATCCCAATGGCGCGCGGGCGCTCCGAGGCAAGCAGACAGGCAATGCCCAAGCAGTAGCGGCCGTGAAAGCGAACGCTGAGCGCCGCGCGGGAAACCTTATGGCCATTGTGAATGACATTCGCTCACAAGGGCTCACCAGCGTCCGCGTCATTGCCACCGAATTGAACGAGCGTGGCGTTCTGACACCTCGCGGTGGTACATGGCATCCAACGTCTACTGCCCGGCTGTTGTCGCGCCTGCAAGCGTGACTGGCAAAACCGAGCGGGTCCTCCCGCACGAATTTCTTCAGATGATTTCTAAAGAAACGACTTTCAAAAATCCGCTAAAGCTCTCGACGTTGTTGTTCAACTCCGCCGCGCAGCGTGAAGCGGCAGCCGTGCTTATTCGTTTAATAGCTTCGGCAGTGGCACGGAGAGCGCATCAGCTATCCTAGCCATTACAAGAAGGCTTGGGTTTCTCTTGCCCCTCTCGATGCCCCCCAGATACGTCAGATCAATCTCAGCCTCAAACGCAAGCTGTTCCTGCGTCATCTTGCGCTGCTGACGTAGCCGGCGAACATTCTTTGCGAGGACCGCTTGCCAATTCCGCCCCATTTGCAGAATGGCACACGATCAGGCATATAGTCTCCAGGGATTATAGTCCCTAATCGGGAGAGCGGGGCATTCAACCCACAGCTTAGCTGGAGGAACGCATGACTGACTGGTGGCTTATAGCTTTTGGCGTCTTCTTCATCCTTGCGTTTTTCTCGGCTACTAGCCGCAACAGAGCATGGGCGTTTCTTTGGATCGTAGGGGCTATCGGGTGTATCGTAGCGGGAGCTAACAACATTCCCTTTCCTACCAATACCGCGGAAGGTGGAGTGGCCTTAGCTACGGCCCTGTTCATCTGGGTGTCCCCGGTGGTCGTCGTCGGCTTCATCATCTGGCTACTCATCAAGATGTTCGCCGGTGCCGTCGCTTCGGAAGTGGTGCGGAAGCAGAACGAGAAGCAGTAATGACGCTGATGTTATGCCGTGCGGCGTAACGCGAACGAGCGTCCGCTATCGATCGCCGTTACGAAGCCCATGCGGCGAGTGCAGCGACTACAGACGTTCCCCGAAGCGCTCGCGTCGCGTTAGTCACTGCAGCAGAAGCGAACCGGTCCCTCCTGCGCGGAATACGCAAGTAAATTTTCAGTCCACAGCCTTCAAAATCCCGGTAAAGCCCCGACCGCTGTTGTTTGTCTTCGCCGTGCGGAGTGGACCCTGGGGAAACTCAAGGCTCCCTGAGCGCCCATGACGCATGGCACCTTTTGGGAGCAAAGCGGACACTCCAATTAGAGCGCACTGCGGCAATTGATGCCCCAAAGCGGCATCGAACGTCTATGGCTCGTTCCTCACGCGCGCTCCTCCGAATTGTTCTCGAAACAGGTCAGCAATTCCCGGATTGGAGAAGCACCAGCGACAATAGTGTTTACCAGCTCGCGTCCTTCTGCGCCCAAAGCGAGGTCGGATGTTGTGCAGGCTATGAAAGGTTACCATCTCGCGGTTCATTTGCGTATTGAGACCGCTCGATGGCAGTTCAATCTCGACGATGTGCGGCAGATCTCGTTCCGTCGTCACCGCTCTTTGCGTGCGAAAGTTTGGTTCCGTATGGCGTCTACGACCTCTGGGCATCGTCTCAATGCTGGTGGGGCGGGAGCACGGCCGGATTATCCAATAAACGGGCAGGCAAACATCAGCAACCATTGAAAAAAGTTCGGTGTTTATCAGTTTCTTATGGTTGTCGTACTGGTCCTATCTGCGGCACGCGCACCGGCTTGGCCATGCCGTAGAAAACTACAACGCCTTGGCCGCCGCAGCGTGTAGACAGCGCCTCGGGGGGCTTGCCATAGCAAGTGTCCACGTCCTGCCAGTTGTTCGTCACCCAAACATCGCCAGCAGGATCGATGTTGATATCGACCTGCATCTGTAGGCCGCCACCATCGTACCCGCCAGGCGGTGAAATCTGATCGCCAGTTTTGAAGCCGGGTGGGCAGTTCTCGGTGCGAGCGCCACATAGCTGCACAATTGGACTGCTAGGCATCGCGAAGTTGGAAATCCAGACGTTGTCGTTGCCGTCCACTGCCACCGCCCACGGCCCCGGAAGACCCCCGCCCTTGAACGGAGAGCCAGGAAATTGGGTGCCGTCCGGTTTCAGTAGCGTAACGCTGCCAGCGTCACCTTTTTGTTCGGACATCGTCTTCGTTAGGAAATCGGCGGCCGAAGTCACACCTTCGAGTTTGAGGCGTACCCCCATGTCGATCAGATGCATCATTCCCAGTAGCCCAGTGCCGAACCGGTTGGTGACCCAGACGTTGCCTTGGCTGTCGATGTTAAGACCGCTGTTGTTGATCCCAGTCTTGAAGTTCTCGACCTTGCTCGGATCAGCAGCGGGAAAGCGAGTGACCTTGTCGTTGCCGTT
>Ga0210385_10000467_pt1 | contig 29471 bp, 25 predicted proteins | sample IncBWH26OmetaG_FD_160107 | JGI IMG/M metagenome (GOLD analysis project Ga0210385, IMG submission 160107) | Forest soil microbial communities from Barre Woods Harvard Forest LTER site, Petersham, Massachusetts, United States - Inc-BW-H-26-O ...
TCACGCGAGGCTCGGGCGGGGGTGCCGTTGGGCAGCGGCGGTAGACCCCACCAGGGTATATGGCAGTAGGGATTTCATGATCACGAAAGATCCGTACCGTATACGGCGCCAAAGTCTTCGCCAAAAACAAATCTTTCGTGATCATGGGCCCGATTCTTGGGTGTTCAATATGTATATTGACGGAAATTTCCGGATTTCATACGGGTGCCTCGCCGAGACCCGGGCCGGGAACGTGGGCGCAGGGCGCCGATACTGGGGCACGTCCCCCGCCCGATTCCGCCATCCGTCTTCAATTCCCGCCGTTGGCGAGCGCGATGACGTCACTGGCGGTATGACTGAGGCTCGTGTGACTTCCGAGGTCAAGAGGATTTTTCGGGACCGCCGGGCCCTCGCGATGAGGTGAGGGACGCGAAGACGACAGTGGAGCTGAGGTAATGGCCAGTGGCGTAATCGAATGTGCCGCCGCAGGTTATCAGCCGGAGCGCGGCGTAATCGGCTGCGCTGTAAATGGTCTTGGCGGGGAATTTCTCCTTGAGGTACTGGCGTACGCCGGTGACCCGGAAAATGGCCGTCACTCCGTCGGCGAGCGTCACGTCGATGGTGTCTCCAGGGCGGAGCGCGCCCAGCCGGAAAAAGACGGCCGGACCCTGATAACTGTCGACGTGCCCTTCGATGACAGACGCGCCTATCTGGCCGGGGGTGGCCGAGTACTTAAACCAAGCCGCCTCGTCGGCGCTCCGGGTAAGCGAGGGCACCTGGATGCTGCCGTCCGCGGTTACGCCGAGGTACAGAAGCTGCGAGTGCACGCCGATGGCCGGTATGTCGACCGACACCGGGAGCGAACGATGTAGCGACGGCCCCTTCGCCGCCGGCCCTGTGGCGCCGGCCGCCGCGGCCGAGGGTTGCGGCGCGTGCTGCTGGGCGAGCAGGGCGACCGCGATGGTGATCGCACCGCCGGCGAGCAGCACGGCACCGGCGACGGCGGCTAGGCGGGCACGAAACGCGCCCGGTCGCGCGGGCGCCGGAGTGAACTCGCTGTCCGGCCAGGACATGACCACACGCAGCCCGGCTATGCGCCGCGGTGTGCCCAAGTGCGCCCCTTCCGCTGTCTTCCGCAACGGGTGCTACTCGCGTAGCCTAATGGTCAAATGGAAAACACGCCATTGCGCGCCTGTGCCGTCCACGGGCTTACCATTATGGCCGTCCCCCGCGCGGGACTAACTTCTGCCAGAGTGGGCAGTGATCCGGCTGGCAACTCTTTTTCCCTTACGGTGCCGAGCTCGATGTGTGATGCCGGGAGCGGAAACGACGACGCCGCTCGCTGGGCATTTAAGGAGGCCTTGATGAAGGCGCGCATAAGCATCCCCGGAACGGCGGGAAGCGCGCGGCTAACCGTCCTCAGCTGCGCAGCCTTGATGGTCCTCGTTTCCGCAACCGTCTCGGCCTGCACGGGTGCTCCGTCGTCGAGCCTGCCGGCGATTTTCTCCCCATCGGGGTCAGCTACCGGGAGTCATTCGGCGACGGCTGCGACGACGCCGACCGCCCACGCCTCAGGAACCACCTCTAGCCGGGCCACCACGACGGCGACCCCGACCACCACGACGCCGACCGCCACGAGCACCACGGTGCCCCCGACGACGCAGGCTCCGACCCCAACGACGACCACGTACTACCCCACGGCCGCTCCGGAGACCGGGGGCGGCGGCACCGCCGGCTTGCAGGACGGCCTGGCGATCGGACTGGGCGGCGCGGCCGTCCTGGCCGGCCTGGGCAGCCTCGCGTACAGCAAGAGGCTCACCCGCCGCCGCCGCTGACTGGCCCAGCGGCCCGCACCCGGGAGGAGCAGGTCGCGTACCCTGCCGGGGTATTGTAGGCAACGTGCTCGAGCGGAGGTAGGACATGCACGGATACACCCCCGAAAAGGACAAGTACCTCAAGCGGCTGCGCCGGATCGAGGGCCAGGTCCGCGGGCTGGAGAAGATGGTCGAGGACGACAAGTACTGCATCGACATCCTCACCCAGGTGGCGGCCGCGACGAGCGCGCTTCAAGCGGTCGCGCTTGGCCTGCTCCAGGATCACCTCGGGCACTGCGTCGCGGAAGCGACCGCGGAGGGCGGTGACGTAGCCGCCGCGAAGATCCGCGAGGCTTCCGACGCCATCGCCCGTCTCGTCAGGTCCTGACCGGCGCTAGGCGGCGAGCACGGTGATGAAATCCCTGCTCCAGCCCCAGATGAACTGGTCGGCGGGGCGGTTCTGGCCAGGCAGTTCGGCCGTCAGCGGCCCGCCCGGCCAGGGCGCGACGTCAAGCTGGACCCACTCCGGGTTGATGTCCAGCTCCATGCCGATCCTGGCACCGCGCTCGGCGAGCGCCTGGGCCAGGTCCTCCGGGCTGGCGGACATGCTCCCGGCGAACAGCAGGTCGCCCGCGGAGTCCTCGCCGACCGCGCTGCGCGCGACGTACTCGCCGCCGCCGAGCGTAGCTCCCCACGCGTCCCAGTTCGCCGCGGCCGGGGTCGGCGCGCCGTGCTCGACGAGCAGCTGCAGGTTCTGCCTGACGCTGTAGACCGCCTCACCGGGGTCGGGCGCGCCGTATCCCCACAGTGCGATCCGCGCCTGGCCGGAGCGGTCGATGATGAGGCTGGCGTAGCCCTTGAGCAGCGGGCTGATCACATGCCCCTCCTGCTCATAGCCGCCCGCGCCCGCGGACAGCTTGAACCCGCCGTTGAAGGCGGCGAGCAGCTGCTTGCGCTCCGCGGCCCCGATGGCGGGACCGGCCGTGACCCCCGCTTCCGTCGCCGCCCACCCCGGGTCAGAACTGCCGTTGTGCAGCACGTACCGGACCGGGCCGCGGAAGGCGGCCACCGTCACCACGTCGCCGTCCACGGTATGCACCTCGGAGATCGTGACGTGCGGCACGGCCGGCTTCGGCTTTGGCGTGGGTTTTGGTGCCGGCTGTGGCGCCGCCGTCGTACGGGGGCGGGCGGACGCGGTCCCGGTCGCGCCCGGCCTGCCGTTGGCGGCGGGCGCCGCCGCCGGGACGGCAGTGCACGCCGTGGCGAGAAAAACCAGGGAGACGAGCGCGCCGGCCACCATGATGGACCGCACGCGAATGATCATAAATGGCCGGTATGACGAGGAGATGAAGTCCTCCGGCGGCCGCGTCGCCCTGCCGCCCGCCAGTAGTATGCGTGCCATGCCGACCAGCACCGTGACCCTGACCGGATGGGGCCGGATCGCCCCGACCACCGCCGAGGTGGCCGCACCGGCGAGCGACGCGGAGGCCGGCGCCCTGCTGCGCCGGCCGCGAGCCGCGGGCGGCGCGGTGATACCGCGCGGCCTCGGCCGCAGCTACAACAACGCCGCGCAGTCCGCGGGCGGGCTCGTTCTCTCCACCGCCCGGCTGAACCGGATCATCAGCCTTGACGCGGCGACCGGCGTCGCGGTCTGCGAGGCCGGGGTCAGCCTCGAGCAGCTCATGGTTGCCGGACTGCCCGCCGGGTGGTTCGTGCCCGTCTCGCCCGGCACCCGGCAGGTGACGATCGGCGGCGCCATCGCCGCCGACGTGCACGGTAAGAACCATCACGTGGCGGGGAGCTTCGCCAGCCACGTCCGGTCGTTCGACATGCTCGCGCCCGACGGGGAACCGCGGACGGTGACGCCGGCGGACGAGCTGTTCTGGGCGACGGCCGGGGGCATGGGCCTGACCGGCTTCATCTCCCGCGCCACCGTTCAGCTCAAGCGGGTCGAGACGTCCCTGGTCAGGGTCGACACGGTCAAGACCAGGGACATCGACGAGACGATGGCGGTGCTCGCGGAGCACGACCGCACCTACGGCTACACGGTCGCCTGGTCCGACAGCCTGGCCCGGGGCGGCGCCCTCGGCCGGTCGATCATCACCAGCGGCGACTTTGCCGCGCTGAGCGACCTGCCGCCCGCCCGCCGGGACGACCCGTTCGCGTTCGACCCGCGGGCCAGGCTCGCCGCCCCGCCCGCGTTCCCGCCCGGGCTGATCAACAGGCACACGGTCCGGCTCGCCAACGAGGCGTGGTACCGGAAGGCGCCCCGGCTCCGGGAAGGCGAGCTCCAGACGATCGGCCAGTTCTTCCACCCGCTTGACGGGATAAGGAATTGGAACCGGGTCTACGGTCCAGGCGGCTTCCGGCAGTACCAGTACGTGCTGCCGTTCGGCGCCGAAGCCGCGGTGCGCCGCTCGTTCGAGATGGTCAGCGCGCATCCCGCGCCGTCGTTCGTGACCGTGCTCAAGCGGTTCGGCGAGGGCGACGCCGGGCTGCTGTCGTTCCCCGCCCCCGGCTGGACGCTCGCGCTTGACTTCCCGGCCCGCACACCCGGCCTCGGCCCGCTGCTCGACCGGCTGGACGAGCTCGTCGTGGAAAACGGCGGCCGGGTCTACCTCGCCAAGGACTCGCGCGTCCCGGCCGCGGTGCTCGAGGAGATGTACCCGCGCCTGCCCGAGTTCCGCAAGCTCCGCGCCGAGATCGACCCGTCCGGTGCGCTAGCCTCGGACCTCTCCCGCCGCCTGGGCCTGTAGCGTCGCGGCTCACCCGCTAGGCCCCGCCGCCGCGCCGCCGCCCCGCTGGCGACCTTCACCGCCGCCCACGGCGATCACCGCCATCGATGCCATACGCGCCGCCCACCCCGTGAACAGACACGATAAACCTTCATTTCCGAGACCCGAAATGAGTAATTGCGATACGGCATATCGCACGATTTTTCACTACTTAGTACTTATTTGTACTTATTTTATGACGATATTGAATATAAATTCGATTTTTGTAACGATGAGATAACAAGGTCTGCCGAGCCCTTGCGATTATGATAGAGGCAGTAGCACATTGTGGCAGGTACAAGAGCTAACGCGCGCGCCTTGCAGATGAGTGGTAAGGGGGAGCATGGGTCGCGCTGTGTCGAGCCTTGACCCTGCCTCGGCCGCAAAATTTCTGCGCTCGATCAGAAGTCTCGATAGCTGTTGCGCGAGCCCATTCGAGGCCATCCGGTCCTGCCTAGGCGCGAATATCGTCGCTTGTTCCGCAAGGGCTGCCCAAGGATGCCCTGTGTTTCCGGCGAACAGCGCCTGAGGCTCCTTTTTCAAGAGTAATTCCGCAGCGCCATGCCAGGTCGGGAGAGACTGCGCTTTTCGGGCATGCCGTCCAGTGCTGAGTCCGGGCGGCGGACCCAGCTAAGGGGGAAGCGAAGATGAGTCTGATGCGATATTCCTTTGCCGGCGCGAATCCGCAAATTCCACGAGCGACTGCTCCGCGGATCGCACGCCGAACGCACTGCCATCGGGCAGACATCTTCCATTAGCCAGGACATAGCGCCAAGGCCCTGACCGAGCGTCCAGCGGCTCTTGGGAACGCAATGCATAGCGAGCAGAGCATGTCGTCGCGGACAGGGACGTGTTCGAGCGGGTGGGGAGGGTGAAATGAAGATACTCATTTGTGACCAGCAACGGATGCTAGCGGAAGCGCTCGGGTCCGCGCTCGATGCGCGCGGCTATGACGTTCTGGCGGTCACAACGACCGCCAGCGGCGCCACCAGTGCGGTCGGTGACTGCGTGCCAGATATCTGCCTGCTCGGCTTGCAGCCGGGCCATCAATCGAGTGGCCCCGACACCATCCATGAACTCCTGCTGCGCTACCCCGGCACGAAGGTGCTGGTGCTGTCGGGGATCACCGACCCCGAGATGCTCTCTCAGTGTGTGAGAAGCGGTGTGACGGGACTTGCCCATCAGGACCAGAGCGTCGCGCAGATCGCCGCGGCGCTGGATGCGCTCGAGGCCGGCCGGAACGTGCTGGATCCAGGACCGCTGCGGTCCCCGGCCCGCGACAGGGACATGCTGTGCGAGCTGTCACCTCGGGAGAAGGAGATCCTCACCCGGATCGCTGGCGGACAGAGCACTAGGCAGATGTCGTGCGCTATGGACATCACGGCGAATACCGTCCGTACCTACGTGAAGAACGTGCTAGCCAAACTCGGCGTACACAGTAGGCTCCAACTCGCCGCCCTCGCCAGTCGAGACGGCCTCCTCATCGACCAGGCGGTGGCCACGGATGTCTTCCATTCCCCGGATGAACCTGTCACCCGGTCCCGCCGCGCCTCGCCGCCGAAGGCGAGGGCGAGAGCCCGGAGACCGTGATGGCGTCTCCGTCCGCACCATCGGTGCGGCCCGTGATTCATGTGCTCATTGTTGACCAACATCTCACCTTTCGTGACGCCTTGGCGACCCGGCTGCAAGCTGAGCCGGACATGGCGGTAGTGGCGAAGACTGATTCCGCGGAGTTCGCCCCTCGCGTACTGGTAGGGCGATCCGCCGAGGTCATCCTGCTCGATGCCGAGTTGCCCGATGACTCGGCCATCGCCTTCTGCTCGGAGATGATGCGGGGCGGAGACCAGTCGCGCGTCGTCATGCTCAGCGCGGTTTCCCGGCCCGAGCGGATGGTGGCCGCAGTACGCGCCGGAGTGGCAGCATGGGTGCGGAAAGACGAATCAATCGATCTTCTCCTTGGCGTTATCCGCTGTGTTGCCAGCGGCGGCACCTGGATACCGCCGAGGGAGCTAGGGGCAGTGCTGCGGCTGCTCATCGAAGATCAAGACAACCGCCGCGACAGCGATGACCTGCTCGCGCCTCTTACAGGACGTGAGCGGGACATCTTGTTCCTCGTGGTGGAGGGCACCGGCCGGAAGGAGATCGCGGAGCGGCTGCAGTTGTCCGCGAACACGGTCCGCACCCACTTGCAGAGCGTCATGGCCAAGTTCGGAGTCCACTCCACGCTCGAGGTTATGGCACTGGCGCGACCCAGGCTGGAGGCGTTTCCGGGATCGTGAGGCTAGAGGTCGAGCTCGTAGTGATCGTAGGTGACGCCGCCAGCTCCGAACGAAGTCTTGAACTGGTACAGACTCTCATCGAGGAGCCGTCCCTCACTGAGGGTGGAAACCCCGAAGTCGAAGTACCGGTGCCCGCCGCGGCGCGCGAGCTCTATCCCGCACTCCATCACCAGATCGGTCGTGCAGGCGGCCCGGCCTCGGTCTGTTGTCGCCGTGTACTGCATATGGAGCGCGGGGCCCGTTGCAAATAGCACCGCGCCTCCTGCCAGCACCCCGCCGACTCTGGCGGTGAGCAGGATGATCTGATCGGGGAACCGGTCGTGCAGCAATTGGATCTCGGCGACCGAGTGCACTGGTGACGCGCCATGCCGCTGGGCGAGGTTAGCCTCGAGGACTTCCCAGAACTCTTCGATCTCATCCCAGCTGGAACGGATGGACACGCCCTCCGACTCAGCCGCCCTACGCGACCGGATCCGCCGCTGACTGACCCTGCCCCGGTGGGCGAGGTCTACCGTCGCGGACAGATCGCTTCGATCGCGGCGGGCTCCCAGCCGGAACAAAGCGTATAGGTCGTCATCCGCCGGTATCGAGTGATAGATGGCCGGGACGGCCTTGTACCGCAGCCGATGGTAACCGAGCCGGCGGTAATGCCCGGCGATCTCATGAAATGCCGCGATCATCGACCCGCCACGGACCGATCCGTCATGAACCAGGCCGCCGTAGGTGAGGCCGGGATGGCTGCAGATCGTTTCCTGGTCTGCGGGGCTGACCGCTGCCGGGAACACACCCATGACCCGGCCTCGCCGGTCGTGCAGGACCAGCGACCGGTCGGCGAAGCGGTCACCGTGGTAGGAGAGGAACCGGCGCGTGTGCAGGAATGTGCCATTGCACGATCGGTGGACGAGACCATCCCAGTCGTCGGCCTGCCGGGTCGTGAAACTCCGGACGGTTACGCCTGCCGTCGGCGGGCTCGTCACGGATGTCATGTCACCTCCGTCTGCGGCGCGTCCGGAAGCCGTGAAAGGCCAGGGTTAGCGGTGTCCGGGCGTTTTCTCCGCGCGAAAAAATCCCTGGATAAACAACTCTGTATTCTCTGAGGACATTCTTGAATAAGCCCGCCGCGTGACGCACGTGGTCGGTGGGCATTTGCCCGTTTCCCCACTCGGATACTCGCATACTCGGCTCTGAGCTGCTTCAACGACAACCCCCAAGCGACTGAGGGTGACTACGGCAGGTAGGGGATGCCCTCATTAGCGGCGCGCACTAAGTTGGCCATCAGCTAACCGTGCCGCAATGCAGCGTGTCGCGCCAGGGGTTGTCGTAATTGATTTTCGGAGCCGAAAGTGCATGCAGGTCGCGAAGGGTTGCGCTCAGTCCTGGTCAGTATTCCCGTCCACCTGGCCATGTGCGATTCTCGCGTCCGGTCAGGTCCGGCTGATGAAGTCCAGGAGTGACGTCGCCGTCAACGGGCGGGTCGTGCCCCGCACCACGTGTCCTCACCGGCACGTTTCCGCCGAACTGGCGATCACGCCACGGGTAAGCGTGGTGATCCCAGTGCTGAATGAGGCGGCCAACCTACCGCACGTGTTCGAGTCGCTGCCGGCCTGGGTGGACGAGATCGTCCTGGTGGACGGGGGGTCCACGGACGACACCATCGGCGTCGCACTGCGCCTGCAGCCCGATGTCAAGGTAACGGTGCAGCCTGGGGTGGGTAAGGGGGATGCGCTGCTGGCCGGATTCGGTGTGTGCAGCGGCGACATCATCGTCACCATCGACGGAGACGGGTCGACCGACGGGCGGGAGCTTATCCGGTTCGTCAGCGCTCTCGCAGCCGGCGCCGACTTTGTCAAGGGGTCACGTTTTGTCAGTGGCGGCGGCAGCGACGACCTGACCTTCAACCGTCGGCTCGGAAACCGGCTGTTCAGTGTCCTCGTTAACCAAATGTTCGGCACGCACTTCAGCGACCTGTGCTACGGCTACAACGCCTTCTGGAGCAGGCACCTGCCCGCCCTGGCGATCGACTGCACCGGGTTCGAGGTCGAGGCTTTGATGCACATCCGGGCCGCCGTCGCGGGCCTGAGCATCCAGGAGGTCCCCAGCTTCGAGCGGGCGCGGATCCATGGGGTAAGCAACCTGCGGGTTGTCAGGGATGGTGGCCGGATTCTGGCGCTGATCGTCCGGGAAAGGCTCGCGAGCCGGTCACGGACGCCGCGCGTCACCCTGGCTGGGCCGTCTCCTGACGGTGCGGGCGGACAGGCTGCCGTTCCGATGCAGAACTCTCGCGGTGGCTACGGACCCGGACAACAAGGGCGATGAGGAAGAAGCCCCCAGCCCGGCCGACTGGTCGCCCGGTGATCCTGACAAGCGCTCAGCAGAGCGTCAATGCGGTGCTCGGGGCAGCGACGGCTGCGTACCGTTCTCCTGCCGGCCTGAAGCTCCGCGACCAGCTGGCCGACCCCCTGTTTCGAAATGCGTATGCGCTCATGGTCAACACCGGCACGACCGGGGTCCTGGGCGTGGCCTACTGGCTGCTGGCGGCGCGCCTTTACCCGGTCACCAGTGTGGGGCGCGCCTCCGCTGCGTATGCCGCCATGAGCCTGCTCGCCGGCTTCACGGCGTTCAACTTCACAGGCGCACTGGCGCGGTTCATTCCGCAGGCAGCGCACGCCACCCGCGCCTTGGTGATGGTCGCGTACCTGGTAAGCACGGTGGCATCGGTCCTGGTCACGGTGCCGTTTCTGCTGCTCGTAAGGCACCACGGCGGTTCATATGCCGAGCTGAGCAGCCTGGCTGCCGGCCTGGCTTTCGCGGTCTCCGTCGTCGCGTGGTCGCTGTTCACCATGCAGGACGGTGTCCTCGTCGGCATGCGCAGCGCGGTCTGGGTTCCCGTCGAGAACGTGGCCTTTGGCATTGTCAAGATCCTGCTGCTCGTTGCGCTCGCGGCGGCGCTTCCGGGCACGGGCATCTACATCTCCTGGGTGCTGCCGGCCATCGCGGCTGTTCCGCTTGTCAACTTCCTGATATTCAGCAAGCTGGTGCCACGGCACACGGCCCTGACCGGTGCCCGGGTGCCGCCCACCGCGCGGCAGATTTCCCGATTCGTGGCCGGGGACTACACCGGCTCCCTGTGCGTGCTGATCACGGGTAACCTGGTGCCCGTCATCGTGGCTATCCGGGTCAATCCCGGGCTCACGGCCTACTTCTACATAGCCTGGATGATCGCTGGCACCATCGGCCTGCTCGCGATCAACATGGGGACCTGCCTTACGGTGGAGGGCGCCTTTGACAGCGCCTCGCTCGCCGCCAATTCCCGGGCGGCACTGCACCGGATGGGCCTGATCCTGGTGCCGGTCGTTGCCGCGGTGGCGCTGTTGTCCTTCTGGGCGCTTAGCCTGTTCGGACCCGGTTACGCTGCCAACGGGACCCGCATCCTCCAGCTGCTGGCTATCTCGACCGTGCCGATGGCCGTGACTGAGGTGTACCTTGGGGCGCTGCGCGCGCAGAGCCGGGCCGCGCTGATCGCTTTCATCCAGATCTCGCGGTGCGTGCTGATCCTCGGGCTGACGCTCACGTTGATCGAGGTCATGGGGATCACTGGTGCCGGCTGGGCAGCGCTGGTGAGTCAGGTCATCGTGGCCGCGGCGATCCTCCCGGGCCTGCGGCGCGTCCTTACCAACGCGCCACCTGCCCCCGCCGTCGGCAAGGCTAGCTTGCCAGATCACCGGGTCCCCGCGTCCCCCGCGTGCGGTGACATCGCGTCCTCGAGCCCGCGGATGGCCGCCCTCCAGGCTGACGGACTGGACGAAACGGAGACGGCATCGCGGAGCGATAAGGACCAGGCCACGACCGGCCAGCGCATCTCCGTCGTGATCTGTGCCTACAGCGAAGAGCGCTGGAAACAGATCTGGGCGGCGGTCGATTCGGTGCGTGCTCAGAGCCTGCGGAGCGATCAGATCATCGTCGTCGTCGACCACAACCCAGCGCTGTGGGCGCGATTGGCGATCGCGCTCCCGGATTTGCTGGTCACGGATAACCAGGAAGCCCCCGGACTGTCCGGGGCAAGGAATACTGGCATCGCCTTGTCCTGTGGCGAAATCATCGCGTTCCTCGACGACGACGCGGTCGCGGAGCCTTGCTGGTTGAATTTCCTCTGCGACTCTTACCTAGACCCCGCAGTCGTGGGAGTCGGAGGCCCGGCGAAGCCACGCTGGGAAACCCGGCGGCCACCGTGGTTCCCTGACGAGTTCGACTGGGTTGTCGGGTGCGCATACCGGGGAACTCCGCGTTCCCGTATTCCAGTGCGCAACCTTATGGGTGCCAATATGTCGTTCCGGCGAGAAATCTTGGAGACTGGACGCGGGTTCCGGGGGGGCCTTGGGCGTAGTGCAGGAAAACGCCCGCTGAGTTGTGAGGAAACGGAATTGTGCATCCGGATAGGGCAGGCTTGGCCCGCTTCGATCTTTATTTTTGACGACAGGGCGGTGGTCCACCACACGGTTCCTTCGGCACGTTGCAGGTTTTCCTATTTCCGCTCCCGGTGTTTCGCCGAGGGGCTCTCCAAGGCACGGGTCACAGACATGGTCGGCGCCGCAGACGGCCTGTCTGTTGAACGCGGCTACGTACGCAGTGTTCTGCCGCGCGGTGTCGCCCGTGGCCTGGCGGACGCATTGCATGGCGACCTGTGGGGCCTGTGCCGTGCCGGAGCAATCATCGCGGGCCTGGCCGCGACCGCGGCCGGATACGCGGCGGGCCGGCTGCGCGGCAATCGAGAGCCTGAATCCGCGAAGATCCCGTCGCCTCTCACATCCGGGCAGGAGACCGCGGTGCCGGACACGCGACCAGGCAACGCGGCTGCGGGATACGAGCCCCTGCTCCAGAAAGCTCATGCCAGTGATGTGCTCGATCTGCTTTCAGGTTTCATGACTGCGGTCCTGCTCGTGGCATCTTACGCGGGCTGGACAGGCGCAGCCCGGACACTGCTAGTGCTCGTCTTCGCCTTTTTTGTCCCTGGGCGGGCCATCGTAACCAATTGGCCTGGAATGCCGTCGTCGGCGAAATTTGGCATGTCGATCGCGCTCAGCCTGGGCCTTCTTACTTTGCTGGCCACTATGAGCCTTTGGATGCACGCGTGGCACCCGTTGACGCTTTTCCAGCTCGAGGCATGGCTGAGCCTGTGCGGGCTCAGCGCGGGCATCATCCGCCGGCGAGTGAATTGGCTGGTTCTTCCGGAAAAGGAAAGACAATGAACGACTGCGCTTCGATGTGGGTGGGCCTGCTGGACCTGGAGGACGACACGCCCCTCACCCCTATGGGAGGCCCGGTAGGGAGCGGGCATCGCCAGGGTCGCATCCTGGTCCGGATGCACCGTCAGCCCCTGGGCTACATCCGCGTCCCCACCCTGCCAGAGCCGGAATTGACCCAGCGCGCCCGTCAGGTCGCAGAGATGACTGTGGCGGGGGCACTGCGCAGCCACATCGAGCGGGACAATTCCCCGCTCGCCCCCGGCGTTCCAGGAGGCTGGCTCGCGAGGGCCGCATGTCCCCGCAATTACCGGAGCCTCGACGCGGAGGGCGTGTCCATTGTCGTCCCGACCCGCGACCGCACCCCGATGCTGCGAGGATCCCTGCGGGCCCTCCAACGCGTTACCCACGACCCGATCGAGATCCTGGTCGTCGACAACGGGCCCTCCGACAGCTCAACCCGGGATCTGGTCACCGCCCTAGCCGAGTCCGACCCGCGTATCCACTACATCTACGAGACGGAGCCGGGCGTATCCCGGGCAGGCAACCGAGGCCTAGCCGAAGCCAGTTTCGACATCGTAGCTTTCATGCCCGACGACGCGCTGGCCGATCCGGGCTGGCCGTCGGCCATCGCGGCGGGATTTGCCCTCGACCCTCAGGCAGTGTGCGTCACCGGCCTGGTCGCTTCTGCCGCACTCGATTCGGGCGCCGAACGGTACTTCGATGCGCGCTACCCGTGGGGAGAGTTCTTCGAACCTCGCCGTTACGATCTGGCGGAGCACAGGGACCCCTCGCCCCTCTACCCATTCCGTGCCGGACTCTTCGGCAGCGGTGCTAACTGCGCAGTCCGGCGCAGTGCCGTCGCGCGTCTCGGCGGCCTTGACCCACTGCTCGGCCCGGGCGCTCCGGGCCGGGGTGCAGAAGATCTCGATATATTCCTGCGGCTCATCCTGGCGGGCGGCCGCATCTGCTACCTGCCGGCCGCCTTGGTCTGGCACCGGCACCGCGCCGACACCCACGCGCTCGGTGAGCAGATATTTTCCTACGGCCACGGGCTTGGCGCCTACCTGGCGAAGCACGTCATGAACCGCAATCTGCCAACCAGGGTTCTCGTCGCGGGAGCACTCCAGGCGGCCAGCGTCCTGTCTGGCCGGCAGAAACAGGCCACCCAGGCGAGCCAGCTCCGAGCAGGCGGCAGGAGACTCGCGCTGCGGGAGTCCGCCGGCGTCCTCGCGGGTGCGCTGGCATATGCCCGGGCAGCGCGCGCTGCCAGGTTGGAGCACGGTGCCTCGTGAGCGTCACGCGCAGCCCAGCGGTCGCACCGGAGGCATCCGCCTCTCCGCCGCCGCCCGGGCGAGCGCCGCTGAGGTGGCTGGACGCCGCCCTGCCGATCAGCCTGGGGCTGTGGGCGCTTGGCATCAGCCAGGCCCACATCACGACGCCCGGCCCCTACGGACCGCTTACTCAGCTCCCGGTCACGTATTACGCCGGAAATCTCGTGCTGCTGGTTTCGGCCAGTGCCGAACTAGCCCGGCAGGCCCCGTCTCGGCTCCGGATGTCTGTGCACGCGTCCCTCCTCGTACTTATGCTCTACGGCACGGCTCCGCTCATCTACTCGCAGGGACGGTATGCATGGCTTTACAAGTCAATTGGAGTCGTTCAGTACATAAATTTCCACGGCCGCCTGAACCCGAGCATCGACATCTATCAGAATTGGCCGGGATTCTTCGCGGTCGCCGCCTGGTTCGGCCGGGTGGCCGGCGCGGGAAGCCCGATTGACTACGCGAAGTGGGCGCAGCTAGTGTTCGAGCTGGCCGCGCTGCCCCTTCTCTATATGGCCTACCAGGCGCTGTCCCTGAGCGTCCGGCAATGCTGGATGGCACTGCTGATGTACTCGGCAGGAAACTGGATCGGTCAGGACTATTACTCCGACCAGGCACTCGGTACGGTGCTCAGCCTGGGAATCACGGCGATCGCGCTGCGCTGGCTGTACGTGGGCAGGACCCCAGGGAAGCAAGGGGCGGGAGATGGGCCGCGCCGCCCGCAGGCTGAGCACCGGGACCAGCCACGGCGTTTCCCGCGACTCAGGCAAAAAGATGTACTTTGCGTCGTGCTCGTGCTGCTCTATTTCGTTCTCACGTTTACGCATGAGTTGTCGCCCTATTTGGTGGCGGTGCAACTAGGAGCCCTTTCGGTGGCGCGGCTGATCAGGCCGCGATGGCTTCCCGTGGCACTGGTCGCGATCGCGCTCGCTTACCTCCTGCCACGCTTTGACTACGTGAACAGCCACATCGGGCTCCTTTCCTCGATAGGCGACTTTTTCAGGAATGCCGCGCCGCCTTCGGCCAGCGAGAAGCTGTCGTCAAGCCAGCACCTGATTACGCTTTTCCAGCTGGCGCTCTCGCTCGGTATGTGGCTGCTCGCGCTGACCGGAGCATGGCTCAACAGGCGCTCGATGCCAGCCCTTCTGGCCCTGCTCCTCCTGGCCTTCTCGCCGATCATCGCGCTGCTGGCCTCGGCCTACGGGAACGAGGGAATCCTGCGTGCTTACCTCTTCTCCTTGCCCTGGACTGCCGCCCTGGCGAGTTCGGCGGTGCTGCCGTCCGCGTCCGCGGGCCGGCACAGGTTCCGTGTGCCTCTCTCGCCCGACCTCACCGTCGGCATGCTGGCCCGGCGCGCCCACCAGATGATGCCGTTGCGCATACTCCTTGCGCTAGTCATTGAGGTGGCGCTTTTCTTTCCTGCTTTCTTTGGCGACGACAACTACAACATGATGTCGCAGGCAGAGGTCACCACGGTCACATCGTTCTTCGACCACGCGCATCCAGGACCGGTGTTCATTGCCACTGGCAACAGTCCAATTTCTGACACCTTCAACTATAATCTGTTCCCGCTCGCGACGATATTCGACAGCCCGGGCATCGCTGCCGCGAAGCCCGCCAGCCCGCACATAGCAAATGTCATCGCCGTGGACGCGATACGCTATACCGGCGGTAGTGAGCCTGCGTATATCGTGGTCACCCCGAGTATGATCGCCTACAACAGGGCCGAGCAGTCAATTCTCCCCGGAAATTTCGCCGTCCTGCTGGACTCACTTGCCCGCTCAAAAGACTGGAAGCTCGCTGCCAGCCAGTCCGGCACGTTCATTTATGAGCTTCCGCCGAACCCCGCGGACGGCAAGTTCCGGGAACCCGCCGCGGCCGGTGACTTCGCGACCTACTGACCTACACGCGTCGCCCGGCCCACGTACCGGAACGGTTCATCACGAGCGCCCGTGCCCGAGGGAGCAGGGCTCTCGCATTGGATTTCGGCGAACCAGAGAGCCATTTTGCCACATCGAGTGGCGTGGGTAGAAGCTGCCTCTTTCGCGCGACTTGCCAGTGGTAGGCGGCCATGATAGCCGCATTCGGTGCCGAGTAGTCGCGGCTACCCTTGACGAAAGCCTCAGTACGATGATCCGGGGTCCACGATCGCGGAGTCCTCGTGCAGAGGAGCCGCCGCCATGTCACCGGATAATTCCAGTCGCCCTTGAATTGGTAATCGCGAGCGTTCGAGAGGTAAATGAGCCCATTGTCGCGGGTGAAGTTGTCGAACCAGGCGAGATAAGCGTCGACTTGAGCCTGGCCCATCTCCTGGAAGCTCTCAACGTTTATACAGATATCGTAGTCTGTGTTGTTAACTGATTCGAAGTGCCATGACGGCACGATGTAACAGTTGAATCTTTCCATATCGAATGGATCACCATCGTAGTAGTACCCGATTCGGGCCCATGGGCAAGCTTTACGCAGATAGTCTCGAGCGTAGAGGATGCTTCCCGGTACGGAGTCGACGAGCACGTACCTGACCGCTTCCCCGAACACGTTGAGGGCTGCCTCCGCGAGCCGGCCGTATCCGCCGCCTATCTCCAGAACGGCACTCCGCGGACCCGCTGATCCGGTCGAAAAAGAGTACATAATGTTGAGATCAAGTATCGAGCCGAGGTCGGCCTGGATGAGCCTTGGCAGCACATCCGGGCTCGCAACATTCGCCGTCCACAGGCCCAGCGGGTCGTGGGCCATGAGATACGGCGCATAACGCGAGACAACATCAGCGCCAGCTCGCTTTCTCTGCGCACCGATCCAGGGCTCAAGCAGCTTCTCCATCGTCGCCATGTGATTCTCCACGGCTTCGTCGGAGAAACTCTTATCGAGATATGGGCGCCCGTCTTCGACGGGATCCAGGGCGCAGTCGAAGGTCATCCAGCCGGCGCGTGGCGCGTATATTCCACCGCAGCGGCGCAGGTCGTCGACGACAGCAGCGAGCTGGTTCCGGTCGGCCGCGATGTCAGAAGGATCGACATCGAATCGCTTGAGAATCCTGGATTCTGGGGTGAGGTGGTTCCGCAACTCGCTCATCGTCTCAGGACACTGGCACGTTGAACACGCTGAAGCTGTCCCGGCCGGTGGCTCGCGCGGGGTTGCCCACGTACACCTGACGGGCCTCGGTGTCCTTGACCACAACGGCTCCTGCGCCGATGACGGTGTCCTCGGCGAGCGAGAGCTCATCGCGGATGGAGCTGTTCACGCCGAGGTACGACCAGCGGCCCACCCGGCAGAACCCGGAGATGACAACGTGCGACGTGACAAAGCAGTCGTCTTCGATCACGGTTCTGTGACCCACGTGGTTGCCGCTCCAGAGGATGACGTTGTCCCCGACGCGGACCTTGTGCTGCAGCACGTTGTTTTCGAAGATAAATGAATTCTCGCCGATCGTGACGTTGTGCCAGACGAACGCGTGACTGCTAACGTACGAGACGCAGGCGTAACCGGCGGCCTTGACTGCTTCATAGAGCCTCCTGCGCACACGGTTGAGCTGGGTCGCGGACACCGCCACAAACGCGTGGCACTCGCTCGGCGGCCATTCCTCCGCGAGATGATCCAGGGGCACGACAGGAAGTCCCTGGAAGGTATTGCTCTTCACGAACTGCGGGTCCGCGCTGAACCCGACTACCTCGTGCGGAGAGTCATTAGTGAAGTACTCGAAGGCGATTTCAGCCTGTTCGCCGGTGCCGACGATCACAACGTGTTCGCCGCGGGCGGGCTGCTGCAGCGGGTGGTAGATGTTCATTAGTATGCTCCTTGGCTCACGTTTGTCTGAGGCATTCCCGGGCCGGTGACCGCGCTCATCGGCCGAGCGCCCAGCGAAGCGCCCGGACGACTGTGTGCTGCTGATCGTCGGTAATCTGCGGGTAGATAGGAAGGGACAGGATCTGCCCGGCGGCCGTCTCCGCCACTGGGAAGTCGCCGGCGGAATAGCCGAGATGGCGGAAGGCGGGATGCAGGTGCACTGGTACCGGATAGTGGATGGCTGCCCGTATCCCATAGTCATTGAGCGAGGACAGTACCCGGTTCCGCTCCGGGACGCGGATCACGTACTGGTGCCATACGTGGGTGTTGCCGCGTCCCGTTTGCGGCAAAATGATGTCATCGACGTCCGCGAGCAGTTCGCTGTACCGCGCGGCCGCCCGGCGTCGGGCTTCGTTCCAGTCCGGCAGGTGCCGGAGCTTGGCCCGCAGTACCACGGCCTGCAGGCTGTCGAGCCGGGAGTTGAACCCCAGGGTCAGATGTTCGTACCGGCGTTCACTGCCGTGATCGCCGAGCAGCCTCACCTGCCGTGCTAGGGCGGCCGACGAGGTGAGTACCCCGCCGGCATCCCCGTAGGCGCCGAGGTTCTTCCCCGGGTAGAAGCTGACGGCGGCCGCCACGGCGAGCGAGCCAGGCGGCAGCCCGTCCTGTGCCGCTCCGTGGGCCTGCGCGGCATCCTCGATTACCGCTAGGCCCAGCGCCGTCGCCATGGCGGAGATCGCGGTCATTGGCGCCATCTGGCCGTACAGGTGCACCGGGATGACGGCCGTGGTCTTCGGGCCTGCCGCGGCGCGGACTCTGGAAGGATCCAGCAACAGCGTGCCGGAATCAACATCGACGAGGACCGGCCGGGCGCCAGCTCGTGCCACCGCGCTCGCGGTGGCGACAAACGTGTTGGCGGGGATGAGCACCTCCGATCCTGGTGGCACACCCGCCGCCCGCAGCGACAGCTCCAGCGCGTCCGTGCCGCTGGCGACGCCGACGCAGTAAGGCACCCCGGCGAAGGCGGCATATTCGCGTTCGAAGCACCGGACGTCCTCGCCTTTGATGAATTCCCCGCTGGCCAGGACCCGGTTGAATCCCGACCGGATCTCCTCGGCCACCTCCGCGTGCGCGGCACGCACATCGACAAGCGGCACTACCTCACCAGTGGTCACTTGGCCCATTGGGGCTCCGTGAGTAGCGGAGCTGGCGTGGCCACGGGGCGGCGCTGCTGCCCGTCGGACACGTGCCCGGCTCTGCCGGGAACGTGAATCTGCCGGCCGCTGGACTTGGTCTCCTCGAGGAATACCGGACGGCCCAGTCGCCGGGATAGTTCGGCGGCCTCGACGGCCTCCACGACGGCGAGGCCGTTCTGGCCGTCCGTGAGAGGGCGGATCCCGGTCGCGATGCAATCGATGAAGTGGCGGTTCTGCACGCTGAGCGGTTCGTCCGCCGAGACGAACGGCACGACGATATCGCCCCACCGGTACGACATCGGCGGCTGGGTGAAATCTTCATCGTCTGCGGGCCGGCAGACGCCCTTGTCCAGGATCCGGATCCTTTCGTCGGGATCGAGATCGTCATAGACCGCCATTTTCTTGCTGCCCACGGCGGTGAGCCGGCGCACTTTGCACGGGTCCAGCCAGCTGACATGGATGTTCGCGGACAGCCCGCCGTCATCGAAGCTGTCGTCGTAGAACAGGCGCAGGTACGCCACGTCCGCGAAACGGGGATGGGCGTGCCTGGATGCCCAGGTGGTGACGGCGACCGGGTGCCGGCCAAGCACGTAGTTGACGATAGAGATGTCGTGCGGCGCGAGATCGAGAATGACGTTGACGTCGTTCTGGTACAGCCCGAGGTTCAGCCTGGCGCTGTCGATGTAATACAGATCCCCGAGTTCCTGGCTGCGCACGATTTCCCGGAGTTTTCGCACCGCCGGGTTGTACTCGAAGGTGTGGCCGACCATGAGGAGGACGCCAGCGTCCGCGGCGGCGCGTACCAACGTCCGGGCGCCCGCGCTATCGAGGGCCAAGGGCTTCTCCACCAGGACATGCTTGCCAGCCCGGATCGCTGTCAAAGCGATGTTCACGTGGGTACTGGGCGGGGTTGCCACCACGACGGCATCCACGTCCGGCAGAGCCGGGCGCAAGGCCGGAAAGCAGCGGGCCGTCTTGTAAGTCCGGGAGAGGGTCCGCAAACGGCCTTCCTGCCCGTCCACTAGAACCACCTCGGCAACGCCTTCCGCAGAATGCAGAACACGAGCGTGCTTGGACCCCCAGTAACCGCAGCCCACCAACGCAATGCGAAGGCCGCTATTATCGGACAATTGCATCAAGTCAGCCCAGCCCCTGGATAGGTAATCGCAGATTATGGTTACAGGCCACATCTCCCCACTATCGATTACTGAACTTAGTGCGGACCGCTGACTCGGCACAACCCTCATCTGACGTAGCGGCATTCCGCGTTATGGGGATGGTGAAGACCCGTGCGGCCAACCGCGATTTCCGTTGCTGGACGGGGTCCTAGAAAACGGAAATTAGTCCGGTGTTGATGTAACGTGTATGGGTGGGCCATCGTTATTTCCGGAGCCACGGATGGCGGCTGCTCATAGTCCTCGCGGCCGCGATGCCTGCTGCCGCGATAGCGGCATGCTCCTCCAGTCCGGCCAGTCACGGCGGCCGTCCGGCGCCATCCCTACCGTTGGCAGCGCCGCTGGCATCAGTGCACGTCAGTTGCCATGATCGCCCAACCGACTCGGCAGTGCTGCAGCGAGCCATCAACTTGAGCCCCGTCGGCGCGGCGATCGAGTTCCAGGGCGGCACCTGCCTTCTCACCAAGGGTCTCACGCTGCTCAGCAACCGGACCTACACCGGCGAAAGCACCACCGGCACCGTGCTGGAGCAGGACGGCAGCGCCAGCTATGTGATGGCCTCCACTGCATATGTTGGTAACGCAACGGCGAGCGGCGAACCGCTCGCCGTCCGCAACCTTACAGTTGCCTGTGACGGGTCGGGCACGACCAATGGGATCGTCCTGATGAACTGGCAGGTCGATGTGGAGAACGTGAACGTCAGCGACTGCGGCGGTTCAGGAATAGTTGACACGAATACTAACTCGGCTGGCGGCGCGATCTCTAACACCAGTGTGAATAGCCGGTTTGAAAATAATTTCATTTCGGACAGCGGTCATTACGGGTTCGCTGTCCTGGACAGCGGGAATTCAGTGACCGACGGCTTTCTGATCGACAATCAGATCTCATCCTCTGGAATGGACGCCATCTATGTGCAGAATGCTGCGGGATGGGACATCTCGGGCAATCATGTCTATGACGACGAGGGAAACGGGATCTGGGCACTCCGTCTGTTCGCGACGACGATTGGCAGCAACCTCATCGAGGACTTCGGCGTCGGGCATTCGTCAGGCACCTGGTATGGCATCTCGGGTACGGTCCAGGACGGGCCCGGTTCGGTGATCACCGGCAACAAGATCTTCAACTATCAGGGCGAGAGCGCCAGTGCCCGGTACATCTACCTCGGCATCGCGGGGGTCAACAGCGGCACGGGCCATCTGGCCGTGACGGGGAATGTCGTCATGGGAGTCCGGCCCAGGGACGTTGGGCTGTCCTTCACCGCGGGGCCGAACAGACTTTCGGTCGCCATCAGCGGTAACGAGATCACTGGCGTCGGGACTCCCGTTGCTCATGCGGGCGATGTGGCGCTCACCGGTGGCTGATGCTCTCCTTGGTGGCCTCTACGATCAAAGACTCCAGCTCGTTGAACTCCTCGCCGATCGCTTCACCGTGGCGCTCAACGTTTGTCAGTGCCGTATGGTCGGACTTGTTCGGCGTGCATTCGGCAATCTCGACGAATCCGCATTGCCGCAGACATGCGGCCAAGGTATCCGCATCGTAGAGGAACTGATGTCCCCATTCATGCTGCAGGCGGTTTACAACGTGGATAGCAGAATCCGAGTTGCCCGTGCCCGCAAACGTACTATTAGACCACGAGACATAGCGTTCGAGTGCTGGTGTCAGCGGACGATGCATGAGCTGATGCGTCAACTCGATGTCGGGTGTTGATATGCGAACTACTCCGCCATTCTTCAGCACCCTATGGCATTCACGAAGCATGTTTAGCGCATCTTTATCCGAGATGTGCTCGATAATGTGTTCCGCAACAACATAACTGAACGCGCCGTCAGGAAAGGGGAACCGCTTGGTAGCGTTCATGTAGACGGTCGTCAGGTCAGGATTCAGATCTGTCTTCAGCCAGCCGGCGAGCTGATGAGTACCCCCTCCGATCTGCAGGCCGGTAAAATCTCCCGCGCTCCTGAGATAGTTACGGATCTGGTACGGGCGCCGGGCGAGTGCCTGCGTCATATAAACGGGCCTAGCCGCATGATAAGCGACCGGATATCTCTCCAGCATCATGCTGCCGATGCGTTGTACTCTGGTCTGCATTCCAAGTCCCTGAACTCGACTCCACCGAGACCGCTGAGTGCCCGGCACCTTCAGTCAAGAATCAGTCGCGAACCGGCCAGTCGAAACCCATATACGTACGAGGATGAATACGTCAGATAGGGTGCGGATAGGTGCTGGGTCAGGCGCGGCCCCGGAGGGTGTCGGGTGCGGCCCGGCGCGCGGGGTTGCCAACGTACAGCTCACCCGGCTCCGTATCCTTGAGAATCACCGCACCAGGACTTATCACGCAGCCCTCGGCAACCTGAATCCCATCCGCAAGGCAGCTGTTCGCGCCGAGAAATGAGCCGCGGCCGATCCGGCAGAACCCTGGGATGGCGACGTGCGGACCTACGAAGCAGTCATCCTCGATCACAGTGCTGTGGCCCACGCACGTCCCGCTTTCTATCACAACGTTGTCACCGATGCTGCTCCCGTGTTGCAGGGCCGCGCCCTCGTGCACGAACGTGTTCCTGCCTAGCGTGGCGCTGCGAGCGGCGAATGCGCGGCTGCTGACATAGGAGACGCAACTGTAACCAGCCGATGTCACCTTTTCATAGAGTCTGCTGCGAAAACCGTTTCCGCGGTCCGGGTGGACCGCCACGAACGCGACGTGCTGTCCGGGGGGGTAGGCCGCGGCGAGGTCGTCAAACGGGACGACGGGTAGGCCGCAACCGGCGTCACCGGCGTCACCGGCGACGCGGGGCGCCTCAGCGCTGACGGCGGCCACCTCATACGGCGAATCATGACGGAAGCATTCGCAGGCAATCACCGCGCGCACGCCTGTGCCCACTATCACCAAGGGCCGGATATCCGGCGGGGGCGAGTTGCGCCTATCCGGCCATGAGGCAGAATACATAGTCGGCAGTATCTCACGTTAGCGAGTGTTATCCTAATGATATGAATGAGGAAAAAGCCGGTACATCCAGGACATTTCAGCACCCGCTGCAAGCCCTGTCAAAAGGTGAAAAAGTGGTCATCGTGGGCACGGGCGAAACGGCGGCCGTGGTGTTCGAATACCTCAGCTACGATGCGCCGCACCAGGTCGTCGCTTTCAGTGCCGAGGGGAAATCCATCACTACCGACAGGTATTACGACCTTCCCGTAGTTCCATTTGAAGACCTCCCGGCCGCTTACCCGGCGGCCGCAAATCGCGTTTTCATCGCCATTTCCTTTGTCCGGCTCAACCAAGTCCGCCGACGCTTGTACCATGCCGCCAAGGCAGCCGGGTTCGACTGTGTGTCCTACCTGAGCAGTCACGCGTCGATAGCGCCAGATGTGGCGATCGGCGAGAACGTGATGGTGCAGGAGAACGTCACAGTGCAGTACGGGGCCCACGTCGGCGCGAACGCGTTCCTCGGCAGTGGGACGTGCGTGGGCTACCGATCGGTGATCGGCCCCCACTGCTACACCGGGCCGCACGCCACCGTCGGCAGTTCCTGCCGTGTCGGGCCGGGCTCGTTTCTCGGAGCCGCCAGTTATCTCGCGGATGGCTGCTCGGCCGGCGAGAACTGCGTCATCGGCGCCGGCGCCATCGTCACGAAGGGCGCCCTGCCCCGCCATGTGTATCTCGGGAATCCGGCCCGGCCAGTCGCCCGCGACAGTTTCGATACATTCGATGTCACTGGCGGCTGAATTCCGCGATTTCAGAAATTCCCGCGGAGTTCCTGGACTCTACGTACCGCTCGATGCTGGCGAGATTGCCGAAATGCGCCGGAGTGATATCGCCATCCTCGATGAGGATACCGCAAGCTGACTCAAGGAACTGTACCAGCATCAGTACTCCGAGCGAATCAAGGACCCCCGCCCTGATGAGGGGGAGGTCGTCGGACAGTTCATCAGCGCTGCCTCCCCACCCCAGATCGTCGATGATAAATCCCCTAACCACGTCTGCGACACTAGGCATCTTCGCTCCCATCTGCGATTTTCTTAAGCACCTGATAATCGACCTTTCCTGTCGAGGTCCGCGGTAGCGCGGTCATGTGGTCAAACGACCATGGGATCATATAGCCGGGAAGGAGCTTTCGAAGGTAAGCGGCGAGTTCCTTCACGGTGATGTTTTCAGCGGTAACGACATAGGATTTTATTCGGTTTCCGTAAGTTACGTCTGGTACCGGTATAACCGCGCATTCAAGGATGGCTGGATGAGTGCTAAGTATGACTTCGACCTCGCTTAGCTCGATCCGGTATCCGCGGCTCTTTACCTGAGAATCACGGCGCCCGAAGAAATAACACTGTCCGTCCTTATCCCGCGACACAAGGTCCCCGGTGCGATAGGCGATCACATGGGGCCGCGCGGGATCCGGCGCTCGCAGGACCTCCGCGGTTTGCTCTGGGTCGCCCAGATAGCCGCGCATGACGGTCGGCCCGCTGACCCATAGCTCGCCTCGCTCGCCGACCCCCGCCTGGCGGCCGTCGTCGGCTATGCAGAACAGTTCCACACCGTCGATCGGCTCGCCGATGGGGATCGACGAGGTGTCCTCAGGCAGCGGCCTGACCACCCGGTAGAAAGTGCACACGTTTGTCTCGGTGGGACCGTAGAGGTTGCAGAAACTGGCGCGGGGAAATGCCGCGAGGGCGCGCCGGAGCTGACCTACCTGGAAAACCTCCCCCGCGAACAGCACCAGCCGCAGCCGGGGCAATTCGCCCGGTCCCCGGCCGCCTCCTGTCGCCAGCATGTTCACGGCCGAGGGGACCGAGTACCACACGGTGATGTCATTCGCCTCCACGAAGGCCCCCAGTTCCGCGGGGAACATCGCGACCTCTCTCGGCACGATGACGACAGACGCGCGCACGCAGGCGGCCGCGAAAACGTCGAAAATCGTCAGATCGAAATGCAGCGGCGCATGGTTGGACAGCCGGTCGCGCCGTGTCAGGCCGAATTCGCGCACGGCCCACCTGACGAACGACAGCGCGTTCCGGTGGGTCAGCATGACGCCCTTAGGCACTCCCGTGGAACCGGAGGTGTAGAGAACGTAAGCCAAGTCGCCGGGGCCAGCGCACATCACGGGCCGCGTGGCTGGTTGCCGCGCCAGGTCTTCCGCGCCCACGACAGTGGCATCTGGCAGCCGGGGACATTCGCTTGCCTTGCTGTTCACGCAAATGAGGAACTCGGCCTGCGAATCCCCTCCCGCCATCGCGGGCCACTGCCGGGCCAGTTCAGCACCGGTCAGCAGGACACGTATCCCGGCACGATGGACGATGCGGCTCAGGCGTGCCGTCGGCGCGTCGGGCGCGAGCGGTACGTAGGCCGCCCCCGCCTTCAGCACTCCGTAGACGCAGGCCAGCGACTCGGCGGACTTTTCCAGGTACAGCCCGACCCGGTCGCCGTGACGTACCCCGAGACGGCCAAGCTGGTGGGCGATGCGGTTGGCGGCCGCATCCAGGTCCGCGTAGCTCATCTCGCGGTCACCATCCACCACGGCGGTGCCGTCTGGGAAGGCATCTGCGGCTTCTTCCAGCAGGCGGTGCAGCAGTTCGTTCATGTGATCACAGACCGTTCATCCCGATTACAGTCCCAGCAGGCGGCCGATGATGACTCGCTGGATATCCGATGTGCCCGAGTAGATCCGGCACGCCAGGGAGTCCCTGAGATCACGCTCCTGCGGTGTGCCGGCGAGATAGGCCTGCGCACCGAAGGTCTGGAACGCGGCGGTGCTGGATTCGACGAATGCCTCGCTGAGAAACAGCTTGACGATCGCGGACTCGAGCGGCGCGTGCCTGCCCTGGTCTTTCAGCCACGCCACCCGATACTGGAGCAGCCTGGCGGCGTCCAGGCGTACTTGCATGTCGACGATCCGGTTGGCGACGGACTGGTTCTTGCCGATGGGCTGGCCGAAGCGGCTGTGGCCGCTGGCGTGCCGCACCGATTCCTCCAGTTGCCGGCGCATCGTGCCGAGCGCGCTGGCCAGGATGAAGCTGCGCTCCCATTCAATGCTGGTGTTGAAGACCGCCATCCCGGCGCCCAGGCCGCCGAGCAGACATGAGGCAGGGACCGGGCAGTCGGTGAAGGTTATCTCGCACAGCGGCACGGTCCGCAGTCCCAGCTTCTCGAAGGGCTGGCTGACGGTTATCCCTGGCCTGTCGAGTTCCACGATGAAGACGCACAGGTCAGCGGAGCTACCACTGCCTCCGGTCCGGGCCAGTACAGTCACCACATCGGCGACTGAAGCGTTGCTGATGAAGACCTTCGAGCCATTGAGAATGTAGTCGTCACCGTCTGCCTCGACGGTCGTGGATATTGCGAACACATCGGACCCCGAGCCCGCCTCCGTCACCGCCTGCACGCCGATCATCGAACCGTCGCACAGCGATGGCAGGTACCGGCGCCGCTGCGCACCGTCACCGAACTTCCAGATCGGAACGGCGCATGACCAGAGGTGCGCGTTGAGGGCAAACAGCAGGCCGTTGTCGCCGCAGCCGTAGCCGAGGGATTCAAGGACATGCACGGTGGTCACGAGGTCAGCTCCCTGCCCGCCCAGCGCGACAGGAATGGGCAACCCTTGCACGCCGAACTCAGCACACCGGATCCATGCCTTCTGGGGAAAGCGTGCCTCATGATCACGGGCGGCCAGGTCGGCGTTCAACTCTTTGCGTGCGAACTCGACGGCCGCCTGGCCGATTTGCAGCTGATCGTCAGTCCATCCGAATTCCACCGCGTCTGCCTCCTGTTTCCGCCATTCAGGCGACATCAGCCAGCGGTCGCTCACCGGTGGCTGACCTGCAACCGATCGCACACCTGCGACCGGGTCAACGCCACCGCCTCGAGTGCCGAGTGGACGCCCAGCTTGCCCATCAGGTTCTGCAGATGGGTCCGCACCGTGTTGGGTGACATTTGCAAGTGCGCGGCCATATCACGGCGGCCAGTACCTTCGGTGAGGCACATCAGGACCTCCCGTTCCCGCCGCGTGAGGGCGGCGAGCAGATCCCCGCCGTCGTCCTCCTCCTGGTCCGCGGCGCGCATGAGCAATCGCAGCACCTCGCCCGTCTGCCCTTGGGACAGGCAGGTCTCGCCGCGGGTAACTGCGTGGATGACATCGCGCAGGCGATCGAGCGATTCGTCTTTAGCCACCCAGCCCAGGACTCCTGACCTGATCGCGCGCACTACGCGCCGCGGGTCCGGTGACTGGCTGAGCATGATGATGGCCTTCGGCCGTGCGCCGTCCCTGGAACGCTCCTCACACAGCCGGAAGGCCGCGTCCTCGGGGAGGTCCGCGTCGAGCAGCACGACATCGGCAGGGCTCGCCTCGAGCACGCGCGACGGTGGCACCCGGTCATGCAATGCCGCGACGACCGCCATGTCGCGCTCAGCGTCGAGCCAGGTCGCGAGGGCATCGGCGAAGACGCGGTCCTGGACGACGATGAGGACCTGTATCTCCATCCAAGAAGCCTCGCTCCCACGGTCGTCACCGCGGAATCCCAGATTGCCGTGGTGACGGCTACGTCGAATGGAGGGGGCCCGGCCCGGCAGGCTGCCGCAGCAGCTCAGCGGCGGGGCGCGGCATCAGGCAGGCGTGCGCGGCTGGCCAGGGCTACCGCCTCGAGCCGGGTGTTCGCCACTCGCTGAGATCCGACAGCACCAGCACCGCCGTCCCCGGGCACAGGCTGCGAATCTCCCGGACAGCCCGGAAGCCGTCCTCCGGCTCGGGGATGCGCACGTCCAGGAGACAGTGAGCGGCGCCGGAACCCGGCAACAAGCTCGCCTATTGCCGGCCGGTGGGTTAAGGTCGGCGGCCGCACAGCCGGAGGAACACGAACCCGACGATCACGGCCGGTACCACCCAGCCGATTCCGCCATGGTGGTCGCCAGTACCGCCGAGCGCGTTGCTCGCGATGATCGCGGCGACGACGCAGGCGATGATGACGCCCGCCAGGGGTGGCCGTCCGGCGCGGCGCAGGCCCCCGGGGCCCGTCACCGGAGCCGCGGCCCGCCCGGACGACGGCGCGAGAACCGTCCCCAGCGGCGGCAGGTCGGTGAACAGTTCGCTGAGGTCGCTCCGGGTGCGGGCCTGCAACGCACGCCCGGACCGGTCCTCGAATTCCTCCTGCGTGACCCGGCCGGCCTGGAAGTGCTCGCTGAGCTCAGCGACCGCATCGTCGCGTTCAGCGTCCGATACCCGGATGTCTCCGCGGGGGAAGCTCCTCGGCTGCGTGTTCATTACTGACGTCACCTCGCTGGCTACACCCTATTCGAGGGCTGACAGGAACCAACACTACGCAACGGGAGCCGCCCTGCCATCGGCCGGAGAGTTGACATCCATGTCCACCCTTGGGTGGACAGCGCGCCGGCTGGCGTGGTGACAGCCACCACGGGTCCGTTCTGGAAAATCTTTCTTCCGAACGGACCTGTGGTGACTCCCTCAGCCCATGGCTGACTTACTTGCCAACCTTGCGGCCGAAGACGAACGTCTCGGTCGGCGACGTGGGCAGCGTGGTGGTGCCGTCGTGCGCGGTGCCGGCCTCGTTGCTCACCGCGGGGATGGCGAAGTACTGGAAGGTGATGGTCGTCTCGCCGGGGCGGGAGCCGGGATCGACGTCGAAGATCGAGTAGCCGTAGGCGTCGGTCGGGTTGATGGCCGCGGACCAGGGCGCGTCTTCGACCGAGTCGGCGCCGTTCTTCGTGAACCCGGCCGCCTCCGCGCCCACGACGGCGTTCCGCGTGGTGATGACCTTGGCCTGCGGCTCGTCGTCCGCCGTGTCGGTGCCGTATTCGTTGGTCGGCCCGTTGGTGCCGCCGCCGCCGAGGACCAGGTAAACCGTGCCCTCGGCGGTGTTCCACGCCGGGGTGCCGTTGTAGGTATAGGGCTCGGTCGTGACCACGGCCGGGCGGCGGGTGTCGACGGCCGCGCCCTTGGTCTGGCCCGGGTTGGGGGCGACCACGGTGCCGTGCTCGCCGGCGTCGTAACCGCGGACCGGGTACGTGCGCTCGTAGTCGTGCTCGTGCCCGGATAGCACCAGGTCGACCTCGTACTCGTCGAACAGGGGCAGCCAGGCCTGGCGGATGCCCAGGTCGGAGCCGTTGCCGCTGGTCGAGGTGGACATCGCGCACTGGTGCATGAAGACCACGATCATGTCGACGGACGGGTCGCGGCGCGCGCCGGCGAGGGTCTTCTCCAGCCAGACGGTCTGCAGGTTCGGCTTGCCGTCGGCGTAGTCCGGGACTAGGGAATTGTCCTTGGCGTCGAGCGTGAGGCCGCCAGTGTAGAACCGGGTGTAGTTCGTCGTGCCGTTCGGGATCTGCGCGCCGGTCGTGGTCGTGTCCGGCGCCGTGTCCGGCGTGTCGATCACGTAGTTGGCGGCGCCGTCCTGGTAGATGACGTCGTCGGCGTCCAGCGAGATGAACTGCACGGTACCGACCTGGAACGTGTAGAAGTTGCCGCGCAGTCGGTTTCCGTCCCAGTTGACCACGCCGTTGTCCGGCAGCAGGAACCGGCTCAGGTAGTGGCCGAAGCCGTAGGGGCCGTTCCAGTGGTTCCCCGCCGCGCCCTGCGCGCCGATCCCGCCGGGCGCGTCACCCGGCTGGCCGGTCATCGTGTCGACGCCGAACTCGACCTCGTGGTTGCCGAGCGCCGGCATCCACGGCCGGCTGGCCGCGCTGCGCCCGATGTTGTTGCCGAAGTCCCGCCAGACGCCTGGCGCGTTGTCGAAATCGAGGTTGGCGTAGCACAGGTCGCCGTTGAGCAGGTGGAAGAGCGGAGCGCCCTGGCCGTCGCCGGGGTTCTCGATCGCGGTGACCGCGTACCAGGAGTTGTCGCAGGACTCGTGCCAGATGTTTCCCGACGTGTTCAGGTCCCACGACGGGGTGGCCAGGTCGCCGAAGCTCGA
>Ga0210385_10000468_pt1 | contig 29443 bp, 52 predicted proteins | sample IncBWH26OmetaG_FD_160107 | JGI IMG/M metagenome (GOLD analysis project Ga0210385, IMG submission 160107) | Forest soil microbial communities from Barre Woods Harvard Forest LTER site, Petersham, Massachusetts, United States - Inc-BW-H-26-O ...
TTCAGGAGTTCTTCCGGGAAGTGACCGTAGAGCAGAGCATCCAACATTTGGAGATCGTCGGGAGTGTTCATAAAACTATTTGCTGGCTGCCGTAGTTCCACCCGGCCAGCGTCGGATGTTAAGTCGGCGGTAATGGAAACAAACCGCCCGCGCACAACGGCTCACGCTCATACTTTGTTACACAACGACACGGACTCAATGCAGGGTCATTCCCCACAAATCAAAATCGACGAGCGACAAAAAGCACAAACTCGTTCTGTGGCTTGGTGTTGAACGTCGGCCCGGTCGGGGAAGTGAGCAACCTCGCCTCACCGCTCAACCACCATGTGCCGCCCGTAACTGGCACCCATGATGCGCCCACGAGTCCGATGCCCTGAAACGCTGGCTTGGCGTCCGTGGTGCTCCACGTTCGACGCGCGCCAACTTGGCCGTAAAGTTCAGAGGAATGCCACGCCTTGCGATAGCCGAAATGCAGAGCCAAGGCGTCAACCACGGATGCCGATGGAGCATTCAGAATTTCCACGCTGCCCATCCAATTGGTGTGCCAGTAGGCATCCAGTTTCAGGGAGTTCTCAAGACCCGCCGATTTAACCAGCACTCCCGCGTCCAGACCAAAATTAGCGGTGTCGAAACCGGACGCCGATGGGAGATTCGTCAGTCCGTCGAGCGAGATCGGGAATACGTTTATTGGCGGGGCTACAGGCGCGTTGGTCTGCGCCTGAAGGTTAAAAACGCCAAGGGCGATAATAGTCAGGAGGCAGCATAGTGTTTTTTTCATGGTGTTTTATTGTCAGGTTGGGGCGTCGGATTGCCGGGAGCCAGCAGGCCGTAAACGATGGCCAGATGCGAGATCGCATCGGTTTTGGGCTTGATCTGCGGCCAGATGATTCCGATGCACCCGGCGATGAACAGCACGGCCACGGCTGAATTACGGTGAGGGTTTGAGATCGCCTTGCTGGCTACCGCGTTGACGGCTTGCATCATGCGTCAACTACTCCACATTGCAACGATGCTGTCAACAACGAAAATTGGCCAGCAGCTTGCCGACTGCGTGCGGCCTCTCGGCGGGTGCATTCCGTCAAGCCCACGGATAACGCCTCTCAAACATCTCAGACACGCAATATGTTTTGGCCAAAAAAACTCCCGGCATACCGACCGGGAGTCCCATTATGAACGAGTGACGCTTTTACCGAGCCAATATCCTTCAGGCACGTTGGTCAGTCAAGTTTGTATTCTTTCGGGGACTTGAATGTCTTGTGATCGCAGATCGCATTGAGCCACGCGGCCAGATTGCGTTCGCCCTTCGGTATGCTCGTGTCCCGCCAAATCTCATCGGTCAGGGCCGCGAGTCGTTCCCAATCCTTGAGCGAAAGTTCCTGTTGCCGGGCAATGTATTCCTCCCGGAATTTTTCCAACAGGGCGTCCATTTCCGGGGTGTGCGGAGAGTGAAGAATTGCCGCCGCCTTGTCGCTGTAGAGTGACAGCACGGCCTCAAGTCGCGTCACTCGTTGGGCCAGACTGAAGCCCAAGCCTCCAAGGCCCGCCAGCACCAACGTCAGCACGGTGATAAACGCCCCAAATATCCAAAGTATCGTGGTTTCACTCATAGTGGTTGTAAAAATCGTACCAGCGTTTCGCTCGTTCAACCAAAGGTGATGCGCGAGTAGCCACAGCCCCGGCGATGATCGACACAGGCTCGCGTTCCGGCCCCAAGTCACGGCCAATAAATTCCACCTTCCACCACGGATTGCTTTCCGAAGGTTCTCGAAATCCGACGAGGCCGTCGTCGCCAACAGGATTCGCCGCCGCCCACGTCACCGGCACAGTGTCGTCATGAATCCAAATCCCGGCGCATATGATAAAACTCGCGTCCGGGAATGTCTGCTCCGACGCCAGCAAATAATCAAACTTCACGACACTCGTATTGCCCTGATTGGTCGTCGTCGCCGTGGAATGCTGCGCCCCAACCGCCACGGAATTGGAATTATACAACTGTAACCACATCTCCTGCACGCCCATATCGACGTGGTTGCTGGCGAAAAACCACGCGGGCGCATTGCTTGGCGTGATGGAAACGTCCTGCGATCTGGTCGTCACTTCATTAGTTCCAGTTCCTTGCGTGGATTCCTGCCGAAAAACCATGCCCAACGTATTGGTGTAATATTTGAGTTGCGTGAGACAGCCGGTCAAACCGGTCTGGTCATACTCTATGCTCCACATGTCGTGGTCATTCCCATTGAAAAAATTTGTCCCGACATTCGCGCCAACCACGGCGAATTCAATTACCGTTGAAAAATTCGTAAGCGCGTGCGGCGGACGGATGATGCCCGGCGTTCCTCGCCCGGGAAAAATCGCCACGTCGTAACACAACACCGTGAGTTGACTCGCATCTATTCGGTTATAAAAATGCTGACCTTGGCAATACACCGCCGGGAAGGGCGGCGGCAGCGGCACGCCCGCAGAGGCGAAGCCTGACATATTGGTAAAATACATGTTATTGCTGCCGCCCGTAAACGCGAGTTGTCCATCGCTGGAAAACCAGAGTGAGTTCGGCGAGTTCGTCGTCTGCCAGTTATTCCCGACCACGCCCTGCCGCGGCATCGCAAAAAAATCGACTTTCTGAGCGTCATTGGTGATGGCGGCCAACTGGGATTGGGCGCAGAGGCGCGGGGCCAGCGAGAAAAGAAGGGCGATCAAGGAAGCGAGTTTCATCAGTGAAACGCGGGTTGATATTGGAAAAATCCGAAATCGTTGGTCGCGGACGTGCCGCTTGGATTTTTCACCGTGATGCCGCATTGAATGTTGGTGCCGTTTCCGAAAGCATAATTGGCGGATCGGGTGACAAATGCGCTTCCGTTTTCCGAATAGGAAATGTAGAGCGTATTGGCATTGGTCTGCATGACATACCAATCCACATCCATCGGAGTTCCGTTTCCGGTCGCGTTAACCGCCGGAGTGAACACAGGGCTGCCGGACCCTCCCAAATACATTTGGTTCGTTGTTCCGCCGCTGCCGATTGGAGTTTCGCGATAATGAATATGAACGGTGTCGCCGTTGTTTTGGAACAATCCGGCGGGAAATAGTGACGTGTTGTTCGTTATTAAAGCCGTCTCAGCCGGGCCGACGTTGGCGATTGGACCGATCCAGTTGGTATAGACTCCACCGATGACCATGCATTTCTGTCCGCTGGTTCCCATCTGCGCGTACATCGAACCGATGTTCGTTTCAACACCATAAAACGTGGACGCAGCACCGAATGACGAAGCTCCGCTATTCGTAAACTGGCCGTTATTGGTGATGCCGGTTGAGAGAATTGGAGCATTAAATGTCGCCAATCCTTGAAACGTCGAAGTTGCATTTATTGCGAAGTTGGTGGTCACTGTCACCAAAGCGTTTGAGGAAATAACGCCAGACGATTGGTCTGTTCCGTAAATGCCAGCATTTTGTCCAAACAAAACCGCCTGACCATTACCACCGTTCCCCAAATTAAGTTCCGAGCCGGTTCCGGACGAATCGTTTAAAATGGTATCAGTGGTTAGAAGCCGAATTCTCACCGCAGCCGGCGCGGACTGAGAATACACACTGACAGCGTTTAATCGGGTTGCGTTGGTGATGATGGCGGATGTCAGCCCTGCATAAACATCGAAAGTGCCATTTGTGGCTTCAGCGATTGTCTTTCCGTTGTTCACAAAAGCGACTTCGTTGCTGGTGAAAAAGTTCACGCCGTTGGTCAAAATCCCCGCAGCGTGAATCGTTGTGTTGGCCGGAGTTCCCATGTTCGCCACCAGCGTCCCGTTCGAGTTTACCCCGGCGACGGTAACACCATTCAAGTTGTACTGCACAATTGCTGTATTGTTACTCCCGGAGTTGACGATGAGAGATGATTTTCCCGACGTTGAGTTCGTTATAATTTCCTGACCTGTCACCGTAAGCAGGACATTCTCGGTAAGATTCGTGGTGTTAGGCGTCAGTAGCGACGTGTTTGTGCCGGTGCCATTTTGTGTGGCAATGAATGACCCTGCTCCCACATTCGTCAGCCCCGCGCCATTGCCGTCAAACGTTCCGACAAACGTTCCCCCCGTAAGCGTTCCGCTGAAAGTGACCGGAAAGTTGGTGGTGAACGGGCTGTAAACGATTCCCTGCGCGGCACAGCCAACGGCCACGAAGGCCGACAGTAAAACTGCGAGTATGGTTTTCATTGTGAAATTGTGACCTTGGCGATGTCCACCGTGAATTGGTCGTTGGCTTGGGCGGTATTCCATGACAGCAGAATGGCCAGGTTTTTGGACGACGTTGTGTTGATTGAGGTCTGAACGCCTTGGATGGTGAGCGCCGACACAGCAACTATTTGGTTCACGCCCTGCACGATGCAAGCGCCGGATGTTCCCGAGCCTCGAAATGTGATGTCCAGATATGAATCAAAAAATGGGGATGCCGTGACTGTCCCGGTCGTCCATGTGTTCGTGTAGATCGTTGTTGTCCCCAAAAGAATGGCGTAATTCAGCGTGTTGCCAAGCGATTCATTGTACGGCCCACGCATTTCGATTCGGATGTCGGTTCCCGCCGTCATCTGCGCGGGCGTCAAGGTGAGCGTGCCGATGCCGTTGTTGGTGCCAAACAAGTTGATCGTTGAAGTCGAGTTCGTGATGCCCCATGTGTTCGTGGACGTATAAACCCGGTTCACTCCCTGAGATGACGTTGGAAGCCCGGTCAGGCCCGCGCCGCTGCCAAAGAACTCGTTCGCGACGACATTGCTTCCGAACAGCGCGCCTCCATTGGTGATCTGCGCCACCAGCCCCTGAGAGCCGTTGTAAAACGTGAAGTTTGCGTTTGAGTCCCACCCCCAAAAGCTCTGATTTAAGTCATTGGTTCCACTACCTTGTATTACAAATGGAAACTGTCCCGCGCCCCCAAAGTGCCACAGAAACCCGTTGGTCTGATTCACTCCGATCAGTCCGCCTGTGATGCTGGCGTTTGTGGATGCCGCGAAGTTAGCCGCTGGCGCAAGGTTCGTGATTCCTGAAGGCGGAATATTAGTCAGCCCGGAGCCATTGCCAGAGAACGCGCCGCCAGCGGCGGCAAAACCATTGGTAGCGATGACCGAGTTTGAGGCGACTATTGAACTCGCTGTGGTCGTGCCTGCCAGATCAGTGTTGGTAATGATCGGCCCGCTGGCGAGATGAACATTCGTTCCCTGGAGAATCGTGAAATTGGCGTCGAAGGTATTGGTCAGCCCGGTCGCGCCGCTGATGTTCGTAAGGCCCGCGCCGTTGCCGTTAAACGCCCCGTTGAAAGTGCCATTAAATGTGCCGCCAGTCAGCGTCCCAACAGCGCCGGTCGGCACCTGATTGGTCGTGAACGGCCCGTAAACGATGCCCTGACCGAGTGCGTTGAGTGCAAACAGCAGGGCGGCGGCTATGGCGAAATACCGACGATGACCTGCGTCCATGATTGGAGATTTGTGTCCCATGTGTAGAATGATGGATGACTGGTCGTCGAATAATAAACCGCTGGCTGAGCCGTGTTGGTTGGCGTGCTGCCGGGAATCAGTGTCGCGCCATTGAGCACCTGAACCGCTCCACCGCCGCCCCCGCCGCCGTTGGCCAAAATCTGCCCAAGCAGGTAGATCATTATCGGGCCGACGTACCCGGCGGGTATCTGGCAGTCGTAACACGAGGCTGCGGTGACAAGTTGTTGCGGTGTCATACCAGTGGCGGCAATCTGATTCAGCAAATAGATGATGACCGCGTTCTCGATGCCATCCGCTATCTGGCAGTCATAGCACGCAGCCGCCGTGACCAATTGTTGTGGCGTCTGTGCCATTCATTTACTCACCAGCGCCGCCCGGCCCGCCCGATGAAGCCCGCGCGGCGGTCGCCGCCAGCTTGCCCATTGAGCGTTCCATCTGCGTGCCCTTCGGCTCGTCTTCGCCGCCTTCCATGTCGTGGCCGATTTCGTACTCGTCCTCGTACTCATGCACGATCTTCATCGGGCACTTGTCGCCGACGCCGTACTTCTTTCCGCCGAACATGGACTTCGGCACCAGCGTGGTTGCGCCATCATCCTCGTCCTGGACTTTTTTCATCGGCTCGGACTCGGCTTGGCTTGGTGAGGACTCATCGTCCCCGCCGTCATCGTAATTCATCATAGGCTTTGCGGTTCAAAAACGGGTGATGCCGCTGTCAACGGCACCACCCACAATGAGCAACTGCTAGTCAACAATCGGAACACCGGAGCAATTGACAGGATCGCTCTCGTAGTTCTGCGCCGGGTAGCCCGGATCAGGATTGCAGGGCACCACGTTGATAACGCACGCGGGTTCGCGGCGGTGGAAGTAAAGCTCGCTCAATTCCACGTACATCGGGCGAGTCGCCTGCTTGAAGTCCGCGATGAACTGGCCCTTGTTGCGCCGCTTGTTTTCAATCGGCTGGCCGTTCACGTCGGCGCCAAGGTTGTCCATCACGAACTGCCAGCGTCCGGCGAAGTCACGCGCGGAGTAAGGCATTTCAGGATTGACCGGCGTGGCGTCGGCCACGAGCACCTGCAACGCCTTTTTGTGCCAGACGTAGGTGAAGCAGTACTGAGCGAAGGCATACGACGTGTTCACCACATCCTTGAGGCCCGGAGCGCCGCCCGCTCCGCTGGAAACCACGTTGGTGTAGGGCAGCACGACCTGATAGCGGAACAGGTTCGGCCCGGCGGGAGAAGCCCCGACGTAGTTGAACCGCAACTGGAATGGGTCAACGCGGGCGATGAAGTTGCCGATTTTTCCGCTGAAACCATAGCGCCAATACTCGGTCACGTTCATGTCCCACTGCTCAAACCGCCAGTTGCCGGTCACAGACGGCACACCGCCGATGCCCGCCTGACCGCCAAGGTGGTCCAAATCCCACAGGGTTTCGAGGTCTGTCACCAACTCGATCATTGGCGGCATGTCCTTGAACGGCTGCTTGCCGAAATAGCCCCACTGCATGAGCGGCTGCACCCGGCGCTGCAACATCTGCGGCGTCAGTTTGAACACGCTGGTGTTCGGCACATTGCAGTCGATATAGATTTCCTCGTCCCCCACCACCACCCACGTAAAGCTGAAAGTGTTCGTCGCCGACCCGAAGGTGCTGGACGCCACGTACTGCTGCTGAGCGTATTGCGCCACGCGCTTGCGCAGGTAGTTGCTCCAAATCGCGGATGTCGCGGGCTTCAGGATGTCGGTGATGATCTGCCGAAGATGCTCCTGCGCGTGGGTGACGTGCATTTCCTGGTCGTAGCAAAGCAGCGGTGTCGCCCAAGACTGTTCTTCGAGGAAATACACCAGCCGGGTTGCGCCCCATGTGATGTAATGCTCGGTTTTATCGCAGGGCGTGCCGATGCAGTTGCCTGCCGCCGTGGCCGTCCATGTCTTCGTGACGTTCGGCCAGACGTGATTGAACCGGTCGAGAGTGTGCTGGACGCCTGAGTATGCCTCGAAGGTGCCAACGTCAACATGCAGTATCCAGCCATCCTCTGGCCGAATATCCTCAAGAATCAGTTGATCGTAAACCGGTTCCTGATCGACGAGAAATTGTGTGAACTGACAACCTGAGAGCAGGTCGTTTGATTGTGGGCAAGCTGCCATATAATCGCTTCATTCAAGTGTTTCACGGCCATTGGTCGCGGCTGTCCGATGACAACTCGACTGCTGGGGTTGGCGAATCCTCTTTTACGCCATTGCCGCTGGTGAGTGCGGCGAAACACCGAATTGCTGAAGCGACTTCAGCCTACGCTGATACAGAATTACGTTAACGTTACCGAATCTGTCAAGGCGTATTTTAGGAAATTGTTCTACGTGGAACAAAACGCGGACGCCGGGACAGCCTTTTGGCCACTCCCGGCGTCTATTTTATGGCCTCGTAATGTTTGGCCTAAAAGTGCTATGCCGCCACAGGCTCTTTCTTGGCGGGTGTCGCCGCAGCTTTTCGTTTTGCCGCTTCAGCGCGGAAATCATCGGTCGCAGGAGCAACCTGAGTGAGTTCGGCTGTCTTGATCTCCTGCCCGGTCGGAGTGACCCAAGACTTTTTCTCGGCGTCCGGCACGACCTTCTCAGGCTTCTTTGGAAGATCGCCTTTGATTAGCTTGCACGCGATGGCCAGTCCAGCGCCCTCTTTCAAATCTTCCTCGACGACAGCGTTTGGCACCTTGTCATGCCCAAGCCGATGCCAAGGAGTCATGCCCTGCACCCATCGGCGGCGCAAGACCTCGAATTCAGGGTTGTTACTCGCCTGATGCGTGGCCAGCACCCGCGAGCCTTCGGTCAGCCATTCCGGCAGGTCGATCATGCCGACAGGTGTGCCGAACGGTTCGCCATCTTTTTCGACGTAAATGTAGTGTTTCATAGATTATTCACCAAGCTCGCTTATTTGTTCGACTGCGCCATAGTTCCTGCTGCCTGACCGCAGACTCAAAATCCCGATCATGCCGTTGCAACGTCTCAACCAGAAAATCCGCCAGAATAAAGTCCGGTATCTTTGTCTTACTCTCAAGATTGTGGCGCTTTACCAGAGCCATTAGTTCGGATTTGAATGAGGGTTTAGCGGGCATGGATTATCCCCGGATTCCAGACGTTCTTGCCTTTTCAGCAACCGCCGTCATCAGCCTGTCCATTGCCTTCTGGCCGGGCGGCGGTTTGGCAGGCCCGCCAGCCGCGCCTTTCCCGCCCTGTGGTTCGCTGGCCTGATATTGCTTGAGTTCAGTGCGAGCGGCCTTCAACTGCTGCCGGACGGACTTCAAATCTCTGACCGTGCGGTCGAATGCCGCCGCCTTCTGGAACACGGCGACATGATCTCGAATGACTTCAGCCCGCTTCTCAGGCGACATCCGATGGTCAGTCGGATACAGGTTCTTGAACGCCCGGTCGCTGGCCTCAATGCCAGCCTTGAGCAACGCATTTCCTTCCTCGTCGCCGTCCCGCTCTTTGAACAGCCGGGGATGCTCCTGATACGCCTTCATTTCCTTGTCCCAAGCGGTCGCAATCTCTTTCAGCACGGCCTTGGTGCGGTTGCTTGCCTGTTCCTGAGCCTGCTTCTGGCGTTCGCTGCCGTTTTTCTTGTAGTCCTCAAGAGCCTTCTGGCGGGAGACAGCCAATTGCTCAAGCTGATAGCGGTCTTGGAACATCATGCCCGCCGCATTGCCCCATGTTTCGGTCGCAAACTGCGCGGCCTCGTTGGGGTCAACAATGCCCATGAACTTGTCGAAATCCTCTGCCGTACCCCGGCGTTTGTTGCCTTCGGCGTCCGTGACCATGTATCGTTCGGCGTGTTTCTGCCCTGTCTCGTAGGCGTCCGCGAATGGCTGCACGTACTTGGACTTATACTCATCGCTCTGCTGGTAATCCGTGTACCGCAGCTTCTCGTCAAGCTCCTGCGCGCGCTTCTCGGCGGCAGTGAGCTTTCCAGTCCAGTCCTGATCTTTCTTCTCAAACTCGGCCAGACGTTGCTTCGCGGCATTGGCTTCGGCTTCCAGAGCCTTGAGCCGGGCTTTCGATTGCTCGTATGCCTCACGCAACTGGCGCGGTGGCGTCTTCTCAGCGTCGATCTCGCCCGGCACTTTCTCACCCGCTTTGCCCTCGACTTTCTTTTCAGCAGCCTTGGCTTCCGGCTTTGGCTCGACATCAACCTTCAATCCAGGCTTCACCGCCTCTTTCGCCTTCTCGGCAGGCTGGTCTTTGGACATGTGACCGAGCCGGTCAAACGCCTTGGTCATGCTAGGGCTGATAGTGCCCGGCGCGCGGGCCATCGGTGCGGCGGGTGTTGCTGGCGCAGCCGGTGTGGCAGGCGCGGGTGCTGTGGCGGCTTCTGGCATATCAGGCTTTGTAGTTCAGACCTTCAGGTTTCGGTTTTCTCGCTGGCGACGGCGTCGTGAGGCCCATCAGAAGCTCAAGGAACTTCTTCGCGCCTTCAAGCTGGACGCCGACAGCCGCCGGATTGGTCGGATTAGAAGCCAATTGCATCTCAGCCATCGCGGCGGTTGCAGCGGCCTCGAATTGATTGGAGTCCACAATCGATTGCCAGCCTTTCGCAAGGTCGGACTCACGGAATGTTTTGCCGGGGGAGATCATTTTTCAAATGTTCGCACTAACAGCCACGCATAAAGGCAAAGCCCCAATAGCGCGATAACCAATCCAGTGCTCACAAATACTTCGGCCCTTTCTTGCGCTTCGATGGCCGACGAATCTTCAGCTTGCGGTCGAAGACGGGCTGTTGGTCAACCAACGGCTGACCGAACTTGCAGCCAGAGGATTTTCCGGTTGATGCTGATGGCGTGCCGTTCACGACAGCACCCCCACAACCTCATCCGCGCCGATGATGGTGTATCGCTTGCCGTCCCACTCAACTTCCGGCGCACCAATCCAGCCGTAGTTCACCACGTCGCCAACAGAAATCTCAGTTGGTATCCTCACGCCAAGGTGATTCACCTTGCCCGGCCCGACGCTGACCACGCGGCCCTGTGTGGGCTTCTGCTGATACTGCGGCGCGGCGACAATGATGCCGCTGCCAACTTTCGTCGGCAGTGGAATTGGCTCGATGATGACTTTGTTGCCGATGGCGCGGAGACTCATATCTTTTTCCTATGATGCCACAGTTTTGGAAATTTGAAACTCAATTTGCTTTTCCACCTGTCGAGTGTTTCCTTTTTAAGTCCAATCTCGTAGCAAGGAGACGGCGGAAGAGAGAATTCAAGGAATGATTCAAGCTCAATTCGGGCCAATTGCCATCGGGTTTTGGGAGGGTTGTAAACACGGCCACTCGCGCAAATATTAGCCAAGTCCTGAAACGATTTATCCATCCATGTGCCGTGAGCTTTGGTGTCCCTATAGCTGGCCAACTTTTGTTGCAGGCATTCTCGCTCGTATTTGCTCAAATACGTTGACAGCCTGCCGACCGCCGCAGCGATTACCGGCTCACTCTGTTTGTAAAATTCCTCAAACTCGTAATATCCCCACTGTTTTGACGTGTACTGATGCTCTGGATGTCTGTTGATGTGATCGCGTAACGAACCGCCCTTTGGAAGCAAGAGCATCTGCTGACGAATGACGGCTCCAAATTCCTCACGCTCCAAACGCAATCGGGCGTGTTTGCCGACACAGATCACAACAACCATGCCTGTCAGTCGTCGCTTGATTTTTATCCAGTTCGGCGACCAGTTCATTCCTTCTTCTTCCTCTTTGCGGTTTTGGGATGCCTTTTGAGCGACTGGTTGTAGTGCGGCTTCCGGGCGACTTTCATTATCTGTCTCGCATGTTTTCCAGCATCGACGCCCTTAATCAAATCTTCCGGCCTCGCGACACCCTTGGGCGACCGATGCAGCGCGTGAATGCTCTCCGGTATCTCCGTGGCGTAGCGCGGCAATTGCGGGTATGTGGGGCAGTCAGTCATCGTCCAGCGGTCGGAATCATGTGAAAAATAAGGTCGTTCAATGCGTCCTCCTGATCGACCGTTAAATCCTTTGGAATAAAATCCAGCACGGCGTCAATTTGTTTGAGTTCGCGAGCGAGTATCGCCTTGCGGCATTCCAGATTCGGACGCAGTTGAGACTTCGATGGCGGTTGTGCTTGACACTCTTTCATGCTGACTTCTGTTTCTGCGGAAACAAATCCGGGCGGCTTTGAATCAGGAAGGTTGACACCATCCGCAGGCACCTCGACTGGTCCATCAGCGAATGGCATTTCAGCACATTAGGCTCAGTCCTCGCAACGTGTTCCATGCCCATCGCCTCGACCATGAACATGTTCACCATCGCTTTCCACACGTCATCGTTTTTCAACGCCTCTGGAAGTTCCGGCGGCGGGGCCGCTGCTTCTGCCTGTTGCGCGGCGGCTTCAGCTTTGATTTGATCTACCATGCGCTTTTGCTCAAGCATTCCGGCGCTTGGTGGAAGATGTGTTTGACCGTTCGGGAGATGAATTACATTCTCTGACGGCGACTCAGATTCTACAGTCATGCGCGGACGGTAATCTGGCGTCAGCATCGCCGTCAAGTGTTTATTTTACAAAACGTCCGCAGGCTCGGGCACCTGCTTGGCAAAATCAATGCCCGCGTCTTCTTCCTCCTGCACGGCCTGCACGGCGTCAACGAGGGCTTCCAGATGCACTGTCACTGGCTGGTCTTTCAGCTTCTCAGCCACTTCCTTGCAGTGATCGACCGCCTCTTGAATCGTGTCGCCCATGCCAAGCACCCAACCGAATGACTCATCGCACGGCTCCGGTTGCGGCACGAGATGATACAGGCCGTCCATCTTGCAGGCGTTTGAGATGAACACGCAGTCACGAATTGAGTCCGGGATTTCGACCACTCGACCGCCACGCGGATTGTCATCGTGCTCGACCATGACCTGTACCACGTATTTAAACCGTGTCTCAGGCTCAACCAATTCACCGGCAGCGCCCTCCCAAATGATCTCACACAGGTTTTTGTAGTTCGCCATCTGCGCTTCCCCGGCTGGCGACGGCATCCGGCACGTCGGGTCAGTCAGGTAGGTGTCGCGCATCTCCATCGTCCAGAAGTTTCGGAAACGCTCTTTGCGCATGAACGGCATCACAAATTCGTTCGCCTCTTTGATCTCGTCCGGCAGTTTGTCGTAAGGAGTAACGACGCCGATATACGCTTTGTTTTTGATCTCCGGGCCGTGCATGACGATGCTGGGAATCCTGCCATCGATGCAGATCATGTCACCGCCGACTTCGACCTTGGCGTTGATCTTCTTCTCAATCACGAACGGCACGTCATTTTGAGCCGCGTTGAACTCGATGCGCTTGATGTCCAGCCAGCCGCGAATCAGCGAGAGCTTCGTAAACTTCTTGGTTTCCCAACTCCCGCGATATTTGCTGACCTTGATGTAAAGTTCCTCGCCGTCGTGGTCGATCAGGTAACGCTCAAGCTCCTTCATTCCAACAACGACATCGTGCGGCGGGACATCCATGCCAATCTTGGCCTGATGCTCCTTGAGAAACTCGCGGTCGAGTTCCAATCGGTCGGCCTTGCGCGACCCCCACACTCGTTTGCCAAGGCTTTCCAGCAGCAGTTGCAGGCCGCCGTGTTGCACGTCGGGAAACACGCAGATGTCGATCTTGGACAGCACATCGGGGTCAAACGGGTCTGGACAAACTTCGATCTCGTCAAACCCTTCGCCGACCATCGCGTCGTTCAAGTGGCTGGTTCCAAACTCCCACGGCACATGGTATAGCACCTTGCCGAATCCCTTGGACAGCGCGATGGCCGTCTCAAGATAATTCCCGTGGTCAAACACCAGCGCCGTTTTTTGGGACAGGTCGGTCATGGATTTTAGTCGTGTGCTGCTCGCGTGAGCGTTTGAGTTCTTCGCGCAACTTCTGCTGGTCGCAGATTAACTCAGTCTTCGGTTTCTTCTTGTCCGAAATTTCCGTCTTCATCGGGGTATTCTTCGGGCATGTCAAAACGCCTTCAACCTTCCGTTGCGTTTCACATTCGCGGCGGCTTCCAAATCGGTTTTTGCAATATCGACCCGGTGTTGAACCGCGTCTTGTTTCGTTTTTTGCTCGAAAGCCAACTGACGTTGAGCCGTGCGCTGCGCGTGAGCCTCGCTGGCGACCTTGGCCTTGGTCTGCGCGGTGAGCACGATGGCCTGAATCTTCGCCTGCGTTTCAGGGTCAAGCTGTGCGCCGGACTGTTTCTGTTTTTCAGTGAACCGCTGCGCGAATCCTTTGACCTCGTTCATGAGTTTCCCAAGCCCGTCGCTGAAAATCTTGGCGTGCTGCTTCTCGTGCTTGTCAGCGGCCAGCAACTTGATATATGCCGCGATGTTGTTCCCCAGATTCGACAGCCCGATGATCTCGTTCTGTGTGCCCACGTTGTCGGTCTTCTGAATCCGCGTGACGACGGTTTGCATGGCCTGCAAGAGTCCGGTAATCATCTCGACGTAATTTATTCCGGGCTTCGCGGCGACCGGCAGACCTTGCAGCAACGCTCCCGCCGTCAATTGCGCGTCGTGCGTGGTGTCGCTGACTTCCTGCATTTCGGGCACCATCAAATCCGGCAAATTCGGGTCGTCGCTGTTGGCGAGAATGTAGAGCCGGTCAACAATCTTCTGCGCCGGTGGGGGCAGTGAAGGCCGCAGCGCCATGAGTCTGCTTGCCATCGTTTGTTGCCGGGTTTTGTTGCCCATGCCGATGACGCGGTTCGCGGTGATCTGATGACACTCGGCGTCAAGAATTTCTTCCGGCACTCCCTGCTTCAAACACGCGAGACGAAACGCCCGCACGTCGGCATTGCTCGACGACTTGTTGCAGAACCGCCTTCCGATCTCTCGGTATTGAAACTCAGCCTGATTGTAGGCGTCGGTCATCACGGAGCCGATCAGGGCCGACCCGGCATCCACACGCGCATTGGTCTTCGTCGCCGTCTCGTCGCTCTCGTCGTTGGCTTCCACGTTCGACGAATACGACACCGAGTTCTCCGCGAGCGTCTGCCGATTCAGTTGCAGCGCGAACTCCACGAGTCCCTGCGGAACCTGCCAGCGTTCGTTTGGCTGGATGAAATGCACGCCTGGCGGTATCACGCCCCTGTCCCTGAGTTCAACTTTCTCAGCCCGTTGCTGGTCTGCCGGGCTGTCCACCCGGAAGTATTGCAGCATGGCCTCAAACGTGGCGTCACTCAGTTTGCATCGCAGCATGTTTTCCAGCTTGCACACCGAGTAGTTGAGCCATCCCATGCTGCGAACGCTGTGATACCGAAAGGGCGCCACGCATGAGCAGTCGGCGAATTGAAAGTGAATGATCTGGTCGATCTTGTCGGCGAACACCCGGTCGCCGGAATCGTACAGAAACTCGTTGCGGCTGCCCATGAACGTGCGGTCGGGGGCATCGTATTTTCCCGGAGCCTTGATGTTTGGTTTGGCCTGAAATCCAATGCCGCCGTAGCCGGGAGTACCCCATGCGTCGAGCACAATGCGCCGCTTCCAACCCGCCTGATCGTCTGAGTCATCCCAAAAGTAAACGTCGAAGGTGTCAATCGTCGGCACACAGTCAGAGGCGTACAGTCCGCTATCCTGTTTGATGCGCTCACTCATCTTTTCCGGCGACCAGACTTCCGGCCACGTCGTTGACATCAGATTTTGAGCCTCTTTGTCCGCCCACGCGATTGCGCGTTCAACCAAGTCCATGTTCCACGCGGCATCCACCTTGGGGCCGTGCGTGAGTTTGTGAAGTTCAAACGGGGTGTAGCGGCGGTAGATGGCGAAGAACGGCAGGTTGCTGGTATCGGTCAGCGTGTCTGACGGCACGAGCACGTCTTCAACGCCAAGGGACTTTGGACACCACGCCTGACGGTTTTCCCAATACGACGGCCCGATGCCGTGCAACACATCCAAGGCGAAGACCGACTTCCGGCAACCCAGGAACTCGCGGCTGTTTTTTATCCGCTTGTTCATCTCCTTGGTCACAATCTCGCTCCACACCCTGCGCTTCCATGCGGGGCCGCGATCTATTGTGACGGTGAACAACTGCGGAGTGGAATTGAAGGCGGTGTTGAACTGCAACCGGGCGTTGTGCAGCATCGTTGTGCCCGACAGGAAGTTGACGTTCGTGGCAAACCGGCCCTCGCCAAGCTCGTCATCGCTGAACGGCGGAAACCCGTTGTAGAGGTCATTCAGCTTCGCGCGATTCTGCGCGCGCGGCCAGTCGGCAAGTCGCATTTGCCAGACCACCTGCTCGACGCCTGCCGCTGTTGAGAATTGCACGATGGCAAGTTACGCCTCATGCACATCCGAAATCAAGGGTGATTTAAGCTCAAGGTCGTTAAGCGACTCCCGCACCACCGTAGTAACGAAGTCCTTTAATGTTTCGGCGTCAAAGTTTTCTTGAACATGATACATCACTCGCTCCGGCTCGCTGTGACTCGGAGCCGCAATGCAGATGAATGCCCGAATATCTTTCGGGCACTGCGATTGCATCGCTGACAGTATGGCCAACGCTTCTTCCGCGCTCACGTCGCACCCGCCTTTAACTTCGCAAGTTCATCCCTCTCCAAGTCGCGAATCCGGTCGCAGACTTCTATGAAGATAACAGCCTTCGCCCGTATGGCCATTGTCTCGCGAGCTTGTTTGGTGGTTGCGCAGTCCTCAGAGAAAAACGCGGCGAGAATTTCCTTCGCGGCGTCCTTGTGTTTTTCTCCGTTCACCATCTCGTCAAGGTCGCCTGCGCTGCATTCATTCGCTGTTCCATGCCGCGCCTGAATCGACCGCCTCAAACTATCGGCGTGTCCATCTCGGATTAACCGCAGGTATCGCAAGTCTTTCGCAGGCCCGTGTTCCAGCGCGTCGAATTCTTTGATGGTGTCAATGCGAATCATATTGGCGACTCTTTCACCCTCCACGCCAGATGTCAACTCTTTTATTGACAAAGATGCTGACAGTGGGAGAATGCTCGCAATGGTCTTTCAGGCGCAACACTGGCGGTTCGGATTATCGACGTGGCAATCGGTCTCTGAGCCAATGGTTTCACCATGCACCGGACAGTCCTATGTTTGGGCACGACTTGTGCAGCCTGAAAAGCCAACGCCGGGCCGAATTGGCAATGCGTATCTGTTCTTCACCAAAGACATCAAACCAATATGTCCACAACCAGAATCCACTACGAAGTCGTGAGTCCATCCAATCTTGGAGATCAGGTGTTGTTTTCGTCGGCGACAGAGGATGGCGCTTTTAAGTGGTTTTGGAAGGAGTCCGAGAAAGACCCATTGTTCCCGATGACCGTCGTAAGAAAAACCTTCGAGCGCAAAGTCCTGCAAATCAGGCTGGGGAAGAAAGTCCACTCCGGCCTTCCACATCATCCATCGGATTACGAATCAAACACTGGCCGTGATACTGCCAGCCGTGGAATCCGAAAACGTCGTCGATAGTCCGGGGAAATTCCGGCACGGCGATCTCAAGGCTGAATCCAGCCGCGATCTCAATCGGCGCGAATCGGAATCCCGCAGCAACCGCCTTGTCGTGCAAGTGCTGGCAGATATGCACGTCCTCGTTCTCGTGCGTTAGCTCACCTTGTTCCGCGCACCACAGAGCGAACCGTTTGCTGCGAATGCAGAAGCCGCCGTTGCCAACAGGTTTTGGACACATGTTCGACGGCCACGGAGCGCCGATGTAATCGTAGTGCAAAAACTGGTCGCTCCACTTGTGGGGATTGACCGGGAATCCGTCCGTGTGGATAATCATAAAATGGTCTTCCGTGACCAGCTTTGGGAGATCGAACACACAGAACTTCGAGTAACGCTCCCGACTCCCGTACGCGATGTCAGCCTGATGCGTGATGATCTTGTCGCTCAACCGTGGACTCGCAGGCTTGTCTGTGACCAGGTGTGCGCGGGTGAAGAAGTTGTCCGGCAGAATCGACAGCACGCCAACCAGTGTCAACCACGCCCGGCTGTAGTCCTGACCGTCGAGCATGAAGACTTCAAGGCTCATGCTTCTTCGGTATCAGCGAGAGCGCATCCACAACCGCCCCACTCGTGTTCATCAAACTCACCACTGGAGTCGCAGTAACCAACGTCACAATATCCCCATCTCTTTCAATAAGTTTTCCAAAGCGGACAGGGCAAACATCGCCCTTAGCAAATCTGCCTTCAATTTATCGTCTTGAATATCACTTGCTCGGCGGAAAGATTTCAAGCAACAACCGTACGCGGTGCTGAGTTCGTTCTGAGGACGTTTGCGTTTAATTTCTTCTTCAATGTTGTTCATTGGCTCAACTGGTAGGAAGGGTAACAGGCTCATGCCAAAAACTTAGAACAACTGATGTCTATGAATCGAAGGATGTCGCCGTATTTTTCTCGCACATACTTTTGATAGCACATCTTCGCCTCGATGATAGTTTCGGAGCTTATCAACCTTGACGACCCATAAATATTCGGATTGTAAACCAGCCACACGGTTTTCATCTCGCCACAGCCATCATTCCACCACCACCTGAAAACGCTGGCATCTTCACCGGCGTCTGCGCCCACTCGTCCAGCACGGGAATCATCTCGTGCAGATGCTTTACAGCGGTGTCGTATTTGATTTCCAGCACGCAGTTGCCTTTGGGTATGCTCGCGCCCCATCCGTTCGCCGTGAACGCGATATAGGGCGTGCCAGCGCCGCCCATCATGTGCAGGCTCGACGTGTCGCAGGTCACGCAGCCCACCGCCGCCTCAAACAGCCCCATCAGATCGTAGAGCCGATGCGCCCGGACATTCGAGATGTCCACGATGTTGAAAGCGTGCTTGTAGCGCAAGAGCACCTGCCAGACTTCCGGCACGGCGGCGAGCGGCGAGACTTGCGCCCCGAATTGCACGACCAGCATCGGCTTGTTGAGGTTGCGTCTCAGCATCCTGACAAGCTGCGCCTCGCGTTGTGCATCTCGGCGGTCGAACTCCACCTGATAGCGCATCATTTCCTCTTTCGTGAATCCAGCGCGGCCCCACATGCTTATCATGTAGTTTCCCCACTTCTCGATGTTCACCCCAAACTCAAGTCGATGGCATTGCAGCGTGGTCGAACCACGATACTGCTCCTCTATAAGCTCCGGGCCGGGCGTGCAGTGCCACCACTGTGGAACGATGGCGCCGCCGTAAATCTCCTTGCACAACGCCCTGGCCTTCTCGGTTTCGTACAGCCAGTTGTAGTTCATCGGATGCGAAATCACCCACGACATGCCTTCCAGAATCGTCGAGAACTCCGTCGAGGCCACAACCACCGGCTTGACGCCCGTGCGCTCGTAAATCTGACGGAACGCCGGACTCATCAGGATGAGATCGCCGAACTTTCCCAACAGGATGAACACCGGGGATTGCTTGGATTCGATCATGTAGCAGGAGTCTTTCACTACATCCCGGTGTTTAATGAACGAGTACGGTGTTCCAAAACTCGCCGTCCAAGGCTCTCTCTTGGCACTATTCCTGGATGTAAATTCACGCCGACATCTCCTTCAACACCCAACAACGCGGGTCGAGTTTTTCCTTCTGCCCATCCGGCATCTTGGCCTCGATGTGCTGAATCGGCACATGAACCTTGAGCTTCAACACGCAGCCGCATCCAGAGCAAACATTCAACTGGCTGTCGTAGCTGGTTTTGAACGACAGGGTTTCACGCAGGCCCAACGCGGAGCGCATCAGGCCAGCCGCAGCTTGAGTGAAGAAGTCCAGCAGGTCGCCTTTCTGGTTCAGCGGACAATCACTGCACACCTTGGCGCGGGCTTCAGCCACATTGGGCATCACCGGCACGCCGCCCTGACCTAGCCAGTCCACGAGAACCGCTACGCCGTCCTTCGCCTCTCTACTGCGCCCCGCAACAGCGCGCAAATTTAGGCGCGCGGGCGGGGCTGCCGGGTTTGGGTCCGGTCCTCCATCGTCCACGACGTAGGTTTCGCCGCCCTTGATCTTTATCATTCGCAGCGCGTTCTGTTGATCGACCTCTTTCTGAATCGTGGCGAAGTCCGTAGAGAGATTGAATCTCGGATTGGCAACCCGACGGGACTGCACTTGACGGCACAGCACGTCGAACGACATCGAAGGGTCGCCCATCGCCTGCGGGCTGATCGGGAAGTCAGTGAACCGCCAGCCGTTGATCGGCCAGTTGGTTCGTGAACGCATTCGCACCATATCACGCGGCTTTCTTCAGTTCGATCTGTTCCGCCAGTTCTTTCGCAATTTTACGCGCGCGTTGCAAGAGCAGAATTGGGCGCATCCTCTCGCGATACCGGGCGTCACGGCGGCGGTTCATACGCAGATGCTTCTTGCAATACCGGCCATCCGCCTCGTTGCCACACGTCATGCACCTGCCCTCTGCCAGCATTTTGTTGCGCCATTTGAGTTGGCGGCTCTCAGTCTTTGACACGCGCACACGGAAACATGAAATTCCGGCGGTGTCAACACTTGCGGATAAAAATTGTTGACCGCAGCAATCTGGCGTGAAATGATTCGGTATGGACAAACTTGACAGGTTCTTGATCGGCATGTTTTTCATTATCACTGTGGGGATGTTTTTTGCGCATGGCGTGATGATCTACAAGCTGACATCCCGACAAGATGCGATTCAACACGAGGTTCAACTTCATCGCGCTGCGCTCAATTCTGACGGTTGGGAATTTATGGAAACAAAGATTTTCACGAACGCGCCGACGAAAATGTTTCCTGTCTCCACTGATGGCCCGAACAAAAAATGAAATCCGAACTCCGCAAATCCCTCGACCGCATGATGGACAGGCAACCCGCGTGTCTGATCGGCAGGACGGTTTATTACCGGCACAGTTTGGCGAGAGTGCGGGCCAATTTCAGAGGGCGTGGCAGGAGCAGTCAGACACTCGCTAGCGCGATCATCGCCGACCGGCTGCATATCGGCCAGCAGATCAGGGCGTTGAAAAGGTTGGGGCAGATTTAGCTGTTGACTCCGCGACGGGAAACGCGGAGGATGGGGGCGCGCAAACCGAATTGTGATCTGTTCTCATAAAATGCTTCCAAGAACCAACAGCGTGAAGGGTACTTTCCATTGTCGCTCGACAGTGATTCGGCCCGCGCACTCGCTGTTGGTTCTTGGGGGCTTTGAAGGGAACAGATGCCCCAACGATTTTTAAGGCCCGGCATCCGGTCTAGCATCGGATGGAACTCCGTCTCGTGGTTCACGCAGAGCTTTTACACCCGGCTCCTGACTCTCGTTGACGATTTTGGCCGCTATGAGGCCGAACCGCTGGTGCTCCGGGGCATGGCGTTCCCGCTTGGCGACCACGAAGGCAAGCCGGTGGACATGAAGGCCATTTTGGAAGCGTGTGAACAACTTCGAGTCTCAGGGCTCGCGATCTTCTACGAGGTCAAAGGCAAGAAATTTCTTCAAGTGACTAAGTGGCAAGAACGTGCAAGGTCTAAGAAGTCGCTTTTCCCCGACCCTGACAACAATTGCGAGCAAATGACAACATCTGCTGACAAATGCTGTCTGTCTTCGCCTTACGCCTTACGCCTTACGCCCTCGTCTTCGCCAGAGCCTAAAGCCAAAGAGAAAGAGTGCGTCGATGTCGCTCCTGCGGCTGGCGCCGCCTCTCTTAAAACTTCATTGGCCCGCGCCTTGACGGTAAAGGAAGTCGAGGACTTCTGCGAATCAGAGGGATTGCCTCGAAGCGACGGAGAGACGTTCTGGCACTCCCACGAGGCGAACGGCTGGACAACGAATAACAAGCCGATCAAAAACTGGCAGGCCAAAATACGGTCTTGGAAGAAGCAGGGCTTTATGCCCAGCCAGAAGCCGACAATGCAACCCAACGGCTACCAGAAACCCGCTGGCGGTCTGGTTCGTGAGCTTCAGCGCGAGATGGACAGAGACGCCGCGCTCGCCAAGATCGAGCTTGAGGCCATGCAGGCGCAATTCCCCCACCTCGCTGGCAACCCTGACGGAACCCCGCTTTTCAAAAACACGTCCAAACGATCAGTTTTATGACCACCACATACCCCACCAGAACCGTTCAAAGAACCTGCAAAATGTGCAAGACCGGCGTCGTCAACTGCGTTATCAGTGACGCATGGGAAACGATGGGCGGTCACAACGAATTCCTACTTGAGATGGCGACCTGTTACCGCTGCTGGAATTTTTGGAACAAAACCAGCAAGATCAAGGAAGTCGTTAAAAAACAGTCCGCCGTGCTGATGACCAGGGAGCCGAAGGACAAAGCCATTGCGATTATCAAGGACAGGTGCGCCAAGTTCGCGATGGAAATCTCGGTTTACTACAAGGCGACCCGGCCAGTGCCTTACCAGCCGCTCGTGGACGCGATTATGGAGCAGCCTCGAAAGTGTCTGATTTTTCTTAGGGAATACGGAGAAGGCGCGGCGGCGGGATTCAAGTCTCGTGACATTCACCGCGCACAAAACCAGCAACCAAGCCAACCACCTGAAAGCGAGACGATATGAACGGATACTCAAAAGTGATTCTGATGGGCAACCTGACGCGGGACGTTGAGCTTCGTTTTTCCACCAAAGGCACGGCGGTCGGCAAGTTCTGCCTCGCGGTCAATCGCCAGTGGAAGTCTGAAACCGGCGAGAAAAAGGAGGAAGTCACGTTTATCGACATCGACTGCTTCGGCAAACAGGCCGAGACACTCGCCCAATACGTGAAGAAGGGTTCGCCGCTGTTCGTGGAGGGAAGGTTAAAACTTGATTCGTGGGACGATAAGGCGACCGGCCAGAAGCGTAGTCGCCTTGGCGTGGTTTTAGAGGGCTTTCAGTTCATCGGCGGCACTCAAGACACCCCGAAAGAGGAAAAACCGCTTAAATCGAATCCTGGAGCGAATGCGGGGCGGTCTGGTGACAAGAGCCAGAGTGAGACGGAAGAAGAATTTTCCGACCCGCCCTTCTGATATGAAATTCTCCCGCACATGGGCAATGCCCTCACTTCTTTGGATGGCTCGGAAACACCTTGTGGGAATGTTCCTTGTGGCCCAAGATGAGCAGACAGTGTTTGCATCGGCGGTCGAATCGAGGGTCAATTCGACTCGGTTCTCGGATAATCTTGCCGCACAGAACCTTTACGGGTGATTCAGCAAATCCGCCGATTGAATGGCCGATATGGCCGTACGGAGAGCGAACCCAAATGCTCATAGCTTATTCATCGTCTTGACGTGATTCCATCAACCTTTCTTTCAGCGCAGCGATCTCCCTGTCGCGCCTGAGAATATCATCATTAAGCCGCTCGCATTTTTTTGAGAAATGTTGGTGCTGGTTCCTATGTGCTTCTGCCGATTGTTTCCAGACATCAATCTCAGACCTCAACCGGGCCACGGCGGCGATATGCTGCTTTGCAACATCCTCACGAGTCCACGCCCAATCGTGAAGAAATAGCAAAGTGATCGCTTCCTGAATTTGCTCTTGAGTTGGTTCGTTCATGGTTTCCATCCATCGCGTGCTCATAATCAGAATTTCAGTTTCAGTTTTCGCGCGAGGGCGATGGGGGTTTTCGCAGACCATGCGATTCCACCTTGGTGCCAGCTATGCGCCACCCAAAAATCTCCTTCAATCGAAACAATTGGCGATGATTTCGCATTGTCCTGAATCCATTTTCCAATCGCCAACAATGCGCACTGGTCGCGGGTGATCGTCACCGTTTGATATTTAAGCATTTTCCTTTTCACTTAGTTCCTTTCTTCGCCTTCGCGGCCTTGGGTTTCCAGCCGAGTTTAATCGCGAGCGCGACGGGGTTGCAACATATTTCCATTTGGCGCCAGACCGAGCGTCGGTTATCGTGGTGACGGAAACCCCAAAGCGTTTGGCGAGCGTGACTGACCATCCGCGCCGTTTTGGATATTCTCGTATCAGACAAACGGCACGCTCCGTCAGTTTCGCGCACCCGTTCTTGCTGCCCCTGTTTTTTGGGTTGCCATTGCGTTTTAATGAGGCAACAGCGGCTCGGTTTCCTGTGATAGTGTTTAGCCTGCCCTTCGATTGGGCATCACGCATATTGTCGAATCTGGTGCCAATGAAAATGTGATCTGGACGAACGCACAATTTGTTGTCGCACCGGTGACACGCCTCGAACCCTTTTGGTGGATACGATGGCAATAAAAACCAATGAGCCGGAATAATTTTGTCACCGATCCAAAAAGCGCCGTATCCATTTCCGTAAGTAGCAGCAGTCCAATTCCAGCACGTTTTGGTCTTTTGAACTTTTTCCATAAACGCTTGACGGCGGATTTCAGGACTAAACTTTATCCATCCACCTTTCTTGGAGAAAATTTTATTCATAGCGATTCTTTCCCGCTCAGCCAGAGCAGCGCCCGTCGTTTCGGGATAGGGTCATTGGGAGTCCTTTTGCGATTCCTTGAGCATGGCGTCTGCGATTTTGAAAGCCCTGCGAGCCAATCCTTCCTCGCTCCAGTTCTCAAAATCCAGATCGCTGATCTTGCTCAGCGCCGCCGCCGCGAAGTATTCGCGCTTGGTGAGGCCGGTAACGGTGCATGAATTTTCTTCGTCGTAAGTTGGAAACGCGGGCATGTCGCCGGATTGGTGGTGTGGTGTGGTCATAATCATCGGTTAGTTAAAAATTTGGAATTGTCCGAAGGGCTTGCGCCAACGCGGACAATCGGCTCCATTCTTGCACGGCTCCCGTCGGTGGCGCGATCATGGAAACGTTGCCGCCATGCGGGGTCAGGATTGTAGAACGGGTCTTGTACGGTCGCCACTCCGATGGAGTTTGTCGCAACGTTCGTCCACAACATCGGCGTTAACCGATATTCATCCCGCAAAATCTGTCGCACAGAGTTGCTGCCGAGCAAATGCGCGGTGTTCGTCCTGATCTCGTCCTCGCCGTATTGCATGACGATGGGCTGGCCTTGGGACAGGGCGTCAAGGCGCCTCCTAAGCGATCCAACATCGCGCCGAATGTCCGCGATCGAAAACATCAGGCAGCCAAGCTGGCAAAATATCACCGCAAACAGAATCCAGCATATTCGTTTCATTGTTCTGCTTTCGTTGCGCTGGTGTAGTTTTTCAGGAACATGGCAGTTTTATTTGAAGATACTCAAGTCCGGCGGAGGTAATTTTGCATCCGTCCGATTCCTTGTCATATTCAGCCAGCCCAAGTCGGAACAGCTTTACTCTGGCAGAATTGCTGGTTTTGCCATACGGCAACGGCCCCGCCGCAATGTCGATCAGCGTTTTACGTTGAAGAACCGTTAATTTCACGCCGCCTCCTTTGGCTTTCGGGGATTCATGCCTTTCTCTGTGGCTTTGGCGATGGCGTCAACGAGTTGAATTATTACCGGATCGTTCGACACGTAAACCTTTTTTAATTCGATTAAAGCGGCGTTGCACGCCTCCAAAAGCTCTGGGGCCGCCGCCACTAGATTGACATTCGAGCAGTTGTGCTCATCGCCCGGAATGTTTTTGACATGAGCGATCTGAATGGCCTTGTCCTCAAAGTATCCCGCCTCGGTCCAGACTTCCTTGATCGTGGGCGACATCAGTTTGTGGACGACCATCCACGGGCCGGGAGTGTGGGAGTTCATTTGTTTTGTGATTCCGACAGGAGCTTGCATTTTTTACAACGCCGGTCTGTAAATTGTTCACCGTATGGTCGTTTTACCACATGGCCGCACATGGCTTTAGCTGTGCCTTCTCCGGCTTTGATTGGCCAAGGAACCTCATGGGCTATCCGGCCATACAGGGATGATACCCAAGTTGTCATGCGCAGTCCTTTCCTGTGTCCGGCGCGGGTGACAGAAACCAAAAGTTTTTTACCGTTTGATCTCTCCGTTTTCTTGGGAGACATTTCCGATTTGCTTCCAACGTCCCCCACGTTATTTTCTTGGCTCTGACCATGCTTGAAGCCGACATGTAATGGTTATGGCAAAGTCCTCGTGATTTGGATTCAGACTCGCAATCGGGATACATGCATTTTGGATTCATTTCGATTCCTTTCCTGTGTCCTGAATTTTAGCCCACCCATCAGACTGCCGCTTCTTCCACCGGGACTGCCGGGCCTTGGCCAGCCGGGCGGTGCGGCGACCGATCTCAGCCTTTGACAGCGTCTTGGGAACGCCCTTTGACATCCGGCCCAAAGCGGCGGCGTGTGAGTTCGTCATGCGCAAGGAATCTCACAAAAGCGGTTTTGTGTCAACAGGAAAAGTGAAATTATTGTCCGGGAGGGGATTCGATCATCGCTGCCGCCATTTCACCCTGTCCTTTGGGAACGGATCGACACCGGCCTTTCGGCGGGCGTCGACGGCATCGACGACAGCCCGCGCGGCGCGTTCGTATTCCTCGCGCTGCCACATCTCGACGGTTTCCCACACGGCGTAACGCGGCGGCGAGTCCTCGTATTTAAGCCAGTAGGTTTCGTAGAAAATGTGGCCCAGTGATCTGGCATCAGGCTTTTCAGCGGTCGAATTCATGCCCGAGTGTAGCACGCAGCACAAGAAAGCCAATGTTTACTAGGGTAACGAAGGGGTCAAATCGTGCCGTCAACCTGTTGTCTAAGTACGGTTGACGTAGTAGATGGAACTTTATTCGGTTCACCAACAGCAGGTTGCAGAATACAAAGTGATTTCCTGCTTGACCACCTGTAACGATAACGGATTAGCATCGAGCCGCGCGTTCTTCGCGGCGAAGCGCATGACAATCTTCCCAAGTCTCTGGCAGCAACAACGACTGAGGGTCTTACGTCAATACCGCATGTTCACGAATCCATGAACTCCAATGATTCTGTGAACAGGTGATCGACCGCTCGAATATTCCAGAATTTTCCAGTGTGACACAGACGGGAGCGTGTACGAACGGTGGGGGTCATGGGCGGGGTACCCTCCCCCACCCCGCCGGGACGGTCTGAGGAAAAAGAGATTCCTTATTAACTTCGCACATTATCAGATACCTTCAATACGATTCGTTGTGGTTGCAACCACTTACAGAGACAGCGAGATTATACACGGGCGCAAACACAACCTGTAGTGGTGTCGCGTCATTCGATCATTGCTGACCCTGGCTTGACTCGCTCTTTGACTGGCGCCGTCGGGCGCAGTTGGCCAGCTTTAGGGCGGCCAGCAAGCTCGCGTTCCTGCTCACTCAATGCAGTCAAGGCCCGCGCAAGTCGTTCACATGCCAAAGGATCGCGGGCGGTTGACAGTTTCTTGTCGAGACGCACTATGTGCGCCCGTACGTGCGTTAAGCGCGCCTCCAAGAAGTCTTTCGGTGGCTCTGCCAGTCTTTCCGCCCGGTTGCGAGCGTTTCGTTTATGGGCCGCTACAGCCAAATCGGAAAACTGTTTGGCAATGCCGGGAGTAAATCGGCCTGCGGTCGTTCTGCCGTCCGTTCGTGGCGCGTCAATTGTTGTTTCCATGCCTTCCGGTTATCACACGGTAAAACCCTTGTCAATTCCCGCACAAGACAGCATGTTTTGCGTAGATCGCATGACGACCGGAAAATACCGGCAAAATACCGGGAAACGAACATTCCGACAAACTGTCCACTTTCGCGACATGTCCACGAGACACTGTCCAATTTCTGGCCGTCAAATCGTCGGCTGGATTTACAGATTTACACTTTTCCGGTAGGTCAAATATTCCCTTTAACGTGAAACATTGGAGAATATATTCACGTTAAACTTGGCACATGCTGTGCTTTATGTTGTGGCATGAAGTCAATTATTGCTTCCTTTGCTGTCCCTCACCATGGCTCGGTCGATATTGAGCGTTCGTCCGCTCTTAGCACTTGCTTTGTGGTAGGTGACTACCACCCGGACGACTCCAAAGTCGTCCATTACGTTGGCAATGTCCGCCAATGCTGGCTTGCGGCCCGGACACTTGTGCGCGGTTACGGTCGCAAAGTCACGCTCAACGCGGAATGCCACATGGTCAACCTTTAACACCACATGACAGTCACACAATCCAAAATTGCGAGAGACGAACGGCACTCGCAACTTGAAGACTTGCGCCAGTACGCTCGGTCAAAGGGCTACGCGGTCAAGCTGGACGCCATAGAAGGCTACTGGCTGCAATGATTAATAAAGCACAATGGCTGCGGCACATAAAAGCCGCATTCGACCGACTCAACTGGGCATTCGACGCGGAAACCGTGAACCATGCGCAAGCTCTCCTGGACTTGTGCTGTGACGAGGAAAAAGCCCACCGCAAAATGGGCCATTTCAATGCTTACCATCCCAACGCGCCGGGCGTGACCGATTGCGCCCGGCTTTTTGCCGTCAAGTGCGTAGCGGAATACCTGCTAAAGCCGGTGTACCCGAGCGGCCAGCAGTATTTGCACATGCAAAAATCCTGCTTCATTGCGGCGGGCGTCGCGGACGAATTTGGCGACAAGGTCCGCGCCGCATGGAAGGACTTTGACCTCTCGACTCTCGCGGCGCTGGATTATTGCGACTACGTGAAAGCGCAAAACCCGGAGAAAGTCGCGGCATGAAAAGCGCCAGCTTGTCAAATTGCCGATCACTCGGCCATGTGCCCGTGCGTCATTCTCCCGATGGCGTCGATATTGTGTTGGAGTGCCAGCAATGCTGCATGGCCTGGCTTATTAAAGCCATTACCGGCGACGAAGTCAGGATTGATGGCAGCAGTTGCGAAAAACGATTGACCACACAAAAACTTTACCGCGCCAAGGCCGTCCAGCCATAAGCGCGGGGAGCCGGGCGGCGGGCTGTGAGCAAACCGTCATGCCGTTGGGTAAATTTGAATGAACAAAAACAAAAATATGAAAGTAAAATTCACGCCAGATTCTGAAAACATCGCTGTGAGCTCGGTTCACGGCGAATACACGACCGACGGGGAGCAAGGCTGGCGGTCGGTCGATGTTACGACGCCGTGGAATGGGTTCGAGCGGTTACGCGTTCGCGTCAGCAACGACGACATGGACGTGATCGACGACCCGACTTTTTTTGATCGAATTTGTTCGGCGGGCGAATCTTTGGTTGACGAGTCCGAATGTCCCGAGCTCGCGGACAGAATCCGGTCGTCGTCGCGGGGATATGTTATCGGCGACGGTGGCGAATACTCACTTATTGAGTACGTGGGTCAACCAGTCGCGATATGAGCACAAATCTGACCGCCGAGCTAACCGCCCTGCGCAAATCCGCCGGGCTGAATAAGTCGCAAATGGCGCGGCTCTTGGGCGTCACGGCGCAACACGTTTGCGAGCTTGAACGTGGTCGGCGCAACTGGACAACGGACACTCAAGCGCAATGGCGGTCGATCTGCAAACTTGAAACCGAGAAAGGCAAGGTCGAAGTGAAGATTAAGAAACGAAAAAAACTGATGGTCGGCGTGGATATGACAAACCTTAACGTCCTCGAATGGACGCAGGAGCAGAGACGACTTGGCGGCGCTTGGTCAAAGCATGAGATCGAATCTCGACTCGATCCACTGTGCGCCGCTTACGACTGGGTCCCGGGGTGGACAGAATTGTCCGCCGATGAAATCCAGAGCCAGCTTGCAAAATTTTACCAGACTGTATGACCTCCACCCCAAAACTCTGCAAAGACTGCCGGTTTATTATTCCGCCGACGTACGATCCGACCGATTTGAAGAACGGCAGGTGTTCGCGGTCGCCGAAAGAACTAAATCTCGTCAACGGAAGCGAAAATCACGACTTTTGCTCGACCGCTAGACTTACAGGCCAGTCGTGCGGTCCGGAAGGCAGGAACTTTGAACAAAAACCATAGAAAAAATTATGATCGAAATTAAAAACCGATATAGCGGAAAAGTAATTAAGTCGTTGGACGTTGCCAACCTGCGCGGTGCCGACCTGTGCGATGCCAACCTGCGCGGTGCCGACCTGTGCGATGCCGACCTGTGCGATGCCGACTTGCGCGGTGCCGACCTGTGCGATGCCGACCTGCGCGGTGCCAACCTGCGCGGTGCCGACCTGTGCGCTGCCGACCCCTGCGGTGCCGACCTGTGCGATGCCGACCTGCGCGGTGCCAA
>Ga0210385_10000472_pt1 | contig 29309 bp, 24 predicted proteins | sample IncBWH26OmetaG_FD_160107 | JGI IMG/M metagenome (GOLD analysis project Ga0210385, IMG submission 160107) | Forest soil microbial communities from Barre Woods Harvard Forest LTER site, Petersham, Massachusetts, United States - Inc-BW-H-26-O ...
TGGCCTCGGGGATCTCGCGCACCAGGTCGACGTGCAGGAGACCGTTCTCGAGGCTCGCGCCTTTCACCTGGACGAAATCGGCGAGCTGGAACACGCGCTCGAAGGTGCGCGCCGCGATGCCCTGATAAAGCACCTCGCCGCTCTTGCCTTCGTCCTTGGCGTTTTTCTCGCCGCGGATGGTGAGCGTGTTTTCCTTCGCTACGATGGAAAGCTCCGGCTCGTTGAAGCCCGCGACCGCGACCGATACGCGATACGCATTCTCGCCGGTCCGCTCGATATTGTAGGGCGGATAACCGGGAGCGGCGCCCTCGATGCCCTGATCGAGCAACGAGAACAGCCGGTCGAAGCCGACGGTGGAACGATAAAGGGGAGCTAGATCGAAAGTTCGCATGGCATATCCTCCTTGAGCGACATGCGGTTGGCCCGTCCGGATGGACCAGGCCTGGAAATGCGCATCCGCCAGGCGGCCTGCGCGGTTTTGATATGGGTGGGTGGCCTAAATCGCGCAAGGGGGCGCAAGACATTGAAAAATATTGCGAAATTTGCTTGGCGCTTAAAGCTAAAGAATGGCTCCACATGGCCTAGAAAGCGGCCTTGATCGCTTGGACAGCGTTTCTGTTCGCATTGGTAATCTTGTCAAGGATCGCAGACCGCCCATTAGCGCGTTTACGCGCGTCTTTGACGCGCTATGGGCGGCGGCGCTTCGCGCCGTCCTTGACAAGATTACCAATGCGAACAATTGGCAGCCAAGCGATCAAGGCCGCACCCCCGATCGGGAGGATTGTTGCCCGACGCAGGTTGAGGAGCACTCGTGGACTGTTATAAGCGTCAGGCCGCTTTCGGCTTAAAGCTCTCATGAAACTCGTCTCCATCGCCGCCAATCCAGTGCCGGACAATTTCGTCACCGGCGAATTGAAAACGCCCGACGGCGTGAGCTTGCGCTTTGCCCGCTGGCTGCCGCCGGCCGGGCGCAAGGGCACCGTGGTCATTCTGCAGGGCCGCGGCGAATGGATCGAAAAATATTTCGAGACGGTGCGTGACTTACGCGCGCGCGGCTTTGCCGTCGCGGCGCTCGATTGGCGCGGCCAGGGTTTTTCGGAGCGCATGCTCGGCGACCGCCACAAAGGCTATGTGCGCGACTTCGCCGAATACGACAGCGATCTCGAGACCTTCATGCGCGAGATCGTGCTGCCGGATTGTCCGCCGCCTTTGTTCGCGCTCGGCCATTCCACCGGCGCCACCGTGCTCATTCGCGCCGCCTATCGCGGCCGCCGCTGGTTCGATCGCATGGTGCTCGCCGCGCCGCTGATCGATCTGCAGGGTTTTGCCGCGACGACGACGGCGAAAGTCCTGGTGCGCGCGCTGCGCATCGCCGGTTTCGGCAGCATGTATGTGCCGCGGGGCGAGGTCGGCGTCATGGAGTCAAAGCCTTTCGTCGGCAATATTCTCACCTCCGATCCGGTGCGCTATGCGCGCAACCAGGCGGTCCTCGAAGCCGAGCCCGAGCTGGCGCTCGGCGCGCCGACCGTGGCCTGGACCGATGCCGCGTTCCGCACCATGCGGATGATGCGCGAGCGCAGCTACCCGGCGCATATCCGCCAGCCGATCATGATCATCGCCGCCGGCAGCGACGCCGTGGTGTCGAATGCGGCGATCGAGGATTTCGCCACCTTGTTGCGCGCCGGCTCGCATCTCGTGGTGGTCGGCGCCCAGCATGAGTTGCTGATGGAGCAGGACCGTTACCGCACCCAGTTCTGGGCGGCGTTCGACGCCTTCGTTCCCGGCACGGCGCTGTATTGAATCGTCATTGCGAGGAGCGAAGCGACGAAGCAATCCAGCTCTGAGGCTCAGAAAGCTGGATTGCTTCGCTTCGCTCGCAATGACGAGGGCTATTCGTTCAACAGCGCCATCGCCTGCGCATGCACGCGCCTGTCGCCGGCGGCGATGATGCGGCCGCCGTTGTGCGGGCGGCCGTTGTCCCAGGTGGTCATGATGCCGCCGGCGCCTTCGATGATCGGGATCAGCGCCAGCACGTCGTGCGGCTTGAGCTCGGTCTCGATCAACAGATCGACGTGGCCGGCGGCGAGCACGCAATAGGCATAACAATCGCCGCCATAGCGCGACAGCCGCACCGTCTGCTCGACGCGGCGGAAAGCTTGCCGGTCGGCCTCGTTCATCAACAGCGGGCTGGTGGTGAGCATGATGGCGTCGCCGAGCGTTTCGCACGGCCGCACTTGGAGCGCGCGGTCGCCGGCCGGTCCGCGATAGCGCGCGCCGCTGCCGTCGCCGGAAAAATGCTCGCGGGTGAACGGCTGGTGCATCATGCCGTAGATCGGCACGCCGTTGCGGGTCAGCGCGATCAAGGTGCCCCAGGCCGGCAGGCCGCAGATGAACGATTTGGTGCCGTCGATCGGGTCGAGCACCCAGACATATTCGGCATCGGGACGGTCGGCGCCGAGTTCTTCGCCGACGACGCCGTGTTCCGGAAAGGTACGCTTGATCAGCGCGCGCATGGCGGCTTCGGCGGCGCGGTCGGCCGCCGTCACCGGATCGAAACCGCCGGTGTGGCTCTTGTTCTCGACGCCGAGCGCGCTACGGAAAAACGGCCTTATGGTCTCGCCGGAGACGGCGGCGAGCTCGTCCACGAAGGCGGCAAAGTCGATGGCTGTCATGAATGGCCTCGTGCTCCGAGGTAGCCGAGAGTTCCGGCGACGGCAATCGGCCTGTGGCCGATCCGCAACGCTCCCCCGCGAAATGCTTAAGAGAGCCGAAAACGGCGCCAGCCCGCGACGCCTGGCGTGTTATTGGGCAGGATCGTCCTCGCGCCTATGCTTCTGAAATCAATCATCTATTTATGGCGCCCCCTTAGCTTCAACGGGCCCGAGACGCTGCCCTGCAGAATCCGGGGGGAAAGTTCCCTCCGAATAGGTCAGCAGGGCTTGCGTTTTGTGCGACGCGGTGTATCTTATTGCAGTGCGGTAGCGGGAGGCTTCCTCGCGTTACCGTCGCCCTCCTTGGGCGTTTCCTCCCTAGACTTGGGCCGCTCCCGCAAGGTGAGCGGCCCCTTTCTTTTGGTCTTCGGCTTCGCGAAGGCCGGCGGTTCGTCGCCGGGACCTATTCCGCCGCCGCCCGATAGGGCCGCAGCTCCTCCATCGGGATGGCGGCGAGGCGATCCGACAAGAGCTCGAACTCGCCCGCCAGCCGCGCGAACGAAGCCGACCGCTCGTAGCGGCGCTCGTCCATATAGAGCGCCCGGTTGATCTCGAGCTGGATCGCGTGCAGCCCGCTTGCCGGATTGCCATAATGCTCGGTGATGAAGCCGCCCGCATAGGGCTTGTTGCGGCTGACCGCGTAACCGAAGCCGCGCATGGTCTCTTCGATGGTCTCGGCGACGATGGGAACGCAGCTCGTGCCGTAGCGATCGCCGAGCACGAGATCGGCGCGCGGGCGCTCGTCTCTCGCGCCGGTCGTCGAGGGCATGGAGTGGCAATCGATCAGCATGGCGGCGCCGAAATCGCGATGCAGCCGCGTGAACAGGCGCCGCAAGGCGCGGTGATAGGGCTTGTAGAGGCCGTCGATGCGGCGCAGCGCTTCGCCGACCGCAATGCGCTGATCGTAGATTTCCTGGGCGTCGCCGACCACGCGCGCCACGGTGCCCAGCCCGCCCGCAACCCGCATCGAGCGGGTATTGGCGAACGAGGGCAGGCGGCCGTCGAACATGCGCGGGTCGAGCTCGTAGGGCTCGCGGTTGACGTCGACATAGCAGCGCGGGAAATGCGCCTTCATGATCGGATGGCCGCGCGCGGCGATGCCGGCGATCAGGTCGTCGACAAAACTGTCCTCGGAGCGGCGCAGCGTCGCCAGATCGAGCCGCGACGTCAGCAGAAAGGCGCGCGGATAGATCCGCCCGCTATGGGGCGAGTTGAACAGCACCGGCCCACGGCATTGCTCAGGCTCGACCGCCTCGAACGGGGGATCAAATTCGTCCTGAATTTCCAACATGGCGCCTGGCGGGGCTTTTGGCGGAATAGCGACCCGGCACCCGTTCCCTAGCGTGCGCCAACCGCCATTGTCCATAGGAGTCGCGGCTTGCCAAGGGCGGTTTAAGGGCGATTACATTAGCCGGTTCTTGGGCCAGTTCTTGGCCCGCCTTTCACTTCATCTTTACCGGCCATCCGGCTTATGGAGCGGCAGGGGGCCGGCGGAAGCCGGGTTCGGGTTGCCATGTCCAAAATCTTGCTTGCGGAAGACGACGTCGACATGCGCCGGTTCCTGGTCAAGGCGCTGCAGAATGCCGGTTTTGACGTCGTGTCCTACGATAACGGCCTATCCGCCTACCAGCGGCTGCGGGAGGAACCGTTCGAGCTGCTGCTCACCGACATCGTCATGCCGGAGATGGACGGCATCGAGCTCGCCCGCCGCGCCGCCGAGCTCGACCCCGATATCAAGATCATGTTCATCACCGGCTTCGCCGCGGTGGCGCTCAATTCCGATTCGAGCGCGCCCAAGCACGCCAAGGTGCTGTCGAAGCCGATCCATCTTCGCGAACTGGTCAACGAAGTGCAAAAGCTCTTGGCGGCGTGATCGCGGCGGCCACGGCATTTCACCTTCGGCAATTACTTCGTGCCATAGGCCCGGTCGCCGGCATCGCCCAAGCCGGGAAGAATGAATCCTTGCGCGTCTAATCCCTCGTCGATCGCCGCCGTCCATACCGGCACGTCGGGATGCAGGCCGCGCAGCCGTTCCATACCCTCCGGCGACGCCAGCATCGACACAAACCTGATTTCCTTGGCGCCTCGCTCCTTGAGCCGGACCACGGCCGCCGCCGCCGTATTCGCCGTGGCGATCACCGGGGCGACGACGATGACGAGACGCTCAGCAAGATCCGACGGCGCTTTGAAGAAATATTCGACTGCGACCAACGATTCGGGCTCGCGATAAAGCCCGATATGGGCGACGCGCGCCGCCGGCACCAGGTCGAGCATGCCTTCGGCGAATGTGACGCCGGCGCGCAAGATCGGCGCGAACACCAGTTTTTTCCCGGCAAGGCGCGGCGACATCATGCGCGCCATGGGCGTTTCGATTTCAACGTCGGTCAGCGGCAGGTCCCGGGTCACCTCGTAGCACAGCAGCATCCCGATCTCCTTGAGGAGCTCGCGGAAGGATTTGGTCGAGATGTGCTTGTCGCGGATCAGCGTCAGCTTGTGCTGGACCAGCGGATGTTTGACGATGGTGACGTCTTCCATATTTCCCTCCGCGGCTTTGCTTAGAAAACGGTGCCGTCGCTCATGACTTTGATCGGTGGCGCGCCGTCGGCGCGTTTGTCGCGCGCGATCTGGCGACCCGCCGCCCAGGTGCCGCCTTCGAGCACTTTGGCGAGCGGCAAGGTGGTCGCGTCCATGTCGAGCCTGCGCCGCAGCGCTTCCGCCAGCCGGTCGAGGAGGGCGACGGTTAGCGCGCGCCACTCCACCACCAGCGGCGAAGCGACGTCGTGCTCGCGCATCGCCTCGGCCGGATCGCGCAACGCCAGGACGCCGGTATCGACGAACAGGCCGCCGTTGCGGTATTCGGCGAGCCCGGTCAGGCCGTCAATATCGGTCACGGTGAAGCCGGCCCATTGCAGCGGCTCGATCAGCGAGTAAGCCAGCCACTGCGACAGCTTGTGCAGCGGCACGAGCCCATTGGTCGCATCCGCCGTGGTGAGCGACGGGTGCCGCCAGCAATCGCCGAGCGGCACGCCGCCAAGCGTCAGCCGCGACGGCCAGATCGGTCCGAATTGCAGCAGCAATTCGGACAGAATGAGCGGCGCCGAAATTGTGGTGCCATTGGCTTTGGCGACAAGATAATCGAAAAGCCCTCCGGGCCGCGGTGAATCATGCAGCGCGAATATTTCCGGACGCTGACTGACAAGGCGGCCAAGCGAACGAAGAAGGTCGGCGCGACCCTCGATCCCGACCAACGGATTATCGTCGGTGACCTGAAAACCATCACGCAACGTCGCGGTATCGAGGTTCGTCAGGGCATCTGCGTCGACCCGCAACTGATTTGCGCCGTCGCCACGGCGAGAAGAGAAGTCACCGCGCGCGAACAGATTGAGGCTTGCCACCGCTAAGCCTTCGGACCGGGCGAGATCGCCGGTCGTCACCGGGTCGTGGTAGCGCCATTGCAGGCCGGTGCCGGCGTCGAGCAGCACGCTGACGATGGCAAGATCGAAGTCCGAGCGCGCCCGCACTACGGGATCCGCAAAATCTTCGGCCAGATCGGCGTGGCGATCGGACCCGTTCGTTACGAAATGCCGCCAGCGCGAGTGGAAAGGCACTTCGCCCGTGGGGTAGCTCTTGTTGATCGCCGTCATGACGCGATCCGCCGCGTCGTCGAGCCGATCGAGATCGACGCGAAAGTTCGGCAGCTTGCCGTCGAGCCCTATTGTCAGCATCCGATGCGCGCGGTCGCGGACCGCCTCGGCGTTCAAAAGCGAATAGGCTGCGGCCGTTTCGGGCGTCACGGACCAACCTGGGCTTAGTATTTGCCGAGATCGCGACCGAGCGCGTCGGAGACATCCTGCGGCTTCTGCGGCTCGGGCGTGAAATATCCGGCGGCTTTCTTGGCCTCGATCTCGACGTGAGCGTCGGCCGGGACGAGCGCGTCCGGGATGGCGACGCGTTCGACGATGTCGACGCCTTGGCTCACCAGCGCGTCATATTTCATGTCGCTCATGGAGACGAAACGGTCGATGCGTTTGATGCCGAGCCAATGCACGGCGTCCGGCATCAGCTGCTGGAAGCGGGCGTCCTGAACGCCGGCAACGCATTCGGTGCGCTCGAAATAGGCCGCCGCCGCGTCGCCGCCCTCCTGCCGCTTGCGCGCGTTATAGACCAGGAATTTCGTGACCTCGCCCAGCGCCCGGCCTTCCTTGCGATTATAGATGATGATGCCGAGGCCACCGGTCTGGCCGCTGCGGGCGCATTCCTCGATGCCGTGAATCAAATAGGGGCGGCAGGTGCAGATGTCGGAGCCGAAAACGTCCGAGCCGTTGCATTCGTCGTGGACCCGGCAGGTGATCTGCGTGCGCGGGTCATTGAGCTTGCCGACGTCGCCGAACAGATAAATCGTGGTGCCGCCGATCGGCGGCAGGAAGACTTGCAGGTCGGGCCGCGTCACCAGCTCGGGAAACATGCCGGCGGTCTGCTCGAACAGTGCCCGGCGCAGATCGTTCTCGGTGGTGCCGAACCGCGCCGCGATCCCCGGCAAGTACCACACCGGATCGATGGCGATCTTGACCACGGAGACGCTGCCGTTGTCGTGCACCACGGTGCCGTCATTGGCGAGGCGCCCGGCGGCGAGCGCATTCTGCATTTCGGGAAGATCGAGACGCGCGCGGGTGATGGCGATGGTCGGCCGGATATCGATGCCTTCGGCGATTTCGGTCTTGAAATTCTCGGCGACCAGATGGCCCCAAGGATCGAGCGAAACAATGCGCTGCGGTTCGGTCCATTGCGCAAACGGGCCGATGGTCGCGGCCGGGAATGTGTTGGTCAGGTCCGGGCGGCGGATCGGATCGAGCGCGCCGGCCGAGACCGCAAGCGCGCGGTAGACCGCGTAAGAGCCGCCATGACTGCCGATGACATTGCGGTCTTGCGGCCGCGATACCGTGCCGATGATCGGCCCGCGCTCGCGCGCGCTCGCCGCGCCCCATTTGATCGGGAAAGGCAGTTTTGCGCCGGGCTCGGGATGCGACGTGAGCCGGATGTGGTCGGTGCGATTGGAACGATTCATCGCATGAATCCCAAAAGGCGGAAGACCCGCCGTAACGGCGGGCCGCTCCACCACGAACTGAAGAAAGTCGTGCGTCTTGACGCACGCAATCAGGAATTATAGCGGTTCCGGGAATGGATACAACGACGCCAAAACCATACTATTAACGAGCTAAAAATGGGGCTTTGGCGGCCGTCATTCAAGAGGCACGCCTTTTTTCTCGGGGATCAGGAAAGCGGTCGCGAGAATATCCAAGAGATAGATCGTGGCGAGCAGCGCAATCGCGATAGTGAAGGAATAGCTCGCCGCCAGCGCCCCGACCACGAACGGACCGAAGCCGCCGACGCCGCGCCCGAGATTGAAAATAACGTTGGCCGCGGTCGCCCGCGCCTCGGTCGGATAAAGCTCGGAGAGCAGCGCGCCATAGCCGCCAAGCATGCCATTGACGAACATGCCCATGATGGCGCCGCCGACCAGCAGCGCCGTCGCGTCGGTCAGCTGCGAATAGACCAGCACCATGATGAAAGCGCCGGCCTGGAAGGTGAACAGCGCCGGACGGCGGCCGATCCTGTCGGCAAATTGCCCGAACACCACAATGCCGAACGCCATGCCCAGCACCGTGACGGCGGTCCACAGCGCCGATTGCGTCAGCGTGTAGCCGAAGCGCGTCGACAGATAGCTCGGCAACCAGATCATCAGTCCGTAGTAACCGAAGTTCTGCACCGAGCAGAGGATCAGCATGCCCAAGCTGATATTTCGCGTCGCGGAATCCTTCACCAGAAGGCCGAGCGGCATGGCCGTTCGGCGCTCCTTGGCACGATCCAGGAATATCTGCGGCTCCTGCACATACCAGCGAACCGCAAAGGCGATGAGGCCGGGAACGAGAGCGACCACGAACATTCCGCGCCAGCCGATGATGGGCAGAAGGATCGGGGTGATGAGCGCTGCCGCCAGCACGCCGGCTTGCCAACCGAGCGCCACATAGGTGCAACCGCGCGCCCGATATTTTGCCGGCCAGGCTTCGGCGACCAGCGCCATGCCGATGCCGAATTCACCGCCCAGCCCGAGGCCGGCGATGGTGCGATAAAAGAGCAAGTCCCAATAACCTTGCGCCAGCGCGCCGAGACCGGTGAACACGGCGAACAGCAGGATGGTCCAGGTCAGGACCCGCACGCGGCCGTAATAGTCGCTCAGCATGCCGAACAGGATGCCGCCGGCGACGGCGCCGATCAGCGTCCAGGTGATCAACGAGCCGGCCTGAGGCGGCGTGAGATGCAACTCGGCGGAGATCGCCCGCAACATGAAGCCCAAAATGAGCAGATCGAACCCGTCCATCGCATAGCCGATGGCGGACGCGGCAAGCGCCTTGCGCGAAAACGAGCCGATACGATCGCTAGCTTCGGCGACATCGGCGTGTGCAACTGTCATGACAGGCCTCCAACTCTGCGCCGGAGTTTGCCGCGATTGAGAGGGGCCCTCAAGTGCGGCGCGCAACAAACCGGTGCAAAGCGAACGGCAACAAGCCTAGCGGGGCCGCTGCAGATACGCCTTCTCCAGCATGACGTGAATGCCCTTGGCGCCGTTGACAACCTGCGTCACGCGCAGGTCGGCGGCCAGGCTGCACAGCGTATAGGCGTCCTCGCGCGAAATCCCGGTGCGCGCGCAGATCAGCTTGATCATGTCGCGCAGCGCGATCACCACCGCGTCGTCGAGGTCGGGATCGAACGCCATGGTGATCATATGGGTCGGCGTCTCGGCGAGCGGCCATTCCAGCGCCATGTCGTCGCGCACGTGCAATTCGAAGGTGCCGATCAGGCCGGTCTCGATGGCGGTGATGCAGACCTCGCCGTCGCCCTGCGCGCCATGGCCGTCGCCGGTCGAGAACAGCGCGCCGTCGACATGGATCGGCAGATAGAGCGTGGTGCCGGCGACCAGTTCCTTGTTGTCCATGTTGCCGCCGTTGCGCCGCGGCGGCGGCGACGCGATCTCGCCCCAGGCCGCGGGCGGCGCCACCGCCATGATGCCGAAGAACGGTTTCAAAGGAAGCTCAAGTCCCCACGGCAGCCGGCCGACCATCCGCTCGCGGTCGAGCGGAATGTGCATGAGGCGCAGCTTGTCAAAATCGTTCGGCAGCGCGCCGAACAGCGGGCGGATGAAGTTGTAGCCCCAGTTGCTGTGAAGCTCGATCGCCTTGATGCGAACCTCGAGCACCTGGCCGGCCTTGGCGCCGCGCACCGCGACCGGTCCGGTCAGAATGTGCGGCCCGCCGAGCCTCGGCTTGACCGATGCATGGATTTCCCGCAGCGCGTCGGGCACGACGAGGCCGGAATTGGCGTCGGGAAGATAGCCCAGCGCGCCCGACACCGTCGAAATAACGACAGTGTCGCCCGGATCGACCGTGATCAGCGGCTTGAGCCTGGCATCGAAATAACCCCAATGCACCGTGTCGGGGGCGGCATCCAGCCGATGGGTCGTCATTGGTTCATCTGCTCATCGCTCATTCGCCGCCGTGGAGAATGTCGGCGATCCAATCCCACATATAATGAACGCCAATGGTCGCGTCGTCGACCTGGCAATGATGGAAGCCGCCTTCCTCGCGGGTGAACACTTTGAGCGCCTTCTGCTTGGAGCCGACTGCCTCGTAAAGCTTTTCCGCGATCTCGATCGGAATTTGCTCGTCGCCGGCGCCATGCAGCAGCAGGAACGGGCAAGTCATCTTCTGCACGATGCCGTCGAGCTTGAAATCTTCCAGCTTTTTGAGCGCCGAGGCGCGGTCGTTGACGCCGAGCACCCATTGCAAATGCTCCGGCGGCACCGACAGCGACAGCACCCGGCCGGAATCGAGCAGGTCGAGGCGCCGCGCCCAGATCTCGTGATAGTCCCACTGCGCGCCCCAGGCGACGCAGCAGGCGAAGCGCTGCTCCAGCGACGCCGCGCGCGGCGCATAATAGCCGCCGAGGCTAAGCGCCATCACGCCGATGCGTTTTGGATCGAATTCCTTGCGGCCGGCAAGATACTCGTAGACCGGCGTGGCGTAGCGCTCGGTCTCGGCGATCAGCGGCAGATTGCGGAAACGCACGCTCTCGCCGTTGCCCGGCCCGTCGACGATCAGGCAGCCGATGCCGCGGGCGGCGAGATCGGGCACGCCGTAGCCGTATTGCAGCTCCTTGGTGACGTCGAAGCCGTCGAAGAACACCATCGCCGGGGCAGGGCGGCCGCGCGTCGCTTCCGGGTCGGGATGCACCAGCAATGCCGGCAGGCTCGTGCCCTCATACGGCACCTCGACCGGCTCGATGCGCGGGCGGCGGATGATGGCGGCCGCTTCCTTGAATAGCGCCACCGACTGCGCGTAGACGTCCATGCTGCGCTGGGAACGCGGGTGAATGAAGCGCTCGCCGGTCTGGTAGTAGCGGCAGGCGCGCATGAAGCACGCCGCCGCGGTGAGCTTGTGGCCGGCGCGCATGGCGTCGCGGCCGCGCGCCGTGATCTTGTCGCCCATGCGGGCCCATTCCTCGAACCAGGCGTCGTCGTCGCCGACCTTGTCAGCGAGCGCGCGGCCGACCCGGTTGACCTCGTCGATCTCGACACCGACCCACGGCGCGCCGGACAGGCAGATCAATAGCCCCATCGACCAGCGGTAATTGGTCGGGAAGTAGAGGAAGGCGGGATCGTCTTTCTTGGCCACGGCGGGTTCGTCTATGGTTTCAATGGCAGGATTGGTGTCCTCGTTTAGCATGGCTTACCCCTCACACGGTACGCAACAGCTTGCGGTGAAGTCACAGGGGAGCCGGGCACGGCAACGGATCGGCCTGCGCCGCTCCGTCCCACACCTCAGAAAATTTTCCAATCAGATATTTTCCGCCCCGCCGCCGGCATCACCCAGGTCAGTATCGGCGAATAACTCCCCAAGCGGCATCATGCGACCGATCAAGCCTTGTTGATGGCAATACCGCAGCACCGTTTGGACATTTTTGCGATTGGCGTCGCCGAGGCCATATTGCCAGGGGTCGGCGCCCAAAACGTCGAGCTGCTCCTCCCACGCCGTCCTGACCCAGGCCAGCGGCGTGGTGCGCGGGTTGGCGACATGGCGATAGGCCAAGGCTTTCGCCTCGTCGAACGCCTTGACCAGATTGGTCGCGACCCACGGATATTTGTCGATGATCTCCTGGCGCACGACATTGACATGCATGATCGGAAAGATTCCGGTGTCGCGGAAGAATTCGATCTCGATGTCCTTGTAGTTCGGAAACAGCCGCACGATGCGCTTGTCGCCGTCGCGAAACAGGGGTGGAAGATCGGGCGACAGCATCGCGGGGATCTCGCCCTCCGCCAGCATGACGTCGAGCCGCTTTTCCGGCGGCGCCATTTCGATGCGCAGGTCTTTTGGCGGCGTGAACTCGAAATCCTCGCTGCGCTCGACGACCCAGGTGCACTGCCGGTGCGGCACGCCGTAATATTCTTCGAGGATGCCGCGCATCCAGATGTTGGAAGCGGGCTGGAAATTGGTGCCGCCGATTTTCTTGCCGATCAGGTCTTTCGGCTCGCGGATGCCAGACTTGGCATTGACGAAGACAAAACCGTGGCGGAAGCGCCGGTGCAAAAACACCGGGATCGCGGAGAGCGCCTCGCCGCGGTCGCGCGCCATGCAGTAGCCGCCGATATTGATCTCGCAGACGTCGAATTCGGTCTTGCGCGCCATGCGCCAGTGCCGCTCGCGCGATCCCATCCCGGTGAGCATGACAAGCTCGATGCCGTCGGCCTGCACCGTGCCGTCTGAGAGCGCGCGCACGATTTCGTAATCGCCGCAAGCCACGGTCAACTTAAGCTTCGCCATTGCAAAAACCTCCTAGCGCCAGCGGCTGAACCTGGTCTCGGCGCGGCGCACGATCTCGTTGAGCGCAATCGCCATCGCGGCGAGCATGGCGACCAGGCCGAACAGTTTGGTCGGATCGAAGTTCTCGGTGAACATGGTGGTGAAGTGGCCGATGCCGGCGGTCGAGACGTAAAGCTCGGCGAGCAGCACACCGAGCAGCACGCCGGTCATGCCGAGCCGCATGCCGGCGAAAAAGCTGGGGATCATGTGCGGGAAGATCACCCAGCGCAAGATTTGCCAGCGGCTGGCGCCCATGGAGCGCGCGCTCACCAGCAAAATCGGTTTGAGGTTCTGCACGCCGGCGACGATGGCGATGATGATCGCGAAGGTGCCGTGGGTGATGCCAAAGGCGATCTTCGACAGCGGACCGATACCGAAAAGCAGAATGAAAATCGGCAGGATGGTGATCTGCGGCAGCCCGTACAGCAGCAGGATGATCGGCATCACGCTGCGCCGGGCGAACGGCCGCAAGCCGACCGCGAGCCCGACGGCAAGACCGACCACTGTCGAGATCGAGAACGCAACCGCAAGCTCGAACAAGGTCAGGCGCAAGGCCGCCGGCACGCCGGGCGTGTTCCAGACCGCGCCGAGCGAGGCGACCACGCGCGATGGCGGCGCGATGAACAACGGATCGACGAGGAAGCGCGCGGCGATTTCCCAGACGATCAGGATCAGCAACACGACTGCGAGCCGGACTACGCCCGGATGTCGCAACAGGTAATTGCGGAGCGAGGAATTCATATCCGGCGTCTGCCGCGAGCTTCGAGCAACGACACGACGCCGTTAAGGGTCGCCGCGATCACGACGACGAAGGCGACGTAGGCGAACATGCGCGCCATATCCATGCCCTCGGCGAGCTGGACGATGTGGTGACCAAGACCGCCCAGCGAGGCGAGGACCTCGCTGCCGATGATCGCCAGAAGCGCCACCGTGAAGCCCATGCGCAGACCGGACAGAATGACCGGCAGCGCTGCCGGCAGCAGCACGTAGCGGAACATTTGATAGTCGGAAGCGCCCATCGATTTGGCCGCGGTAACCATGGTGCGGTCGACATTGCCGAAACCGGCGATGGTCGAGAGCACGATGGGAAAGAAGCTGATGGTAGCGCCGAGCGCGATCTTCGACGCCGGCCCCAGCCCGAAGAACAACACGAAGAGCGGCAAAAACAGAATGATCGGGATCGAATAGATGCCGGCGAACAGCGGCTCGAAGACGCGGATCGTATAGCGCGTGCGGCTGACGAAAAAGCCGACGATGGTGCCAAAGGTCATCGACAGCGCGAACGCCGCGAAAAGCTCGGTCAAGGTGATGCGCAGGTCGGGCAAATATTCGCCGGATTTCAGGACATCGAGCAACTGTTGCCATACCGCGACCGGGTTCGGCAGCAGCAACCGGTTGACGCCCCAGCGGTTGGTCGCGAGATACCACAGACCGAGGATGCCGAGCAGGAAGCCGACCTGCACCGCCCGGCTGCCTAGAGTCGCGGCTCGGTCATCCCGGCGCGCCATCAGGAACCTCCCGGCGCGCGCGCCGATTCGGCGACCGTTTTGCGGATCTCATCGTGCAGCAGCGCATAAAGCTCGTTGCGCAGCGCGGTGAATTTCTCCGAGGTGATGAATTCCGGCTTGCGCGGATGCGGCTCGTCGACGCGAATGATCTTCTTGATGGTGCCGGGCCGCGCCGAAAACACCGCGACCCTGTCGGCCAGGAACACAGCTTCTCCAAGACTATGGGTGACGAACACGATGGTCTTGTCAGTTTGCGACAACAGCACGGAGAGATCCTCGCCGAGGATCATGCGGGTCTGCTCGTCGAGCGCGCCGAACGGCTCGTCCATCAACAGGATGTCGGTCTTCAGCGACAGCGCCCGCGCCAGCGCCGCGCGCTGCCGCATGCCGCCGGAGAGCTGGCTGGGATAATGGTGGGCGAACTCGGTCAGCCCGACCGCTTCCAGCGATTGTTTCGCCCGCGCCTCGTGCTCGGATTTCGGCACGCCCTGGAACAGCATGCCGAGGCGGACGTTTTCGAGCACGGTGTTCCACGGAAACAGCGCGTTCTCCTGGAATACGAAGGCGATGTCTTGCGGCATCGGCCCGCGCACCGGCTTGCCGGCGACTTCGACGGCTCCGCCACTCGGCGTCATCAAGCCGCCGATGACATTGAGCAGCGTGGACTTGCCGCAGCCGCTCGGTCCGATCAGGCAGAGCAGCTCGCCGCGGGCGATGTCGAGCGAGGTGTCGGCGAGCGCGCGGACATATTGCGTCTCGCCCGCCTCGCCGAACTGGTGCGAGACGCCCTTGATGCGGACTGCGGCGTCGCGCGTCGTCATTTCGGCAGATACGCTTCGGTGAGCAGCGCCGCCATGTCGGGCTTCGACGGCAACAGTTTTGTATCGACGAACGACATCGCCAAGAGGTCGAGCGCTTTCGGGTTGAACCGTCCGTCGAGACTCATGGTCGGCATGGTGTCGTCATAGATGGCGCTGGCGACGCCGGGCGACATGCCGATTAGTTTTATGGTGGTGTCGATGATGGCTTGCCGGTGATCGCGCATAGCGGCGATGGTTTCAAACCAGCCAGCGAGGAAGGCTTTGAGCGCGGCAGGATTGCTCTCGATCAGCGCGTTGCTCGCATAGATGCAGCTCGTGGTGAAATCCGGAAAGTAATCGCCGAATTTCACCAGGATGCGGCCGTTGCCGGATTCGACGAATTTCTCCACCGTGACGCTGTCCGTCGTGGTGCCGTCGATCTGGTGGGTCAGGAGCGCCGCGATCTGCGCCTCGGACGCGCCGAGCGGGGTGATCTTGATGCCGTCATCGCCCCAGCCGAGGCGGCGCGACAATTGCTGCGTCAGCCAGAATGTCAGCGAGCCGGTGCCGGAGACGCTCACCGTGTGGCCCTTGAGATCGTCCACGGTCTTGAACGGGCCGTCCTTGAGCACGGTCAGCATGATGATGTTCGGCGCGCCCGAGAACACCGCCACCGCCTTCATCGGCGCGCCTTTGACGATCGCCGCAAAGGACGGGCTGCCGCCGAGCGCAATGTCGAGTGAGCCCGCGGTCAGCGCCTGCACCATCTTGGCGTCGCCAGCAAACGAACTGATGTCGAGGTCGATGCCGTGCTTCTTGAAAATGCCGGTTTCGACGCCGACGTCGGCCGGGATGAAGGCGAATTGATTGGCCTGCGCCTTACCCAGGCGCAACGTCGTCTGGGCCGACACCGCGTCGGTCAGGATCAAGCCGGCGAGCGCGGCGACGGCGACAGCGCCGCCAAGCCGCGATATCCATCGCACTGCGAACATTGCCATTTTCCGCGTCACTTTCTCAGCATCATTTGGCCGGCAAGAAGGCTTCACTATAGAGCGTCGTCATATCAGGCTTCGACGGCAACGCCTTGGTGTCGACGAACGACGTCGCCAGCACGTCGAGCGCCTTGGCGCTGAACCGGCCGTCGAGGCTCAGGATCGGCATAGTGTCGTCGTAGCTCGAGGCCGCGACGGCGGGCGATACGCCGGTGTGCTTGACGGCGATGTCGATGGTCTCCTGCCTGTGGTCGCGCATATAGGCGATGGTCTCGAACCAGCCGGCGAGGAAGGCTTTGAGCGCGGCGGGATTGCTCGCGATCAGAGCGTCGCTTGCGTAGATGACGTGGACGTGGAAATCCTTGATGCGGTCGCCGTATTTGACCAGGATGCGGCCGTCGCCGGTCTCCATGAACTTGTAAACCGTGACGCCGTCGGTGGTCACGCCGTCGATCTGATGGGTCTTTAGCGCGGCGATCTGCGTCTCCGACGAGCCGAGTGGCGCGATCTTGATGCCGTCATCGCCCCAGCCCTGGGCGCGCGACAATTGCTGGGTCAGCCAATAGGTCAATGAGCCCGCAGTCGAGACGCTGACGGTGCGGCCTTTGAGGTCGTCGACCGTCTTGATCGGGCCATCCTTGAGCACGACCAGCAGGATGGTGTTCGGCGCATTGGCTTCGGCGGCGACCGCTTTCATCGGCACGCCCTTGACGATCGTTGCCAGGGCCGGGCCGCCGCCGAGCGCGATATCGAGCGAGCCCGCGGTCAGCGCCTGCATCTCCTTGGCGTCGCCGGTAAACGAGCTGATCTCGAGATCGATGTCGTGTTTTTTGAAAATGCCGGTATCGACGCCGACATCGGCGGGCACGAAGGCGAATTGATTGGCCTGTGCCTTGCCGAGTCGCAGCGTCGTTTGCGCGGACGCCGCGCCGCCGGCAAAAATCAGCGCCACAGCAAATGCGCCGGCCGCCCATATCGATCGCTGCATGACCATCAACGCCACTCCACGTACCATCACTGCGCCGGCAGGAACGCCTCGGTGTAAAGTTTGCTCATATCGGGCTCGGCCGGCAGGGTGTTGAGCTCGACGAAGGATTTCGCCAATACGGCAAGCGCGCTCGGCTTGAACCGGCCGTCCTCGGAATACATCGGCATCACCTCGTCGTAGGTGCGGCTGACGATGTCCGCGTCCTTGTCGATCACGTCCTTGGCGATGGCGACGGTCTCGGCCTTGTTCTTGCGCATGAAGGCGATTGTTTGGAACCAGCCGCTGAGGAAGGCGCGGATGGCGTCGGGCCGGGTCGCAATCAGCTTGTCGGTCGCGTAGATGACATGGACGATGAAATTTTGCAGCTCGGTGAAGCGCACCAGAATGCGTCCCTCGCCGATCTTTTCCAGAAGAAACGCATTGCTGACGTCCATGACGATGCCGTCGATGTCGCCGCGCTTGAGGGCGGCGAGTTGCGGCGCCATGGCTCCCATGGGCTGGATGTCGATGCCGTGCGGGCCCCAGCCCTGGCGGCGCGAGGTCTCGCTGACCAGCCAGTAGGTCAGCCCGCCCGCGGTCGAGACGCTGATCTTCTTGCCCTTGAGCTCGGCGACGCTTTTGGCGCCGTCCGGCCGCACCACGATGGCGAGCAACAGCGGCGGACCCGCCATGGCGGCGACGCCCTTGATCGGCGAGCCTTTGACGATGAAAGCCAAGGCCGGGCCGGAGCCCAGCGCGATGTCGATGGAATCCGACGCCATCGCCTGTTGCAGCTTGGCGTCGCCGGCGAAGGCTGAGCCTTCGACGTCGAGGCCGTTGTTCTTGAAAAAACCCTTGCGGATGCCGATGTCGAGCGGCGTGAACGAGAACGCCTCGGGCACCGCCTTGCCGACGCGCAAAGTCTCGGCGGCCTGCGCCGGCGCGGCAACGAGCGCGCCTGCAAGTGCGGCGGCAAGCAGGGTGACTGTGCGTTTCGCCATTCTTACATCAGCTCTTCGGCAGAAGCGCCTCGGTGTAAAGCTTGCTCATATCCGGCTCGTCGGGAAGCGTCTTCATCTCGACGAAGGAGCGGCTCAGCACCTTGAGCGCCGCCGGATCGAAATGGCCGTCATTGGTGAACATCGGCATCAGCTCGTCGTAGATGCCGCTGGTGGTCGTCTCATCGGTACCCATCACCGTCATGGCGATCGCCACCGACTTCGCCTTGTTCGTACGCATGAAGGCGATGGTCTCGAACCAGCCGCCAAGGAACGCGGTCAGCGTCGCGGGCTTTTGCGCAATCGCGGTGTCGGTGGCGAAAATGACATGCATGATGAAGTGCTGCACCACGTCGCCGAACCGCATCAGGATGCGGCCGTCGCCGCGGGCGACGAAATTGAGCGCCGAGCCGATATCGACCACGCAGGCATCGACCGCGCCGGACTTCAGCGCGGCGATGCGCGCCGAATTTTCGCCGATCGCTACCTGCGTGAATCCGTCAAAACCCCAGCCGTGCTGGCGCGACACCTCGTTCATCAGCCAGCTGGTCGCCGAGCCGACGGTGGAGATCGCGACCTTGCGGCCCTTGAGATCGTCGACGGTCTTCACCGCGCCGTCGGCGCGTACCACTATGGCAAAAATCAGCGGCGGCCCCGCCATGGCGGCGATGCCCTTGACCGGCGAGCCCTTGGCGATGAAGGCGAGCCCGGGTCCGGAGCCGAGCCCGATATCGACGGCATTCGCCACCATGGCTTGCTGCAATTTGGCGTCGCCGCCGAAGCCGGCAATGTCGAGATCGAGACCGTGCTCGGCGAAGATGCCGACTTCTTTGCCGATATTCGCCGGCGTGAACGAAAACGACTCGCGCCCGGCATTGCCGACGCGGACGAGCTCGCTCGCGTGAGCACTCGCGAGCAACAAAATGCTCGCCGCCATGACGCCGACAAATGTCTTCACAAGGGAACTGCAATGCAGTCGTGCTTGCGCATGCGAACTCCCTCTCCCCCCTGGGGAGAGGGAGAAGAAAGTGGCCGGGCGCGACCGCTCAGCCCTTCTGGCGGCCACCGCCATCGCCTTCCTCCCTTTAAGTCTTTGCCGTCGATCTTAGCGCATTTCGCCGCCGCTCGGTCTGCACCTCGTCGAGCGTCAAATCGTCTCTGAGCACGACGCCGTAGGTCTCTTCGGCGAAGCGGCGCGAGACGAATTCCTCGATCACGTCCGAGCGCACCGCCGCCGCGTCACGCTCCAGCGGATTGCCCCAGCCGCCGCCGCCGCCGGTGCGCACGATCACCTCGGAATCGACCGGCACCGGATAATGGATCGCATCCATGGAGCGAAAATCGTTCTCGCCCGGCTTGCGCAACAGAAAATCGGCGGTCGTGCCGGCCGTGCCGCCCCACAGCCCCCAGGGTGGACATTCCGCGCGCTTGGGATGATCAAAATTCCAGCGGCCCTCGATCAGGTTGCGCACGCTGGTGTCGATGCCCAGCCCGCCGCGGTGCTTGCCGGCACCGGCGGAATCCGTGCGCAGTGCGCGGCCTTCCACCAGCACCGGGCATTTGAGCTCGATGCCCTCGATCGAGGCATTGCGCACGTCGCCCTGGCAGACTGAGACCGTGCCCGACACGCCGTCCTCGGACGGTCGCCCGCCCCAGCCGCCGCCCTCGATGCTCTGCACCACGAATCGGCGTTGCGTCTTCGGATGCACACCGAAGAACACGATGGAGCCGCCGAGCAGGCCGTGATGGCCGGCCGGCACCCTGTCCGGCATGGCCTTGGCGAGCGCCCTGATGATGGTGTCGACCACCGTCGGCACGATGATGCTCCAGCCCGCCATCGGCGCCGGATATTTGGCCATCATGATATTGCCTTCGGGGATGATCACCTTGAGCGCGCGGAACGAGCCTTCGTTGACCGGCTCGAGCGGGCCGGTCAGCGCCTTGTAGGCGACGCGGGCGCCCGCATAGGTGCGCGAATTGATTGCTGCCTTGCGCTCGCCCGAGGTGGCGGAGAGGTCGATGGTCATGCTGCCATGATCGACCGTGACCTTGGCGTGGATCGGCACTCGTTCGCCGCGCTTGACACCATCATCATCGATGAAGGAGCCGGCCTCGTAGACGCCGTCGGCGAGCTTTTCCACGACGTTGCGGCACTTGCGCTCGGTCTCGTCGAAAATCTGCGCGATGGCGTCGAGAATGGTGTCCTTGCCGTATTTGTCGAACAGCTCGGTCATCCGGCGCACCGCCAAGTGACAGGCCGCCATCTGCGATTTCATGTCGCCGAGCGAGGATTCCGGGAAGCGGATGTTGTCCTTGAGCACGCGATAGAGCGTCTCGTTGAGCTTGCCGCGCTCGTAGATCTTCAATTGATCGAGTTGCAGCCCTTCCTGCCACGGATCGGCGACAGTCGGGCCGGCGCCAAAACCGGTCGACATGCCGCCGATGTCGATCCAATGGGCGCGCACCATGGCGAACATCAACAGCTCGCCTTTGTAGAAATACGGCGTGTAGATGACGATGTTGTTGAGGTGCTGGCCGGCGACCGCCTGGTGATTGGTGATGACGACGTCGCCAGGCGCAAAACCCTTGGCGCCGAAGCGCGCCATGGCGTCGGTGATGATGACGCCGAGATCGGCGACGAAATGCGACACGCCGCCGACGTTCTGCGAGATCAGCTCGCCCTTGGTGTTGACCAGCGAGGTGCAGAAATCGCGCACCTCGTAGATCATCATGTTGTAGGACGTGCGCTGCAGGTCGGCGGCCATCTCGTTGGCGATCGCCGGCAAGGCGTTGCGGATGACTTCAAGCGTGACCGCGTCGAGCGCCTTGCGGCGCTGCGGCTTTTTCTTCGCGCGCGAAACAGGCTTGCGGGATTTGGCCATCACACGCCTCCGACGTCGATGATCAGTTCGCCGGAGCGCGCCACCCGGCAGGTATCGCCTTTGAACAGCACTGTCGTAGTGCCGTGCTCCTCGATCAAGGCCGGGCCGGCGATGCGCGCGCCGGCGCCGAGATCGGGGCGCTGGTAGATCGGGCAGGACACCGGTTTCTTGGCATCGCCGAGATAGACGTCGCGGCGTTTCGTTTTGGCCGTGCCTTTTGCAGAAAGTTTTGGAAACTTCAGCTTCGCCCGCTTGCCGATGGCCGCGAGGCGGATATTGACCATCTCCACCGGCTCGTCGGGCGAGTGGTGCGAATAGCGGTGCTCGTAAAGCGCATCGAACGCGGCGCGGATTTTCTGCCGGTCGCCGCGCTTGATGAGGTCGCGCGACACCGGCAGCGAGAGCGTGAATTCCTGGCCGACATAGCGCAGGTCGAGCTCGGTCTGGAATTCGGCCTTGGCGGCGTGGCGCAGGCTCTTCTTCGCTTCGCTCGCCATTTCGTCATGCACCTTGGTGAGGTCGGCAAAATCCAAGCTCGCGAGATCGCAATAGAAGGTGCGGGTGAAATCGTGGCGCTCGTCGGCGAGCAGCATGCCGAGCGCGGAAAAGTGCGACGGAAACAGCGGCACGATCACTTTCGGGATGTGCAATTCGCGCGCGATGGCGCAGACATGCAGCGGGCCGGCGCCACCAGAGGCGACCAGCGCGAAGTCGCGCGGATCGTAGCCTTTCTCGACCGAAACCTCGCGCACCGCCAGCGACATTTTGGAGATGGCGATCTCGACGATCGCCTGCGCCGCTTCGATCGTGCCCATGCGCAAAGGTTTTGCGACCTTCTGCTCGATGCCTGCACGCGCGCCGTCGGCATCGAGCACCATTTGGCCGCCGAGGAAATTGTGCGGGTCGAGCCGGCCGAGCACCACATTGGCATCGGTGATGGTCGGCTCCGTGCCGCCGCCGCGATAGCAGATCGGCCCGGGATCGGCGCCGGCGCTTTGCGGGCCGACTTTCAGCGCGCCGACGTCGTCGGTCCAGGCGATGCTGCCGCCGCCGGCGCCGACTTCGACCACGTCGATCATCGGCAGCATCACCGGATCGCCGCTGGCATAGCCGCCGACATAATAGCCGGGCGCCAAGGTCGGCTCGCCGTCGCGCACCAAGCTCGTCTTCGCCGTGGTGCCGCCCATGTCGAACGAGATCACATTGGCAAAGCCGAGCGCCTGGCCGACGCGCGCCGAAGCGATGATGCCGCCGACCGGCCCCGACTCCATCATCGCCACCGGACGTTCCGTGGCAACTTCCGGCGTCATCACGCCGCCATTCGAGCGCATGATCGAGAGACTGCCGCGGAAGCCGACGCCGCCGAGGTTTTGGCTTAAGTCTTTTACATAGCCGCCGACTTTCGGCCCAATATAGGCGTTGACCACCGTCGTCGACATGCGCTCGAACTCGCGATATTCGCGCATGATGTCGTGCGACAGCGACAGATACGCGCCGGGTAGCGCTTCGCGCACCATTGAGCCCACGATGCGCTCATGCTCGGGATTGGCGTAGGCGTGCAAGAGGCACACCGCGACCGCTTCGACGCCTTCGGCGGCGAGCGCGCGGCAGGCTTCGGTGACGCTCGCCTTGTTGAGCGGATGGTGCACGTCGCCCGAGCCCATGACGCGCTCGTCGATCTCACGGGTCAGGTGCCGCGGCACCAGCGGCCGGTGGCGATGAAAGAAGAGGTTATAGGCTTCCGGGCGATTGCCGCGGCCGATGATGTAGACGTCGCGGGTGCCGCGGGTGACGATCAATCCGGTCTTGGCGCCTTTGCGCTCGATCAAGGTGTTGATGGCGATGGTCGAGCCGTGGATCAGTTCGTCGATCGTGGCAGCCGCCAGGCCGCTCTGGCGGATGCAGTCGAGAATGCCTTGCGTGAGCTCATGCGGCGTCGTCAGGCTTTTGGCCTCGACGAATTTTTGCGCCTTGTCGTCGAAGCCGACGAGGTCGGTAAAGGTGCCGCCGATGTCGATGGCAACAGTGATCATCGCCGCGTCCCGAGGTGGTGCGGCTCAAGCACGCCTGCACAAGTTGAGAGAAGTCCCGTCACGGCGCGGCACACTATTCATTTTACCAAGGAACACAACTCATGCTTCCTGCTAATGTTTCTTGCGCATCTCGCTCGACGAATTGACGGTGGCGTGCAGGTTGCGGGCGAATTCCACGGCGCCGTATACCGCCATGTCGGGCGCGGTCTTGACGTATTCCTTGACGCCGAGGATCGCCGGCCGCGGCGCTTTCAGAATCGCGGCGCACAGCGTCGCGACCGCGTCGTCGAGTTTTGCCGCTGGCACCACGTCGCTGACGATGCCGAAGCTGAGCGCGCGCTCCGGCGTGATCTCGGCCTGCGAATAAACCAGGTAGCTCATCGCCTTGCGCGGCACCCGGTCGACGAACGACGACATCACCATTGTCGGCAGGATGTTGTGCGCCATTTCCGGGACCTGGAACACCGCCTTGTCGCTCGCCAGGGTGATGTCGCAGGCCGCGGCAATGGCGCAGCCGAAGCCGAGCGCGCGGCCGTGCACCGCGGCGACGATCGGGATCTTGGCGTTGCGCATGGCGCCGTAGCAGTTGAACACGACGTCGCTGAAATTGCGGCGCTCGAGCGCGTCGGGATCGTGCTTCGGGGTCGAGCCCATCACGGCGCGGCCGACGCAGAAATCGGCGCCGGCCCCGCGCAGCACGACGACGCTCGAGGTTTTCTCGGCACCCTCGATGATGCCGGTCAATTGCGCGACCATCTCGTCCGACACGGCATTGCCGCGGTCCGGCTGGTTCAAGGTGATGCGCAGGATCGCTCCGTCTTGCTGGGTCAGAATATCGGGCATGCTTGCTCCTTGCGCGTCACGCTTTGGCTGATTGGATGGCGCGCCAGATGCGCTCCGGCGTCACCGGCATTTCAATGTGCGTCACGCCGAATTCGGCGAGCGCGTCGACCACGGCGTTCACCACCGCGCCGAGCGCGCCGGTAGTGCCGCCTTCGCCGGCGCCGCGCACGCCGAGCCGGTTGGTCGGCGTCAAAACCTCGCTGATATCGGTGGTGAACGATGGCAACAGATCGGCGCGCGGCATGGCGTAGTCCATGAACGACGCCGACAGCAGTTGTCCGTGCGCATCGTAGCTGCAGCACTCCCACAGCGCCTGGCCGATGCCCTGCGCGGCGCCGCCGTGAGTCTGGCCGTCGACCACCATCGGGTTGATGGCGCGGCCGACGTCGTCGACCGCCGTATAGCGCACAAGGTCGAGGTTGCCGGTTTGCGGATCGATCTCGACCTCGCAGACGTGGGCGCCATAGGGGAAGCCGAGTTGCTTGATGGTCTCGTCGGCGGTCGCCGCCAGCGGTCCGCGTAAATCCTCGGGCAGGTCTTTGCCGTTCGCCGCCGTGGCGGCGACGTCGAAAATCCCGACCGAGCGATCGGTGCCTTTAACGGTGAAGCGGCCGCCCGCAAAGGCGATGTCGTCTTCGGCGGTTTCCAGCATATGGGCGGCGATCTTCTTGCCTTTCTCGACGATGAGGTCCGAGGCATTGCCCATGACGATGCCGGCAAGCCGCATCGAGCGCGCCGAATGCGAGCCGCCGCCTTCCTTGACGATGTCGGTGTCGCTCTCGTCGACATAGACGTCGTCGAACGGCACGCCGAGCCACTCCGCAACACACTGTGCAAACGTGGTCTCGTGGCTTTGCCCGCTGGACAGCGTGCCGACCACGACATCAACCCGGCCTTGCGGATGCACGGTGATGTCGGCGCGCTCGCGCGGATAGCCGCCGGTGGTTTCGAGATAGCAGCACAGCCCGATGCCGCGCAGGCGCTTCCTCTTGCGCGCCTCGGCGCGGCGGCGCTTGAAACCTGACCAGTCGCCGAGCGCCATGGCGCGATCCATCACCACGCGATAGGTGCCGTTGTCGTAGGTGATGCCTTGCGGGTTCTTGTAGGGAAACGCCGACGGCGGAATGAGATTGCGCTTGCGCAGCGCGACGCGATCGAAACCATGCTCCTGCGCGGCTTTGTCGATCAGCCGCTCAATGACATAGATCACTTCCGGCCGGCCGGCGCTGCGATACGGTGTCGTGCACATGGTGGTCGAGAGGACGGCACGCGCGCGGATGTGCGAGACGGGAATGCGATAGCCCGATGTCGCGAGGCCAACGCCCTTCACCAGCGGTACGTAGGACCCGCTGTGGGCTCCGACATTGCTGAGGTTGTTGGTGCGCAGCGCCAGGAAGCGGCCGTCGGCGTCGAGCGCGAGCTCGGCGGACACCGTCAGATCGCGGCCCATATAGTCGCTGACGAAGGCTTCGGTGCGATCCGCGGTCCATTTCACCGGCCGCCCGACCTTGCGCGAGCCCCAGACCACCAGCGCGAATTCGGGAAAGAAGCTGTTGCGCGTGCCGAAATTGCCGCCGATCTCGTGGGCGACGACGCGCACGGATTCAAATGGCACGCTCAAGATCGCCGCGATCTCCTTCTTCTGGCGCACGATGCCGCCCGAGCCGGCGTAGAGCGTGTAGCGCTCGGTTGCCGGGTCGTAGACGCCGACGGCGGCGCGCGGCTCCATCGGCACGCCGGTGACGCGATTGACCCAGGTGTCGAGCCGCGTCACGTGGGCGGCGCGCGCGAACGCCGCATCGGTAGCCTTGGCGTCGCCGACCTCGGCGTCGATCATGATGTTGGGCAAGTCGTCGTAGAGCCGCGGCGCGCCGGGTTCGACGGCGGCGGTCGCGTCGATCACCGCCGGCAGCGGCTCGTAGTCGACGACCACTTTCTCGGCGGCGTCTTTGGCCTGGGCAACGGTCTCGGCGATGACGAAGGCGACCGCGGCGCCGACGTGGCGGACGCGATCGGTCGCCAGCACGTGATGCGGCGCCACCGGCACCGGCGAGCCGTCGCGGTTATGCAGCACGATGTCGGGCGGCGTGCCGGCGGCGGCAAGATGCGGAATGCGCGTGAGCCCGTCAGCGAGCGCGTCCTGGCCGGTCAGCACCGCGAGCACGCCGGGCATGGCGCGCGCCGCGGCGACATCGATCGAACGGATCAGCGCGTGTGCATGCGGCGAGCGCACTGCGGCGCCGTAGGCTTGGCCCGGCAGATTGACGTCGTCGCTGTAATTGCCGCGGCCGGTGACGAGGCGTGCGTCTTCCTTGCGGCGTACCGTTTGTCCGATGCCTGCGTTCATGATGCGGGCTAGTGCGCGGCCTGCGCTTCGACTTCCACGCGGTGGAAGCCGAGCCGCTGCATCACCGGCTCGTCGGTGACGCGCAGCAAGAGCGCGTCCTCGGCGGCCTCGTGGAAGTGCGGCAGCCAGGCCGGCGCGGCGATGACATCGCCGCGGCGCCATTCGAAGCGCTGGCCGTCGACCGTGGTCGCGCCGGTGCCTTTGACCGCCGCATACATATTGTTGGCGGTGGTGCGGTACGGCGCGGTTTTGACCTTCGGCGCGAGCCGCATCATGTGCAGCCCGATCGTGTCCATGGCCGGATTGCCGAGCTCCACCTGGGTGCCGAACTGGCCCGCCGGGGTCGGCGCCGCGGCGTCGAGGCGTTTCAGTGTTTCGCTCAACGGAAACACGAACGGCGAATCCTTGGTCGGCGGCGCTTTCTCGAAGGCTTCGTGGGTCGAGTCCTCTTCGGCCGGCTCGAAGAACATCGGCTCGAGCAGTTGCACCAGCGGCACGTCGAGGAAATCGAGCCAATAGGCGCACGCGCGGCTGTCGTTGCCGTGGCCGTGGCTCGACCAGTTCGGCGTGAGCAGCACGTCGCCCGGCTCCATGGCGATCTTGACGCCGTCGACTTCGGTATAGGTGCCGGCTTCGGAGTCGAGGATAAGCCGCAGCGCGTTCGGCGTATGGCGATGCGAACGCGCCCATTCGCCGGGCATGATCATCTGATAGGCCGCGACCATGGTGCGCACGGTACCGTAGCTTGCGTCCGACACAGGATTATAGAGGATGAGATTGCGCCGCTCGGCGAGCTCGGTGTTGATCAGCCGGCCGGCCGCGTCGAGCGCGCCGCGCGCCTGCTCGTATGTCCAGTGCGCCGGCGCAAAATTCTTCTTCGGCTCCGGCCACAATGAGGCGACCTTCTTGTTCCAGCCCGGCGCGATGCCGACCTGGCCGAGCTTGCCGTAAAGCTCTTCAAGCGTTCCGGATTGGGCGAGTTCTTCGCGGGAGGGGACCTTCATCTCATGCCTCGGCTGTGGGGAATGGTTCAATTCATCCTACAAGGATCGGCGGCGCCGCGCACCACATCGATAACGCATAGCGCGTCTTCCGGCACGCGGTCGCCGCGCCAGGCGACATGGCCGTCAGGCCGGACCAATACGAACCGGCGTTCGTAAAGGGCGGCAATAGGGGGCTCGGCAATCGCGGTGAAGGTCAGCGGCAGATGGCGCTTTTGCGCCGCCTCCAGGAGCGGCGCCGCCTCGGCCGCAGCCGCGCCGAACCCGAGCAGCGCGAAGCCGCGCCCGAACAGATCGAGCATCGAGCGCCGGTCAGTGAGGAAAGCATGGGGCGCGCGGTGGCCGGGCCGCGCCGTCGGCACATAGGCTCGCGGGTCGTCGGGCGGCGCCGCGGTGCCGTCCGGCCAGCAGATCGGCGAGTTTTCATAGCGGTAGCCGAGATGGGCGCCGAGCGTGAACCATTCGCGGCGCATGGTCTCGGAAAATTCGCGCCCGACTTTTTCGCGCGTCGCCGCGCCCTGCGGGGTGTCGTCGAGGAGATCGGGGTGAGGAGGGACCGACAACATGCGGCGCAGATTGCCGCTCGCCTCGGTGACGTTGCGCGTTCCGATGGGCTGGCGTTCGATGCTGTAGGAATCGAGTAGCCCATCGCCGCCCCAGCCTTCGATCATGGCGGCGAGCTTCCACGACAGATCGACCACGTCCTGGATGCCGGTATTCATGCCAAAACCGCCGGTCGGCGACATGACGTGGGCGGCATCGCCGGCGATAAAACCGCGGCCGCCCCGATAACGCTCGGCGACCAGCTCGCGGCGCACCCACGGCAGCACGCTCAAAATCTCGAACTCGAAATCGCGGCCGACGGCGCGGCGGATCGCCGCCTTGATGTCGTCAGTCGTATAATCGCGCTGCTCGGAGCCGCCGATAATGGAAAAGCGCCACTCGTCACGGCCGTTGATGGCAACGATGGTCGCCCAGGTGCCTTCCGGCCCGATGAAGATGTGGCGGTAAGCCTTGCCCTTGTCGTGCAGCGACAAGAGCTGCGGGCAGCGGAAGATCACGTTGGTGGTGTAGGTCAGCACCGGATTGCCCTGCATGGCAATGCCGAGCGTCTCGCGCACCAGGCTGCGCGCGCCATCGCAGCCGACGATGTAACGCGCCAAAATCTCCTCGCGGGCGCCGGTCTCGGCGTTTTCGATGACCGCCGTGACCCGATCGGCGTTTTGCGTGAACGAGACGAGCCGCGTGCGGTAGCGCAGCGCGACGTTGTTCTGCGAAGCCGCGAAGGCGCGCAAAATCGGATCGAACATGTTTTGCGGGCAGCGCTCGCGCCGCTGCGGGCTGTCCTTCGGCGGCGGCGCCTGGCCGATGCCGGGAAAGCGCTCGCGTCCCAGCTCGTAACCCGTGAGGCTGGTCAGATAGATATTGTCTTGCGCGTAGTCGCGCGGGTAGGGCGAGCCTTCGACCGCCGGCACAATGCCCCAGCGCCGGCAGAATTCCATGGTGCGGATGCCGACCAGATCCATGCGCGGCTGATAGATCGAGCCATCGCTCTGCTCGACGAGCACGCAGGCAATGCCGCGCCAGCCGAGGTCGCCGGCAAGCGCCAGCCCCACCGGCCCGCCGCCGATCACCAGAATCGGTACGATGTCATTGCCCACGTGTTGCGACCCGACTGCGCTGGATCATATGCAGCGGCCGGCCGGAAAAGTGAAGCATGCGCGCTGCTCCATCAAGGATACAGGCTCCTGCCTCGCGGCGCATTGTGGCGCGCGAGCTTTGTTGTGCGCGCGATCGCAAACTAACCGCGTGCGAAAAAATACAGTCACGTGAAGCGCGAAACCGGTTCGGTCCAGGGAAAGGGCAGGGGTGGGCCTGTCTTTCAGTATTCCGTTACGCGGTTTCGCCGTTTCGTAGCCCGGATGAGCGCAGCGATATCCGGGAACGATGGTGCGGCTTCGCTGCCGCCCCCCGGGTCTCGCTTCGCTCACCTGGGCTACGAAGAAATTGAAGGAAGCGGAACGCCGGCAAACGCAGGGTCACCAACCGCCGCATCTTGCGATGCGGCGCGCGCCCTTTTGGAGCGCGCACGCTTGTCGGCGTTCCACCGCGGCTCTCACCTAAGGGAATTATTCCATCCCAAAGGCTCAGCTTCAGGCCAGGCTTCCTGGGACGCGGTCTGGACGGGCGTTACCCGCCTTCGCCTGTCCCAGTCCAGGGAAGCACCTCCCACCCCGGTCATAATGCCGGGAGACATGATGCCCAAACCGCCCGGGAGCAGCCTGCAAAGCCGCCCGCGGGCACCGCCGT
>Ga0210385_10000473_pt1 | contig 29237 bp, 25 predicted proteins | sample IncBWH26OmetaG_FD_160107 | JGI IMG/M metagenome (GOLD analysis project Ga0210385, IMG submission 160107) | Forest soil microbial communities from Barre Woods Harvard Forest LTER site, Petersham, Massachusetts, United States - Inc-BW-H-26-O ...
CGCAGCTCGTTGCGATCGAGCAGTTCGCGCAGCTCCGGCTGGCCGATCAGGATGATCTGCAGCAGCTTCTGCGTGTTGGTCTCCAGATTCGTCAGCAGCCGCACCTGTTCGAGCACCTCGGGGGCGAGGTTCTGCGCCTCATCCACGACCAGCACGACCCGCTTGCCGCCGCCGTGCGCGCGCAGCAGGTATTGACTGAGGATATCGACCAGGTCCTTCAGACTGTTGGTGGCCGAGTCCTGCACGCCAATGCCCAGCTCCTCGCAGATGGTGAGCAGGAACTCCGGCGCCGTCATGCGCGGGTTCAGGATCAGGGCGATCTCGGCATGCTGCGGCGTCTGTGCCAGCAGGGATCGGATCACGGTGGTCTTGCCGGTCCCCACCTCGCCGGTGAGCTGAATGAAGCCGCCGGCCTCGGTAATACCGTACAGCAGATGCGCCAGCGCCTCCGCATGTCGCTCGCTCAGGAACAGATAGCGCGGATCCGGCGTGATCGCGAACGGCTTTTCGTTCAATCCAAAGAAGGCCAGATACATGGTGCAATGCTACTCAAGACTGCTGGCGCGGCGCAGCGCGAGTTTGCCGAAGCGTTGCCGTACGGCGTCGACCGTTTCATCCACTTCACCCGCCGTGCCACCGAACAGATCCAGCTGGGTCGCCGGTGTCAGCTGCCGCAGTGCCACCCCCAGCAGACGCAATCGGGCTCCCGGGTGTTGGTCGAGCCAGTGATCGAGCAGCTGCGTCGCGACGGTCGCGATCATGCGCCGATCCTGGGTCGGGGGCGCAACCGCACGCTGACGGGTAACGGTCGTAAAATCATGTTCCCGGATCTTGACACTGATGCAACCGGCCGCGAGTTCGCGGTCCCGGGTTCGACTGCAGGCGAGGTCGGCCAGTTCCGCGACCGCCTGGTGCAGCTTGCGGCGCTCGTGGATGTCCTGGTCGAAGGTGTCCTCGGCGCTGATCGACAGTTCCTGACGCTCGACCATGACCGCTCGGTCATCGAGCCCCGCGGCACGGTCGCGGATCGACTGCGAATGCTTGCCGAATATCGGCCACAGCCGCTCATCGGGGGCCACCCGCAGTTCCCCCAGCGTGCGCACGCCGGCCGCTTCCAGCCGCGCTCCGGTCTTGCCCCCCAGACCCGGCAGTCGCCGCACGGTGAGGGGGTCGAGCGTCGCGCGCAGCGTTGCGGGGGTGACGACCATCAGTCCGTCGGGCTTCCTCAGCTCCGAGGCGATCTTGGCCACCAGTTTATTGGTGGCCGCACCGACCGAGGCCGTCAACCCGGTGCGCTCGCGGATCCGACGTTTGACCTCCCGGGCGATGTCCGCCACCGGTTCGCGGCTGGCGGTAACGTCCAGAAAGGCTTCATCCAGCGACAGACCCTGCACCAGCGGCGTGAACTCATTGAAGATCTCGAACACCTGCCGCGACACTTCCTGGTAGCGCGCCATGCGCGGGCGTATGCACACCGCCTGGGGGCAACGCTCGAGTGCCTGGCGCATGGGCATCGCTGAACGCACGCCGAACTTACGCACCTCGTAGCTCGCCGCCGCGACGACCCCGCGCGGGCCGGTGCCGCCGACGATCAGCGGCAGGCCCTTGAGGCGCGGATCATCATGCTGCTCCACGGATGCGTAGAACGCGTCCATGTCGACATGCAGAACGGCCCGCGCGACGCTCACTCGGATCCTACTGGACGGTGATGGTGATCTTCTTTGAGACCAGCGCCGGGCTGTGCGGGATATGGCTGCCATCGCCCATCACCAGCTGCAGCGTGTGCTTGCCGGGAGGCAGCTTGGTCGCATCCAGGGTGGCTTCGGTCTGGGCCTTGCCGTAGTGCAGGATACTGTCAGTGACCGGCAGCGGCACGCTCAGGTCGGCCGGCAGGGCCTGGTCGATCAGCAGGTGGAAGTGCCCGGTGTTCGGGGTCTTGTCACCCGCGGGCGCGATGTCCAGGCCTTTGTGACCGAATTTGATCGTGACCGGGCTCATGACTGTGGCGCCCGACTTCGGGCTGATGATGAAGATCCTGGCAGCCTTCGGCCAGTAGTTATCCGGGGCGGTATCGGCCGCGAGCACCGTACCGGTGAAAACGCTGAACAGCAGCGCGGCGAGAGCGAGAGTACGCATGGGAGGCTCCTTACGTGAAGGGGCGCCCAGCTTAGAGCGCCGCGCTGCCCGGCACCAGCTCACCCGGTGCAAAATCATCGACACGCACCAGCAGCATGACCTTGCGGTCGAAGTCCGCCAGGTTCGCCCCTTCGGCGGCGGTGAGAATTCCCTCGGCCACGGCCTGGACGATCCGGCCCGGCAGGTCGAGCGCGGTCACCCTTCCGGTCTTGACTCCCTCGTCGCGGACCCGTTTCTCCAGCACCTCGGCGCCCTCGGCCAGGAGCAGCACTTCCTGCAGCAGTCCCAGCGGGCTGCGGTCGTTGAGTGCGGTATACGCATGGGTGCCGAGCCGCAGTCGGGTCGGCGTGGGGGCGGTGACGAGGTCGGCGACCCGGCGCGACAGCCGATCGGAGGGCGCGAAGTAGGTCAGACCCCGTGGAAAGATGAGCAGCCGCATCAAACCGGCCAGGAAGCGGACGGGGAAGTTGCGCAGGAACGCGTGCAGCTGTTCCTGCGCGAAATACAGCTGGTTGCGACAGGCCCACTCGACGATCGGCAGATCCGCCGCCGGCTGGCCCTGGTTCTCGTAATGTTTGAGGACCATCGAGGCCAGGTACATGGCCGAGAGCACATCGGCGAGGCGCGCACTCAGGGACTCCTTCTTCTTCAGATAACCGCCGAGGGTCAGCATGGCCACATCCACGGCGAAGGCGAAGGAGGCGCTGAAGCGCTCGATGTGCTGGTAGTAGCGTCGCGTCGGACCGTGATCCGGCACCCCGCGCAGGCGCGCGAAGGTCAGCGCCATCACCAGCGAGCGCATGGCGTTTGAAAGCGTGAAGCCCATGTGACCGAACAGGGCGCGGTCGAACTGCGCGACCCCGGCCTTGGCGTCCGGGTTGCGCGCCGCCTCCATTTCCCTCAGCACGAACGGGTGGCAGCGAATCGCTCCCTGACCGAAGATGATGAGATTGCGCGTCAGGATGTTGGCGCCTTCCACGGTGATGGCGACCGGCACCGTTTGGTAGCCGCGCGCGAGGTAGTTGTTGGGCCCGAGACAGATGCCCTTGCCGCCGTGCACGTCCATGGCATCGTTGGCGACGATGCGGCCCATTTCGGTGACGTGGTACTTGAGCATCGCCGAAGGCACCGAGGGTTTCTCGCCCCCGTCGATGGCGCCGGCGGTGACCGAGCGCGCGGCATCCATGGTGTAGGTGAGGCCCGTCATGCGCGCGATGACCGCTTCGATGCCCTCGAAGCGCGCAATCGGCAGATTGAACTGCCGCCGCACGCGTGCGTAGGCACCGGTGGCCCACACCGCCGCCTTGGCGCTGCCGGTGGCATTGGACGGCAGCGAGATGCAGCGTCCCACCGACAGCTGCTCGACCAGCATGCGCCAACCCTGACCGGCCATGGCCGGGCCGCCGATGATGCAGTCCAGCGGCACGAACACATCCTCGCCCTGGATCGGTCCGTTCTGAAACGGAATATTCAGCGGAAAATGGCGGCGACCGATGCTGATGCCGGGCGTGGTGCGCGGGATCAGGGCCACGGTGATGCCCAGATCGGTGCGCTCGCCCAGGAGCTTTTGCGGATCAAACATCCGGAAGGCGAGACCGATGACGGTGGCCACCGGCGCGAGGGTGATATAGCGCTTGGAGAAATTGAGCGTCAGGCCCACCACTTCCTGGCCCTGCCACAGGCCGTATCCGACCACGCCGGTATCCGGGAGCGAGGCGGCATCCGAGCCCGCGCGCGGCCCGGTGAGTGCAAAGCAGGGGATTTCCTCGCCGCGCGCGAGACGCGGCAGGTAGTGATCCTTCTGTGCGGGGGTGCCGTAGTGATTGAGCAGCTCGGCCGGCCCCAGGGAATTCGGGACCGCGACGGTCGAGGAGCAGGTGGTGCTGCGGCTGGCGATCTTGGCGAGCACGCAGGAATGCGCATAGGCCGAGAACTCGAGGCCCCCGTACTGCTTCGGGATGATCATCGCGAAGAAGCCCTTGTCGGTGAGGAAGGACCACACCTGCGGGGGCAGATCGGCGCGCCGATGCGTGATGTCCCAATCATCGAGCAGCGCGCACAGTTCCTCGCACGGCCCGTCGAGAAACGCCTGTTCCGCCGCGCTCAGTTGCGGGGCGGCGGCACTGCGCAGCTTCTCCCAGCGCGGCGCGCCGGTGAAGAGTTCACCGTCCCACCAGACCGTGCCGGCCTCCAGCGCCTCCTTCTCGGTCTGCGACATGGAGGGCAGCAGCCGCCGGTACGAGCGCAGGAAAGGCCCGCTGATGCGCGCGCGCCGCAGCGGCTTGAGGTTGAGCAGCCACAGCAGGGCGGTGATGACCCACAGCACCGCCTTCCACACCGGCGCGGGTGGCGCGAAGTAGGTGTAGAGCCCCAGCAGTACCGTGAGCGTGCAGCAGAAGCTCAGGAGCCCCTGGCGGCGGTAGGTCAGGACGACGACGGCCGCCAGCAAGAGCACCGTGATGATCGCGCCGTACATGAGGCTAGCCGAGCAGGTCTTTGACGCCCTCGCGCTCTTCCTTCAGTTCATTTTCGGATGCCGTCATACGCTTGCGGCTGCCCTCATCGATCGCGAGTCCCTGGACGATCTGGTACTCCCCGTTGCGACAGGTCACCGGGTAGGAATAGACGACTCCGGCCGGTATGCCATAGCTGCCATCGGACGGCACGCCCATGCTGACCCAGTCGCCCTCGGCGGTGCCCAGCGCCCAGGTACGCACGTGGTCGAGCGCAGCCGAGGCGGCCGAGGCCGCGGAGGAGGAGCCGCGCGCCTTGATCACGGCGGCGCCGCGCTGCTGAACCACGGGAATGAAATTCTCATCGAGCCATTTCTGGTCCACCAGACTCTTGGCGGGCTTGCCGTCGACCGTCGCATGGCTCACATCAGGATATTGAGTCGCCGAGTGATTGCCCCAGATGATCATTTTCTTGATCTGGGTGACGTGCGTGCCGGTCTTCTGCGCCAGCTGCGCCAGCGCGCGGTTGTGATCGAGGCGGGTCATGGCGGTGAAGTTGCGCGGATTGAGATCCCGCGCATTGGCGCGCGCGATCAGCGCATTGGTATTGGCAGGGTTGCCGACCACCAGCACCTTCACATGGCGGTCCGCGACCGCATTCAACGCCTTGCCCTGAGCGGAGAAAATCTGCGCATTGGCGAGCAGCAGATCCTTGCGTTCCATGCCGGGGCCGCGCGGACGGGCGCCGACCAGCATGGCGGCGTGGCACTCCTTGAAGGCGATTTCGCATCGTCGGTGGCGACGACCCTGTTGAGCGTCGGGAAAGCGCAATCATCGAGCTCCATCACGACCCCGGAAAGCCCGGGCAGTGCCTGGGGGATCTCGAGCAGGTGCAGGTTGACGGGCTGGTCGGCACCGAACATCTGGCCTGAGGCGACCCTGAAGGCCAGGGCATAGCCAATCTGGCCAGCGGCGCCGGTTATCGCGACATTCAAAGCTTGCTTCATGGCGGGCTCCGGGAAGGGTGACCGGCGATTCTACCGGTCTGCCGGAACCGTGAAACAGGTCCTGGTGTTGGGGCTTGACACTAATCTAGTGTTGTAGTTATATATAACACCATGACGACCGGGAAGCAGTTCGCTCCCCGGCGCCCCGACCCGAACTGGAGAGCTGAAATGAGCACCAACACCGTAAATTTGAAGGTCCTGGTTTGCGCGCTGATCGCGATGGCCCCGAATGCCCTGTTGATCCATGGCTTCAACGAGACCACCGCACAGGCTCAGGTTGCCGGTCAGACTTCCCCTACCTCCGAACCGAATGTGGACTCGTCAACAGGCGCAGCTGTTCTGGTAGATTAGAACGCTACTAGCCCGATACGGGGCGCCACGGAGTGTTCATGGACCCGCAGTGGGAAGATAGTGTGCCCATCTACCGGCAGCTGCGGGACCGGGTAGTCGCGATGATTCTGGACGGCATCCTCAAGGAGGGTGACGCGCTGCCCTCGGTGCGCAGCGTCGCCTCCGAGTTCCGTCTGAATCCGCTGACCGTCCTGAAGGGCTACCAGCAGCTGGTCGATGAGCATCTGGTCGAAAAACGCCGCGGACGGGGCATGTTCGTCAGCAGCGGCGCGGGCGCGGCCCTGCTCAAGGATGAGCGGCAACGCTTCCTGGAAGATGAGTGGCCGAAAATTCACGCCGCCATCGTACGCCTGGGCCTGTCGGCCCCGGAGCTGCTGAACGGGATCGGTCCCGCCAATCAGCCTTCCCTGGTCATGCCACCGGATACAAAAGAATGACCGCAGTAATCGAGGCGCGGGGGTTGCGCAAGTCCTACGGGTCCAATCGCGCACTGGAAGATGTGACCTTCAGTGTCGCCCAGGGCCGCATCGTCGGCATCATCGGCGCCAATGGCGCCGGCAAGACCACCGCGCTGAAAGCCATTCTCGGCCTGACCAGTTTCATGGGCGATCTGACCGTGCTCGGGCGCAACCCGCGCACGCAGCGCGATGAACTGATGCGCGATGTCTGTTTCATCGCGGATGTGGCCGTGCTGCCGCGCTGGCTGCGGGTCAGTCAGGCACTCGACTACGTGCAGGGGGTGCACCCGCGCTTCAACCGCGCGCGCGCCGAAGAGTTCCTGCGCAAGACCGACCTGAAGATGAAGAGCCGGGTGCGTGAGCTCTCCAAGGGCATGGTGACCCAGCTGCATCTGGCGCTGATCCTCGCGATCGATGCCAGGCTGCTGGTGCTCGATGAGCCGACGCTGGGCCTTGATCTGCTGTATCGGCGCCAGTTCTACGACACCTTGCTGAATGACTATTTCGACAAAGACCGCACCATCGTCCTGACCACGCACCAGGTCGAGGAGATCGAACACCTGCTCACCGATGTGCTGTTCCTGCGCCACGGCCGGGTGACGCTGTCGCTGCCCGTGGATGAGCTGGCGCAGCAGTACGTACAGCTGACCGTCGGACCCGACCAGGCCGCCCGGGCGCGCGAACTGCACCCGTTCTATGAACGGGAAATCTTCGGACGCGTGGCGATGTTCTTCGAGGGCCGTACGCCCGAATCGCTCGCGTCGCTGGGCGATGTCCGCACCCCCACCATCGCCGACCTGTTCGTGGCAAAGATGCAGCCCGTATGAGCACACCAGAGCCGGCCATCGAGGTTGCGAGCGTGGAGTCGAGCCCCACGGTCGCGGTGCGCCCTCCGGTCCTGCGGACCCTCATCCGCCGCGAGCTGTGGGAGCACCGCGCGCTGTGGATCGCGCCGCTGTCGGTCGCGGCGCTGCTGCTGGTGGGTGCGATCATCGGCAAGATGAACTTCGATTTCGGCGAGGCGACGCTGCCCGAGCAGCGTCGCGCGGTGTTCGCCGCCATCATGGCGGTGAGCTCGATTCCCCTCTACATGACCCTCGGCATCATGAGCTGGATGTACGCCGGGGACTGCCTGTACGCCGAGCGCAAGGACCGCAGCATCCTGTTCTGGAAGTCCATGCCGGTGTCGGATGGCGTCACGGTGCTGTCGAAACTGCTGGTGGTGCTGGTGCTGGCGCCGTTGGCGATCTATGTGCTGTCCGCGCTGGTCACGCTTTTGATCTCGGGCATCTACGTGGTCCGCGCGCCGCAGGGCAATGGTGCTTTCTGGGACACGGTGACCTGGCTGCGCATCCAGTGGATCACCCTGGAACTGCTGGTGGTGGGTACTCTCTGGTATGCGCCGATCACCGCATTCCTGCTGCTGGTGTCCGCCTGGGCACGCCGCAGCGTGTGGCTGTGGGTGTTCCTGCCCCCCGTCGTGCTGATCATGCTGGAGCGAATGGCGCTGGGCACCCATCATTTGATGGACTGGCTGTTCTACCGGCTCGGCGCCGTGTTCGCGCATCCCGCGCCGAACGTCAACCCCGTGCAGAATACGAACCAGTCCCTGAACCTGCTGTTCGCGAACGTCAATCCGCTGCCCATATTCACCAACATCGACCTGTGGCTCGGACTGGTGGTGGCGGCATTGTTGATTGTCGCGACCATCCGCATCAGGCAGTATCGGGACGATACCTGATGCTCCCCACACTCAAGTGTATTTGGAAAGCCGCCGCACGGCGCAGGGCGTCGAACTTCAGCTGACCGGCCCCTGGCGCGTCACGCACCTGGCGTCCCTGACACGCGAGCTCGCTGGCGTGGAGTTCGCCGGTGCCACTCACCTTCTGATCGATACCCGCGCCTTGAGCGCGCTGGATCTTTCCGCCAGTCTCAAGCTGCGCGACTTCGTGCAGCGCGCCGTCGCCGCCGGTTTGAGCGTCGAATATGCCGGACCGGCCCCCGATCAGCTGCGCCTGATCGAGACGGCCCTGGGCGAACCCCCGCCGGTCGTTCATCCCGCGGTGCCGGGCCCGCACCACATCGAAGAACCGGTGGAGGCCCTCGGGCGCCGCGTCGTCGGCGGCTGGGATGATCTGGTCAGCGGCCTGGCCTTCGTCGGGCGCATCGCGACGACGGCGTTCGGCGCGCTCTACGCACCGCGGCGCCTGCGCCCGATATCGATCGCACGGCACATCTACGAAACGGGCATCACGGCGATTCCGATCGTCACGCTCATCGCCTTTCTGATCAGCGTCATCGTCGCCTACATGAGCGCGCAGCAGCTGGCGCGCTTCGGCGCGGAGCTGTTCGTCGTGGACCTGGTCACCATCGGGGTGCTGCGGGAGCTGGGTGTGCTGCTCACGGCCATCATCGTCGCGGGCCGTTCGGGCAGCGCCTTCGCCGCCGAGATCGGCTCCATGCACCTGAACGCGGAAGTGGATGCCCTGCAGGCCATCGGCGTGGATCCCTTCGAAGCACTGGTCCTGCCCCGCATCATCGGCCTCACGATCGCCTTGCCGCTGCTCACCATCATCGCCGATGCGGTGGGCCTGACCGGGGGCGCGCTGCTGTGCAAATACCTGCTGGACATCCCCTTGCCGCAGTACCTGATCCGCATGAACGAGGCGATCGCGCCGACGACGTTCTGGGCGGGCCTGGTGAAGGCGCCGGTGCTCGGACTGCTGATCGGTCTCGCAGGTACCTATCGGGGCATGCAGGTGCGCGGCTCATCGCGGGAGCTCGGCCGGCTGACCACGGTGGCGGTGGTACAGGCCATCTTCATGGTGCTGCTGGCGGATGCACTGTTTGCGACGCTGTTCATGAAGCTGGATATCTGATGACAGCGGTGGTTGAAGTACGCGGCCTGGTGAACCGTTTCGGCACGGAGATCGTGCATGACGGCCTCGACATGACCATCGAGGCGTCCCAGATCTTCGGCATCGTCGGCAGCTCCGGCGCGGGCAAGTCGGTGCTGCTGCGGAGCATCCTGGGGCTGCAGCGGCCGCTGGCCGGCACCGTGCGCTTGAATGGCGAGGATGTGACCCGCATGACGCAGCGCGAAATGCGCACCGTCAAGGCGAACTACGGTGTGACCTTCCAGGAAGGCGCGCTGTTCAGCGCCCTGACGGTGCTGCAGAACGTGCAGCTGCCGATGCTGGAGTACCTCGAGCTGTCGGCGGCCGACCTTGATGAACTGGCCATGCTCAAGGTCCGCATGGTCGGCCTGCCGGCCGATGCCGGCAGCAAATTTCCCTCGCAGCTCTCCGGGGGCATGATCAAACGCGCGGCCCTGGCGCGGGCGCTGGCGCTCGACCCGCAGCTGCTGTTCCTGGATGAACCCACGGCGGGCCTGGATCCGATCAGCGCGGCCGCCTTCGATGAGCTCTTGCGATACCTGCATCAGCATCTGCACCTGACCGTCGTGATGATCACCCACGATCTGGACACGATCTTCCGTACCTGCAATCGTGTCGGTGTGATTGTGGACCGGCGAATGGTGAGCGACACCCTGACCGGCATCATGGACAATCCCCATCCGTGGATTCAGGCCTATTTCCACGGGGTGCGGGCGCGCGGCTACAGCGCGCGCGCCGGAGAGCCAGATGGAGCGTGAAGCAAATTATGCGGCCGTGGGCGCCTTCGTGCTGCTCATCATCGGCATGGCGGCCCTGTTCGTCTACTGGTACACGGATGCGCGCGAGCACCACAACTTTACGCGCTACGAGGTGTATTTCGACGGCAGCGTCAGCGGTCTGACGCAGGGCGCTCCGGTGCGCTATCTGGGCGTGAACGTGGGCCGCGTCGTGTCGATGTACATCGATCCGCGCAATTCGGGCCGCGTGCAGGTCATCGTCGACATCGACTCGGCGACCCCGGTGTCCGATCAGTCGGTGGCCGAGCTGTCGCAGCAGGGCGTGACCGGCGTGCTCTTCATCGACCTGCTGCGCAGTCCCGGCGGCAAACGGCTGCAGGAGGCGGTGCCGAGTGAACGCTACCCGGTGATCCGCTCCGCCAAGTCCAATTTCGATCTGCTGCTGGCGAGTCTGCCGGAAATGGTGGGCCGCGCCACTGAGGTCCTCGGCCGCGTCGAGCTGCTGCTCAATGAGGACAATATGAAATCCATCAACCATGCCTTCACCAACCTGGATGCGACGACCCGCGCCCTGCCCGACACCATCCGGGAGCTGCGCTCGCTGATCGCCAATCTGCAGGCGACTTCCGATGAGTTCCGGGCCACGGCGGCCAGCGTTCGCGGCGTGACCGACAAGGCGGGCCCGCAGTTGAGCGCCGCGGTCGATCACATCGCGGTGGTCACGGCGCACCTGAGTGATGCCACCGATAACCTCAATCAGCTGCTGCACGAGAATCGCGGCGACATTCGCGCCTTCACGCGCGAGAGTCTGCCGGAGGTGCAGCGGCTCCTGGGCGATAGTCGCGAGGCCGTGATCGAGGTGCGGGACCTCGCGAGCAGTCTGCGCGAGAATCCCTCGCAACTGTTGTTTGAAAAGCCGGACCAGGGAGTGGCCATTCAACCATGAGGTACCTGCGTCTGCTGCCGATGGCTCTGTTGGGCGCGCTGTGCGCTTGCAGCGGGCTGCTGCGCAGCAATGCGCCGCCGTTGCAGCTGTACGTACTGCAGCCGCCGGTGCTGCAGAATGCGCCGCAGGCCGCGGTGGCCAGCCTGCGCATTTCCCGCCCGCTGGCCGCACCGGGATTGAATACCGATCGCATCGCGCTGCTGCGTCCGGCGAACCGTCTGGACTACTACGCCGGCAGCCGCTGGAGCGCGACCCTGCCGGAGGTGATCTCCCAGCTGCAGCTGAGTGTGTTCCAGAACGATCCGGCCTGGCGTGCCGTCGCGGACGATCGCAGCAACTTCAATGCCGAATACCTGCTGCAGACTTCCATTGAGCGGTTTGCAGCCGACTACGCGACGGACAGTGGCCCGCCGATGATCCGCGTCGATCTGCATTGCCTCTTGATCCGCCGCAGCGATGGGATACTGCTCGGCAGTTTCCCGGTCAGCGAGAGTCAGCCGGCGCAGGAGAATCGCCTGGCGAGCGTGGTCGCGGCTTTCTCGGTCGCGGCCGGCCGCGCCATGGCGTCGGTCGTCGGTCAGACCGATCTGCTGCTCAAGAGCGCGAAACCCCCACCAGCTCCATGAGCCGGTAGGCCCAGTAGCGCAGCTGCGAGGGGTCGGCCCAGGCGTCCGCATCCGCGGTGTACTCGATGCCGGGCGGCCCGCGCTCGTTCCACAGCGTGTCGAAAAACTCCTGCGCGGTGAGCACCGGCGCCGCCGTCGCGGGGCCCGAAAGCGCGGCATCCAGCGCCAGATCGTAGTCATCCAGATCGCGCCGCGTGAGACTCGCGGAGCCGGTGAGCATCCAGGTGGGTCCGCTGCCGTGAATGAGCACCAGGGCCGCGCGGAACTGCTCGCTGTGGGTGCGGTACCAGGCGACGTGGATGCGGCCATCGCTGGCCGCGATCAGTTCACTGCCGACGGACTGATTGGCGCGGCCCCACAGCAGTGAGGACTTCTGCGGGTCGAGGATCATGCGCACCGCGACGCCGCGGCGGCTGGCCGCGAGCAGCGCATCGATGAGGGCGCGCTCGGACAGACTGTCGGTTGCGATGTCGATGTTGTCACCGTCGGAGGTGGCGGCGATGCGCTGCAGCAGGACGTCGCGGATCGCGCCCTCGGCGAGCCATTGGAAGCTCAGCGGCTGCGCGCTGGCGGCGGCCGGGGCCGCCGGCGGCAGAACCATCGTGCCGCTCCAACCAAAGCCGCGGGCGAGCGTAAGTTCGCTGTTCAGCAGCGGGCGGACCGCCGGGCCTGAAACCTCCAGCGCCGTGACGGTGTGGATGCTGCTGGCCATGGCCGGCTCCGCCGTGCCCGCCAGAGCGGTCAGGACGCCATGGCCGTCATCGGCGATCAGCACCCGCCGGTCGGAGGATTTGAGGTTGGCGAGTTGCGCCCAGGCGCGCGCCGTCAGGGGCGGTCCGCTGTCGCTGAAGGGGTTCGGCAGCCAGCCACCGCCGCTGTCCGCGCTGCTCCACCATTTCAGGGTCAGCCGCCAGGGCTCGGCGATCAGGAAATTGCGATCCCGCAGCGCCGCCAGATCCGCCGTCACCACCTGGATGCCGGCCGCGCGCAGCCGGGCGAACTCGGGCGCGGGACCTGCCCCGTACAGACCATTGATGGGATCGGCAATGACCAGGACCTGCAGCGCGGGGACCGCGGCCTTGCGCGCCAGGAGCGCATCCACCATCTGGGCCGCCATCGGCGTGAGCGGGGCGATCGCATCTGCGGCATTGCGATGCATGTCGTTGCACAGATGACAGTCGAGCACCACCAGGCCGCGCGCGGCGCCGATGTTGCGCAGCATGGCGTCAAAGATGGCATGCGTGCTGAAGCCGTGGCCGTAGGCATCGGCGCCGGTGATGTCGTCGAGGAAGGTGATGTTGGCGGTGGCAACCGCCTCGGGCGCCCCGTCGAGCCGCATTCCGAGGGGCAGCGCGCGGCTCATGAAGTACGCGGCGGCCGCGCCCCAGGCGGCGGCGATGGCGGCACAGGTCCAGCGGGCCCGCGGAGCCTTCATGGCCGCCTCAATGGCCTGACATCAAGCCCTGAGGCTCGCCAGTCCCGTGCGGTGGATGAGGTGGCCGAATGGCGCTTCGCCGGTGGCCTGGCGCGCCAGCAGCACCAGCAGCGCATCGATGCTGTTGGCCTCGCTGAACAGCTTGCCCTGGCCGTACTGGCAGTGATGCTCACGCAGGAAATCCAGGTGCCGCTGCGATTCGATGCCTTCGGCGATGACATCCAGTCCGAGGCTGCGCCCCATGTCGATGATGGTGCGGACGATGGTCGCATCCCCGGCATCTTCCGACACGTCGCGCACGAAGGACTGGTCGATCTTCAGCGTGCCGATCGGGAACTGCTGCAGCGCGGACAGCGAGGAGTACCCGGTCCCGAAATCGTCGATCGACAGGTGCAGACCCATCTCGTGCAGTTCACCCAGCAGCCGCACCGTGCGCTGCGTGTCGGCCATCAGGGTCGACTCGGTGATCTCGAGCTCGAAGTGCGAGGGCGAGACATTGTGGCGGCGGAACACCGAGCGGCAGCGCAGGATGAAGCTGGCCTCGCGCAACTGCTTCAACGACAGGTTCAGGGAGATACGCCCCGGGTCGGCAACCTCCGCCTGCAGCTGGCGGTAATCCATGCACACCCGGTTCAGCACCCATTCGCCGATTTCCAGGATCAGTCCGGTCTCTTCGGCCAGCGGAATGAACTGCGCGGGCGAGATGTCGCCATGGCCCGGCAGCCGCCAGCGCAGCAGCGCCTCGGCGCCGATGACGCGGCCATCGGACAGATCCACCTTGGGCTGGTAGTGGATCACCAGCTCATCACGCTCCAGCGCGCGGCGCAGCTTGCTCTTGAGCATGAGCCGCTCGACCGCCGCGGCATTCATTTCCGGCGAATAGAACGCGAAGGTGTTGCCGCCATTCTGCTTCGAGTAGTACATGGCGGCGTCGGCGTTGCGGATCAGGTCAATCACGTTCTCCGCATCGCGCGGGCAGAAGGCGATGCCGACGCTGGCCGAGAGGAACATCTCGTGCTGGTTCAACTGGAATGGCCGATTGATCTCGGTGAGCACCGAGCGCGCCAGGTGCGCGATGGGCCCACGGTTGTCGGTGTCCGCCGGCAGGCCCTCCATGAATATCGCGAACTCATCGCCGGCCAGGCGGCCGAGCACCGCATCCTTGGGCAGCGAGCGCGTCAGGCGTTCCGCCAGCACTTCCAGGGCCCGGTCACCCGCGCCGTGGCCGAAGGTGTCATTGAGTTCCTTGAAGCGATCCAGGTCCAGGTACAGCAGTGCAACGGCCTGATTGTGGCGTGCGCCGCGCGCGATGGTCTGTTGCAGCAGGTGTTGGAACTGCATGCGGTTCGGCACGCGCGTCAGGGTGTCGTAGCGCGCCAGGTAACGGATGCGCCGCTCGGTGCGCTTCTGCTCGGTAATGTTGCGCGCCACGAAGATGTAGCCCTGAAACTGCGGGTCATCGCTGCCCAGCTGCGAGCCGGTCAGGGAGACCGGAATGGTCGCGCCCTGACGGGTCTGTACCAGGGTCTCGCGCGATTCCCGGGCGGCGCGCTCCAGCTCGAAGCCCGGCCGCTCGCGCTCTTCGAGAATGAACGAGATGTTCTTGCCGTGGACTTCGGCTTCAGCGTATCCGAGGAGCTTGCAGGCGGCCTGATTCGCGACCCGCACGACGCCATCGGGTGAGCTCACGAACACCGCATCCGTCATGCCGTTGAGCACACTGTTCAGATAATTCTTGGTGATGGTCGTCTGGCGCAACTTGTAACGCATGTGCTCCAGCGCCTTCTGCAGCTCACCGAGTTCGTCACGCCGCACCACATCCACCGGACGGGTGTAGTCGCCCTGGCCGAAGCGCTCGGCGCTCCGGATCATGGCCGTGATCGGCTGCTCGAGCCGGAATCCCGCGCGCCAGGCGAGCCATGCCGCGACCAGACCCGCACCGGCGGCCATGATGGCGGCGAGCGCCAGCCCCTCGAGCAGGTCGGCCTGCCCCAGCAGGTGCAATCGCTTCAGCAGCTCGATGGCCGTGGCCGTCCGCACGGCCGTCGCCGATGTCGGCGCGGCGCCCGCCGTCGGTGTGGCGTGGATCGCCGCCTGTGCGAGGTTCTCGACCTGTTGTGAATGCTGATGCAGCTGCCAGGCAAAAAGGGCGACGAATGCCAACGCCGCCACCAGCACCGCCAGAAAGGCAGTGCTCGCATATTTCAATTTGAGACTGACGGCCGTCACGGTCACATTGCCGCTGGTCGAGTCGCGACCGCAGCGTTCCCCTTTGGTTCTAACTTCGGAAAGTCCTCAGGGGATCTTACCTGCGCAAATCCAAGCAGGCCAGTCGGTTACACCGACAAGGTGAAGTTCAGCGGCGCTGGGCCCAGGCGTTGCGGATGTAGCCCACCATCAGGCCGCGTACCGTCGCCATGGGGTCGGCGAGCGCCGAAAAGACCGGCGGGTTGCGGCGCAGCAATCGCCAGTTCTCGCTGCGCAGCACCCGATTCAGGTAACCGACATTGCGGTCGATCATTTCGATATAGGGGTTCTTGCCCCCGTACAGGACCTCGACATGGCGGTAGGCGCCACCGAAGGCCCCGTCGAGGCGCTTGGAGCGGGTTTCAGCCACGAACTCGGGCGTCTGACGCAGCACATCCAGTCCGGAGGCATAGCGCACCTGGCGGCCGCCGTTGGAGGTGATCGGCAGCGCCATGCCGCCGAGCACGAACTCCGGGTACAGCCGGTCCCGGCACTTCTCCAGATAACAGCGGTCGGCCATCTGGCCGATCATGTCCGCCGTTCCGATCAGGTGGCCGAGCGTCCGGTCCTTGGGGTCGGCGACGACGATGCGGTCAAAAGGCACTTCGTAGCCGGTGAAATGGATGATTTCGCGCGCCACCGGTGCCCACCCGGACAGCTGGATGCGGGGCAGGTAGTCGGCGAGGAACTCCGCGCCACGCGAGACGTGGATGCGGGTCAGCTCGGCGCCGTGGCGATAGGCGCCATCGTCCTTGCGGCGCAGATAGCCGACATCGTGGAACAAGCCGATGATGAGACCGGCTGCGGCCCGCTCGGCGCCCAGCTGGTCAACCGGCAGGGCCTTGCGATCGTGTCCCGCCATCAGACGCGCCAGCGCCAGCGTCACATCCAAGGTGTGCTGGCGGTCATGGTAGACGGTGTCGACGCCGAAGTAGCCTTCGACTTCTCCGGCGAACATGCGCTCAAATTGGTCGAATGCGCGCACAAGAGGTTCGAACGGGAAGTTCTGCCAGGTGGTATGGCAAAGCTCTTCGACGGCTTCGCGAACCGCGGCGGGGGAGCTCACCTGCACGGTGCCGGTTACGTCGAAGTCATTGGGCCGTGCTTTCGCCATGATCAGTTCGGCAATCGATGAATGTTGCAGTGTAGGCATGGCCAACAGGGGTGACCAGCGAAGCTGCGCACAGTTCTCCTCAAATCGTCATATGTCAAAGCTGCGCCATTATGCGGCGATTCCCGCCTGGCGCAGCAAGGGCCGCACGTCCGGCTTGCGGCCCCGGAAGGCGACGAAGGCATCGAGCGCATCCCGGCTGCCGCCCTGCGAGAGGATGCAGTCGAGAAAGCGCCGCGCCGTCGCCGGATCAAATACGCTGGTCTCCTCGAAGGCCGAGAACGCATCGGCGGCCAGCACCTCGGCCCACTTGTAGCTGTAGTACCCGGCCGCATAGCCGCCGGCGAAGATGTGCCCGAAGCTGTTCGCGAAGCGATTCCAGTCCGGCACCGGCACCACCGATACCTGCGCCCGTACTTCCGCGAGTACCTCATCGATGCGCGCGCCGCGCGCCGGGTCATAACCGGCATGGAGGCGGAAGTCGAACAGCGCGAGCTCCAGCTGCCGCAGCATCTGCAGCCCGGCATGAAAGCTGCGGGTCGTGATCAGCTTCTGCAGCAGACCTTCCGGCAACGGCTCCCCACTCGTGGCATGCACGGCCATGCGCCGCAGCGCCTGCGGATACCAGGCGTAGTTCTCCATGAACTGGCTGGGCAGTTCGACGGCATCCCAGGCCACGCCATTGATACCGGCGAGCGTCGGATAGCCGACGCGGGTCAGCAGGTGATGCATCCCGTGGCCAAACTCGTGGAACAGCGTCAGCACATCATCGTGCGTGAGCTGCGCCGGTTCACCCGGCGCGGCCTCGAGGAAATTGCACACCAGGTACGCCACGGGCAGCACGGTCGGACCCCCCATGCTCTTGCGGCCCACGCATTCATCCATCCAGGCGCCGCTTTGCTTGTTGGGTCGGGCGCAGGGGTCGAGGTAGAAGCTGCCGCACAGCGCGCCGCCGGCGGTGCGGATTTCGAAGTAGCGGGCATCCGGATGCCACACCGGCACGCCGTCGCGCTCCACGATGTGCACGCCGAACAGGCGCTCGGCCACTTCGAACAGGCCCTCGAGCACGCGGGGCAATGAAAAGTACGGTCGCAGCTCTTCCTGCGAAATCGAATAGCGCTGCTGCTGCAGGCGCTCGGACCAGTAGCTGATGTCCCAGGCCTGGAGCTCCTGGCCCGCAAACCCGGTCAGCTCGCGCAACTCCTGCTCGGCGGCAGCGCGGCTTGCGATCCGCAGCTGCTCGAGGAATGCGAAGACTTCATCGGCGCTCTTCGCCATGCGCGTCGCCAGCGCGTAGTCCGCGTAATTCGCGAACTCCAGCAGGCGTGCCAGCTCGTGCCGCACGCGCAGGATGTCGGCCATCACGGTGGTGTTGTCCCAGCGGGCAGCCTGCGGCGCGTGACTGGAGGCGCGCGTGGTCCACGCCTCGTAGAAGGTGCGGCGCAGCGCGCTTGATTGTGCATCCGTCATCACGGCCCAATACACCGGCTGCTCCAGGGTCAGCTTGAACCCCCCCTGTTCACCGGCCGCGAGTCGCGCCCGCTCGATGATCGCCGGATTGAGCCCGGCGAGCTCACCGGCATCGTCGAGGTGGTGCGACCAGGCGTTGGTGGAGTCGAGGATGTTCTCGCCGAACTTCGCCCCGAGCGCCGTGAGTTCCTGCATCAGCGCCTTGAAGCGGGCCTTGCGCGCCGGTTCCAGTGCGACCCCGGCCAGCCGGAAATCGCGCAGGCGATGCTCGAGCACCCGCCGCTGTGTGGCATCCAGTGTTTGATCGGTATCGGCGATGAGTTGACAGGCGCGGCACAGGGCCTCGTTCTGGGCGAGGTCCGTCTGCCAGGCCGAGAGCAGCGGCAGGCAGGCGTTGTAAGCCTCGCGCAGGTCCGCAGCGTTCATCACGGCATTCAAATGGCCGACCTGGGACCACACCGAGGCGAGCTCGTGCTGGGAATCCTCGAGCGGTTCGATCAGCGTTTTGAAAGTCGCGGCGGGTGCGGCCAGCAGCTGCTCCAGCTGGGCACGGTTGCGCTCCAGCAGCCAGCTGATCGCGGGCAGGACATGTTCTGCGCGGATCTCGCCGAAACGCGGCAAGGGGTTACGCAGCAGCAGTGGGTTGTCGGTCGGCATGGTCGCGCCTCGATTGGCCATTCAAGTCTCTGTAGTATGCGCCGATACAGAGGTGGCGATGACGGACCAGTACGACCTGATCGTAGTCGGCGGTGGCAGCGGCGGCCTGGCGTGCGCGCAGCGCGCGGTCGAGTATGGCGCGCGGGTGCTGCTGGCCGAATCCGGCCGCCTCGGGGGCACCTGCGTCAACGTCGGGTGCGTGCCCAAGAAAGTCATGTGGAACGCCGCGGAAATCGCGGCGGTCGCCGAGGACAGCGCCGGCTACGGATTCCCTTTCGGCGCCGTGGCCCATGACTGGTCGGCGCTCAAGAGCGGCCGTGACGGCTACGTGCACCGGCTGAACGGCATCTATGAGCGCAACCTTGCGCATCGCAAGATTCAGCTGGCGCGCGGGCATGCGCGCATTTCCAGCGCCCACAGTGTCGAGATCGACGATTGGCATGCCACGGCCTCCCATATCGTCATCGCCACCGGGGGTTATCCGGTGATCCCGAGCCTGCCGGGTGCCGAGCTGGGCACGACCTCTGATGGATTTTTTGACATGGAGGAACTCCCGGCGCGGGTCGCCATCGTCGGCAGTGGCTACATCGCGGTCGAGCTCGCCGGGATCCTGCAGGCGCTCGGCAGCCAGGTGACCCTCGTCATCCGTGGCGAAACGGTGATGCGCAATTTCGATGCGATGCTCGGCGCCTCCTATGTGGAGATCGCGCGCGACCTCGACATCCAGATCGCCCACCGCGCCGATACGGTGTCGGTCGAGCGTCTGGCGGATGGCGCATTGCAGCTGACGATGGCGGATGGCCGCCATGTGGGTCCGGTGGACCGGTTGATCTGGGCCATCGGCCGCCTGCCACGCACCCAGGGCCTCGGCCTCGAGAGTGTCGGCGTGAAGCTCGATTCCTTCGGCCACGTGCTGACCGACAAATTCCAGAACACCAATGTCGAAACCATTTATGCCATCGGGGATGTCACGGGCCGCTGGCCGCTGACGCCGGTGGCGATCGCCGCCGGCCGGCGTCTCAGCGACCGCCTGTGGGGTGGCCAGGAACATCGATTCCTCGACTACGAGAACATTCCCACCGTCATTTTCGGCCATCCGCCGATTGGCACGGTGGGTCTGACCGAAGCCGAGGCGCGCCTGAAGTATCCGGGCAGCGTGAAGGTGTACCTGTCGGCCTTCGTGCCGATGTACCACGCGCTCACCACCCGCAAGCCGCGCACCCACATGAAGCTGGTATGCGCCGGGCCCAAGCAGCAGGTCGTGGGTGTGCATGTGATCGGCGCCGGTGCCGATGAGATGATGCAGGGATTTGCCGTGGCGGTGCGCATGGGCGCAACCAAGGCCGACTTCGATGACACGGTGGCCATCCACCCGACCAGCGCCGAAGAGCTGGTCACGATGCGTTAGACGTTGCCGCTCTTGAGCGCGGCGAGCACCGGCGCGGTGGACGGGCGCACGCCGCGCCACAATTCGAACGACTCCGCGGCCTGCTCGACCAGCATGCCCCAGCCCTGCGCCGTGTACCTGCTGCCCTTGTCCTTGGCCCACTGCGCAAACGCCGTTCCAGCGCGCGCATAGGACATGTCGTAACAGAAGGTTTCGGGCGCAATCACGCGCTCCGGTATCAGGGGCACCTCGCCTGCAAGACCGGCGGACGTCGCATTGATGACGATGTCGAAGCTCCTGGGTGCGATGCTCTCGAGTCCGCAGCCCTGCACCGGACCCAGGGCGCCGAACTGGCGCGCGAGGGCGCTGGCGCGCTGCGCGGAGCGGCCCGCGATCACGATCACATCGGGTGATTCGTCGAGCAACGGTCCTATCACCCCGCGCGCCGCGCCCCCGGAACCCAGCAGCAGGATGCGCGACTTCGCCAGGATCACCTTGAGGTTCACCGTCAAGTCGCGCACCAGGCCCGCGCCATCGGTGTTGTCGCCGGTGATGCCGTCGGCGTCCATCAGCAGAGTGTTGACGGCGCCGGCGCGCGTGGCGCGCTCGCTCATCTCGCGCACCATGCCGCTGGCGCTGATCTTGTGCGGCACGGTCACGTTGAGACCCTTGCCGCCACGTCTCCAGAAATCCATCACGTAGGCATGCAGGTCATCGGGACGCACATCGTGCAGCCGATACACCATGTTCTGGCCGGTCTCGCGGGCGAAGATGCCGTGGATGAACGGCGAGCGGCTGTGCGACACCGGATGACCGATGACACCGTATTCTGCGGGCGACTCGTCCAACTCCTTCACTCCTCAGGGCTCTTCGACCAGCCAGCCGCCGGTTCCGGCGGCGTCGAGCATCCCGAGCAGCTGCGGCTGCCAGATCCGCATGCGCTGCGCCAGCTGGTAGGGCGGATGAATGATAAGCAGTCCGGACCCGTTCAAAGCGATACGTGAGTCACAGGGATGCACCCAAAGTTCGCTGACCATAATGGTCTGGCGCAAAATGGCGTTCAAACGCTTGCGCCACGGCTGCGTATCGCGCGCGTCTTTGATCGGATACCAGAGCATGATCACGGCGGTCGCGAAGCGCTGCAGCACATCATCGATGGCGGCGCGGGCCCGTTCGAAATCGCGCTGGGTGTCTTCGTAAGGCGGGTCGATCAATATCAGCCCGCGGCGTTCCGGCGGCGGCATGTGGGCGCGCAGCAACTCATAACCGTCACCGAGCTCGACCCGCACATTGGCGTGATGGGACACGAAGCGCTCGAGCGCGTGGGCTTCGGGCGGCTGCATTTCAATCAGCACAGCGCGATCCTGCGCGCGCAGCGCGCCCGCTGCCAGCACCGGTGAGCCGGGGTAGGCATTGCGGTCCTTGACCAGCTCGCGCCACTGCTTGACGGCGCTGCCGTAGGCCTGGATTTCGGCGGACTCACCCGGCTGCGTCAGGATGCGCGTCAGGCCCGCGCGCGAGGCGCGGCTGCCGGGGGACTCCGCGAGGTCATACGCGCCGCGCCCGGCGTGGGTTTCCAGGTAAAGGAAACCCTTGTCCTTGCGCTCGAGGCTGGCGATGACCGCCAGCAGCGCGATGTGTTTGTGGACATCGGCGAAATTCGCGGCGTGAAAGCTGTGACGGTATTTCACACCGCGCGCGATGCGGCCGCCGACTTCTTCCTGGCCGCCTTGGGTTTCTTGGGCGCCGCCGCGACCTTGCCGCCCACCCCGTTCGCGGAGCTGGCGGGGGCCTTGGCCTTCGCGGCTTTGGCGACCTTCGCTTTGGGAGGCTTGGCTTCCTTGGCGGCCGCTGCGGTGGTCGCGGCGGCCTTGTCCTTGCCCGGGGCGAGCGCGCCGCGCTTGCCACGACCGAAGCGGCCCGCGCGCGCGGGCGCCGCGGCGAGCAGCGCGCGACACTCCTCGAGCGTGAGGCTCTTCGGATCGCGGTCCTTGGGAATTCTGGCGTTCTTGATCTTGTCGGTGATGTAGGGGCCGTAGCGGCCGTTCAACACCTGGATGTTGTCGACCCCGAAATCCTGGATGAGGCGATTGGCATCCGCTTCCTGTTTGAGCCGGATCACCTCGAGGGCACGTTCCAGGCTCACGGTGTACGGATCGTCATCCTTCAGCGAGACGTATTTCTCGCCGAATTTGACGTACGGACCAAAGCGACCGATGTTGGTCAGGATCGGTGCGCCCTCGGCGGTCGCACCCAGGGTACGCGGCAGCTTGAACAGCTCCAGCGCCTGCTCGTGCGTGATGGTGTCCATTTTCTGACCCGGACGCAGCCCGGCGAACTTGGGCTTTTCCTCATCGTCCTTGGTACCGATCTGCACGAAGGGGCCAAAGCGCCCCATGCGCACGGTCATGGGCTTGCCGGACTTCGGGTCGATGCCGATCTCGCGGGCCTGGGCGACTTCATCCCGCGAGACGGTCTTCTCGATGGTCTCGACCTGCCGGATGAAGGGCTTCCAGAACTTTTCGAGCGGAATGGTCCACTCCTCCTCGCCGCGCGACACGGCATCCAGCTCGTCCTCCATGTCGGCCGTGAAGCTGTACTGCACGTACTGGGTGAAGTGCAGCGTCAGGAAGCGGTTGACGATCTTGCCGATGTCGGTGGGGATGAAGCGCCGCGCGTCCATTTCCACGTATTCGCGGTCCTGCAGCGTCGAGATGATCGAGGCGTAGGTCGAGGGTCGGCCGATGCCATGCTCTTCGAGCGCTTTGACCAATGACGCTTCGGAATACCGCGGCGGCGGTTCGGTGAAGTGCTGTTCGGCGTGGATCGCCAGCAGCGTGACGTTGTCGCCCTCATCCATGGGCGGCAGCACGTGGTCGGCGTCATCCACCTTGGCATCATCGGCGCCTTCCTGATACACGGCGATGAAGCCCGGCTTGATGAGGGTCGAGCCATTGGCACGCAGCAGATGGCGTGCGGGACCATCGGGGCCGGCCAGCATGTCGACGGCGACCGTGTCGAAGGTGGCATGGGTCATCTGACAGGCGAGGGCGCGGCGCCAGATGAGCGAATACAGCTTGAATTGATCCGGATCGAGGTAGCGCTCGATATCGGCCGGTACGACCGACGCCGAAGTCGGGCGCACCGCCTCGTGCGCCTCCTGCGCGTTTTTCGACTTGGTCTTGTAAAAGCGCGGCTCCGGATCGATGGCCTCCGGACCGTAGAGCTTCACGGCAACCTGACGGATCTCACTGATGGCCTCGGCGGCCAGCGACACCGAGTCGGTGCGCATGTAGGTGATGAGGCCGACGCTGCCCTCGCCGATGTCGACACCCTCGTACAGCTGCTGCGCCAGACGCATGGTGCGACGGGCGTTGAAGCCCAGCTTGCGCGCGGCTTCCTGCTGCAGGGTCGAGGTCGTGAAGGGCGGCGCGGGGTTGCGGCGCCGCTGCTTGCGGTCGATGGCCACCACCTTGAGGGTGCCGGGTCCGGTGGCGCTGCCGCCGGCGGCGCTGCGCAGCGTACGCTCGACTTCGCGCGCGCTGGTCTCATCGGTGAAGCTGAACTGTTCGACCTTGGTGCCCGCATATTCGATGAGCTTCAGCGGAAAGGCCTGCTGCGAGTGCTCGCCTTCGCCATCGAGGGTCCAGTACTCCTGGGCCTTGAACGCCTCGATTTCGGCTTCGCGCTCGCAGATCATGCGCAGCGCCGGACTCTGCACCCGCCCCGCGGACAATCCACGCCGCACTTTTTTCCACAGTAATGGCGAAAGATTGAAGCCCACCAGATAGTCGAGCGCGCGCCGCGCCTGCTGCGCGTTGACCAGGTCGGCGGAGACCTCGCGCGGCTCGGCCACCGCCGCGCGGATGGCGTTCTTGGTGATCTCATAGAAGGCCACGCGATGCACGGCCCGTTTGCCGATCTCGCCGCGCTCTTTCAGCATCTCCAGAAGATGCCACGCGATCGCCTCACCCTCGCGGTCCGGGTCGGTCGCCAGATACAGCGACTTCGCCTTGCGCAGCGCCTTGGTGATGGCCTCGACATGCCGCTCGTTCTTCTCCAGCGGCTGATAACGCATCGCGAAACCATGCTCGGTGTCGACCGCGCCTTCCTTGGGCACGAGGTCCCGGACGTGTCCGTACGAGGCGAGGACTTCGAAGTCCTTGCCGAGGTACTTTTTGATCGTGCGCGCCTTGGCCGGCGATTCGACGATGACCAGATTATCTGCCATGCGGTTGCTGCAGCCCCGTTAGACGAAAAACCGCGGACCAGGCCGCGGATTGATGATGGTGACGTAAGAACCTGAGGATCATTCGCTAGTGGGGCGGGTACCCCGTGGTGTCAGCCACGAGATCCTCCATACGTGCAAATGCCTGTTCCTGACCCGGTTGGCTGGAGAGCACCATGAGCACGACCCATTTGATCTGCTCGGTATCCAGTTCATCCGAATCCAGGGCCAGCAGGCGGTCCAGGACGACTTCCCGCTGCACCGGCGACAGGATGCCGTGCCGCTCCAGATGCATGAGGAAGCCCCGCGATTCCGTGGAGAGTCGGCTCAGTTCCCCGTCGCTGTACACCCGCAAACTCACGCTCTCGCGAGCCGGTGCCTCGGCGCAGTGCTGCCGCACATCCGCGAGGTCCGCCAGCCAATCGAGCGCGCGCTCCACACTGGCGGAGCCGAACCCGAGCAGCTCCAGATCGCGAGCAAGATCGTCGCGTTCGGGAACCTCGGAGGTGTCCTCCAGCATGTAGCGGTCAAAGACGTAAATCAGGATATCGAGGACGCTGGTCGTCATGAGCTTGGACTTATGACAGGCGGCAGAACCGGCCGCCAGGCTGGGGCGCGATCCGCCCCTGTAGTTCGAGCAATAGCAACATTGAGGCCACGGTGTGCGCGGACCATCCGGTCCGAAACGCCAAAACGTCGATGTCCACAGGCTCGAAGCCTGCGGCATCTAACAGCATTTCGTATTTGTTGTCCAATGGCGAAGCCCCTGGCCGAGGCTGTCGGCGGGGCCTTTGGCAGCTTCCAGCCTTTTGATAACTATGGTGAATATCAAGCACCGACAGAATCTCGAAAGATTGCTGTACCAAGGTTGCGCCGCTGCGGATCAACTGATTGCACACCTGTGCCGCCGGGTCACGGATGGAGCCGGGAACGGCGAACACCGGCCGCTGCTGGCGCCGCGTCTGGGCGAGCGCGGCCAGCGCGCCGCTGCCGGCGCCGGCCTCGATGACCAGGATGCCGGCGCCGAGCGCCCCGATCAGTCGATTGCGGATCGCAAAGTGGTGCCGCCGGGGTGGGCTTGCGGGCGGGAATGGACTGATCAGACAACCCTGCGCGCGCAGGCGCGCGGCCAGCGCCGCCTGCTGTGCCGGATAAATGCGGTCCGGGCCCGTGACACCGACGGCGATGGCGGCGCCACTGACGCTCAGTGCGCCCTCCAGGGCTGCCGCATCGATCCCCTCGGACAGGCTGCTGATCACACCCAAGCCGGCTCGCGCCACCTCGGCGGCAAATTGATGGGCCGTCGATGCACCGGTAGTCGATGCCTGGCGCGACCCCATGACGGCCAGCGCTGGAGCGACCGGAGGGCCGCCGCTGAGATAGAGGGTCGCCGGCGCCCAGTCCAGAAGGGTCAGCGCGGCCGGAAAATCGGGGTCCAGGCAGGTCACGATACGGGTGTCATTGGCCTCGAACCACCGCAGATCGGAGTCGATCAGGTGGATATTGGGGCTCTCCAGCCAGCTGCGTGCCCGGCCGGGCAATGGGCCGCCGAGCAGGAACTGCACCAGATTCGAAGCCGATACGCCGGCGGCGCGCGCGGCAAGCAGCTGCGCGGCGCGCAGTCCCGGGGTTCGGGCGAGCAGGGCGGAAAGGCGTGCAGGCTCCACGAACGGGAGCCTGCACTCAGAGTGCGTGAAACGGGCGGGGAGCTATTACGGGTTACGGACGACGTCGCCCACGCGCATCGGGGTCGTGGCGCCGACGACCAGCCCGAAGCTCATGTCGTCGTAGGCCTTGAACACCAGCAGTGTGCCGGCGCGCTCGGTCGGCAATCGGACCCGTTTGGCCAGGCCCAGGAGGCTGGTATCGGCTTCGGCATACGAGGCCGGGCCACGGTCCTGCACCACATCGCCGGCCTCGTCGATCTCCAGCACCGTACCGCCACCCACGCCGTCCTTGGTGCCGCGATTGATGGTGACGATGTTGAACTGCCCGATGAGGGTGACGTTGTCGAGAACCGAGAGGATCTGGCCGCGGACCCGTTGGCTCGGCGCATGCGGGGAGAAGGTCAGGGGCGTGGTGGCCGAATCGGGCACCATGCAGTCCCCGCGAAGCGTCTCGCGCTCGGAGTCCACCAGCACCGTGCGGCTGACCGCCGCCGGTCGCTGCACGACGGCGGTGGCGGTGTAGATGCCCTCATACCCGAGGGTCCGGCCACTTTCCGGGTCCTTGATGGGATCGCCGATATGCATGACGCTGAAACGCGCCCCGTTGGGCGCCTCGGCCAGCCCGCGGGCGTAGACGATCTGATCATTGCCGGCCGCCTGATGCTCGTCCGGGAAGGCGAGGACGTAGGGCGCGTGCTTCACCTCATCGCGCGACATGACGGTCGGTCGGGACAGAAAAGCCGCGATCGACGCGTAGGGAATGATCGGAATCGCCTGGTCCAGCGGTGAACTGCGCAGGGCGGGATTCAGGCGCAGCGAACTCTCCTGCGCGATGCTGATCTGCGGCCGGCCGGCCTTGTCGTAGGCCAGCACCAGCACGTCACCCGGATAGATGAGATGCGGGTTCGCGATCTTCGGGTTCACATACCAGATCTCCGGCCATTCCCAGGGGTTCTTCAGGAACAGGCTGGAAATGGCCCACAGAGTATCGCCGCGTTTGACGGTGTACTCGGTGGGCGCCGTCGGCTTGATCATGTCCGCCGTCGGCGGCAGTGCTGCCTCGGCGCGCGGGGCGGCAGTGGCATTGGCCTCGATGGCCGCCTCGGTCGCCGTCAGCTCAGGCGCGGCAGTGGCAGCGGGACCTGCCTCTTCGGCGACGGGCGTCGGCTCCTCGATGGGACGCGAATGCCCCGCAAAGAGAGCGCAGCCGCTGAGCGAAATCGCAGCGGCAAACACGGTGACGGACAGTGACGATCTCAAAACGTGGTTGAAAGTCATTCTCCCCTCCTCAACCATGGGGTGGGGCAGCAGCACGGCTGTTATAATCGGCTGCGGCGCTCGGCACACGACCTATTGTCAAGTTTGTGCGCTGGATCACGGCCCCACAAGGGCTTACTTGAAAGTTCCCCGCACTAGAGCATGAATCTGATGTCGCGTCTAACCATTCTGGAGTACCCGGACCCAAGGCTGCGGACCCGTGCCCGGCCGGTGGAGCAGTTTGACGCCGCGCTCGGCAAACTCATCGATGACATGTTCGAGACCATGTACGAGGCCCCCGGAATTGGCCTCGCGGCCACCCAGGTGGATGTCCACCGCCGCCTGATCGTCATCGATATCTCCGAGGATCGCTCCGCGCCCCTGGTCTTCATCAATCCGCAGCTGCTGAGCCGCGACGGTCAGGCCAAGACCGAGGAGGGCTGCCTGTCCGTTCCGGGCGTCTTTGACGATGTGCAGCGCGCCGAGCGGGTGCGGGTGCGGGCACAGGACCGGACCGGCGAGGTGTTCGAGCGCGACCTCGAGGGGTTCCTTGCGGTGTGCCTGCAGCACGAGATGGACCATCTCGAGGGCAAGCTGTTCGTCGATTACCTGTCCGACATCAAGCGCGACAAGATCCGCAAGAAACTGGACAAAGAGCGCAAGGAGCGTGCCGCGACGCAGCAGCGCGCCGGCGCCTCACGGCCCCGTACCGCCGGCGCGCTCTAGCGCAATGCGCGTGGCCTTTGCCGGCACGCCGCAGTTCGCCGTGCCGGCGCTGGCGGCCCTCGTGGCCTCCCGGCACCCGGTGGTGGGAGTGCTGACTCAACCGGACCGTCCGAAGGGTCGGGGGCGGCTGCTCACGGGCAGTCCCGTCAAGCAATTTGCGCTGGCGCATGGCCTCACCGTCGCGCAGCCGGCGACGCTGCGGGATGAGGCGGGCCGCGCCGCGGTGGCCGCCCTGAGTCCGGACATCCTGGTGGTCGTGGCCTATGGTCAGATTCTGCCTGCCGAGGTGCTGTGCCTGCCGCCGCTGGGCTGTGTGAACATTCATGGCTCACTGCTGCCCCGCTGGCGTGGCGCGGCACCGATCCAGCGGGCGATCCTCGCCGGCGATGACATCACCGGCGTCACCTTCATGCAGATGGATGCGGGACTGGATACCGGCGACCTGCTCGGCGTTCACCGTGTGCCCATCACCGAGCGCGACACCAGCGCGACGCTGCATGACCTGCTCGCCGAGACGGGTGCCCGGGAGCTGGTGGAGGTGCTCGAAGGTCTGGCCGCGCAGGTCCTCAAGCCCGTACCGCAACCGGCAGAGGGCGTTACCTACGCGCAGAAAATCTCCAAGGCCGAAGCGCACATCCGCTGGAGCGATGCGGCCGCGGTGATCGCGCGCCAGGTGCGCGCCTTCAATCCCTGGCCCATCGCCGAGACACGCTTCGCCGGCGAACAGCTGCGCATTCATGACGCGACGGCACGCGCCAGCCTGGCGGCGGCGCCCGGCAAGTGGCTGGGTTTCGCGGGCGATGCGCTGCGGGTGGGCTGCGGTAGCGGCGAACTGCATGTCACGCAGGTACAGCGCGCCGGACGCAAAGTCGTTTCGGCGCGCGAGTTCGCCCAGTCCGCCGGGTCGGCCGCCGGACGATTCGGATGACCGGAGGGCCGCGTACCGCGGTGCTCGCGAGCGCCGCGCGCATCATTGCCGCGGTCGTGGACCAAGGCGCGTCGGCGGACGCGGCGCTGGCCACGCTGACGCCTTCGGCCGAGCGTGCGGCGGTGCGGGCGATTGCGCTGGGAAGCGTGCGCTGGTACCTGCGCCTGCTGCCGGCGGTGCAGCGACTGCTGGATCGCAAGAGCGGGCGGCTGGCACCTGAACTGAGCGCACTGCTGGTCGCCGCCGCGCACCAGATCGAGTATTCGCGCAATCCCGCGCAGCTGACGGTGAATGCGACGGTCAATGCGGCCCGAACCCTGGGCCATACGCGGGCGGCCGGTCTCGTGAATGCCTTGCTGCGCCGGTTCGTACGCGAGCGCGACGCGCTGCTGGCCACAGTCGATCAGGACCCGGCCGCCGCCGCCGCGCATCCGGCGTGGCTCGCGGCGGCCCTGCAGCGCGCCTGGCCCGGCCGGGCCGCCGCGGTGATGGCGGCGGACAACGCGCATCCGC
>Ga0210385_10000474_pt1 | contig 29125 bp, 24 predicted proteins | sample IncBWH26OmetaG_FD_160107 | JGI IMG/M metagenome (GOLD analysis project Ga0210385, IMG submission 160107) | Forest soil microbial communities from Barre Woods Harvard Forest LTER site, Petersham, Massachusetts, United States - Inc-BW-H-26-O ...
GCCGGCCATGTCCTCGATCTTCAAATACGGTCATGCCTTCGACGCCAACTTCATGCAGCGCGTCTTTCACGGCATCGAGCTTGGAAACTTGAATAATCGCTTCGACTTTTGTCATGGTCGTCCGTTCTCTGAGCCTGATCCATCCAGCGCATCATAACAATAGCCTCTGGGCCGCAGATTGCGGAAATTGAATCTATTTATCTTCGCGATTGGAAATCCTTATGTATGGCCTAAGAACGCGTGGCCTGAAGAACGCGTGGCCTGAAGAACGCATAGCAAGAACGTGCGGCCCGAAGAATGTGCCGCCTGAAGAAGCCACCCTCCAATTGACGGCAGAGGGGTTTCTGCGGTTGGATGGAAGCTGCGTGGCCCGCTCTCTCTCCATCGTCGACCCTGACTCCGGACGCTTTACCCGGCTCGACGCCGCCTGGCTCGCCATCTGGCTGATCTTTCTCGCCGGGCTGGCCGTGCTCCCTCCGCAATTCGAATGGCATAAGCAGTTGATCCTTCTCGCCATCGGCATTGTGCAATTGCTCGAGCCGAAGTTGATCTCCTACTTTCCTCAGCGCGGAGTCACTTACGTCATCCTGCTCAAGATTTTGCTGGCGACCCTGCTCATCGATCACACCGGCGAAGTCGGCATCAACAGCAGTTACTGGCCCATTTATTTCGTGCCGGTCGTCACCACGGCCCTCTACTGTGGCACCTGGCTGACTCTGGTCTGGACGTTCGTTGCCTCTGCCGCCTACTGTTCCTATCTCTTCATCGACCCTGCGATGCAGGATTACGAGATCACCCCTGAGTCGTTCGGCTTGCTTGGCCTTCGGATCCTCTTCTTCTTTCTTGCCGCCATGGTCGTCAACCGCTTCGCGCAGCAGAGCCAGCACCAAACCCAGTTGTACCGCGAACTCGCCGAACGCCTTGCGGAAACCAATAGCCGCCTCGAACAGGCGCAGGCGGAAGCGCGTCGCTCCGAGCGGCTTGCCGCACTCGGTCAGCTTTCGGCTGGATTAGCGCATGAGATTCGCAATCCCCTGGGAGTCATCAAAGGCTCCGCCGAAATGCTGACCCAGAAATTGCAGGCTTCCGACGAACTTGCGCGCGAGCTTGCCGGCTACATTTCCACCGAGGTCAACCGGCTGAGCGCGCTGGTCACCGAGTTCCTCGACTTCGCCCGTCCTCTCCACGCGCAGCCCCATCCGTCAGACCTGGTCGCACTGCTCGATCGCGTGTTAAGAGTTGTCGCATCCCGTTTTGCGGACAAAGCAGATGCCGTGCCCATTAAGATCGATCGCCATTACGCGGCCGGATTGCCCCTCGTTCCCCTCGACGAAAGCCTGTGCGAGCAAGCCTTCCTCAACCTGGTGCAGAATGCTTACGAAGCTATGCAAGAAAATGCTAAGGCAGGCACGTTGCGCGTCGAGGTTCGTTCCGCGATGGAGAACGATCGCGATGGCGTCGAACTGATCCTTGCAGATACCGGGCCTGGCGTTCCCGAAGAATTGCGCGAGGAGATTTTCAACCCGTTTGTGACTACCAAGAAAACCGGCGTGGGACTCGGGCTCTCCATTGTTTCTAAAATTGTGGACGGCCACCATGGATCAATCCATGTGGAGAATGCGCCGCAGGGCGGGGCAGTGTTCACGCTCTTCTTCCCTCTGGAAGAAGCTGTCGACGCCCCGTCAGGCACCGAGGTGCGCTCGCTATGGACCGGTGAAAGCGCCCGTCCGCCAACGGGCTGATCCCGAACACGATAATCAATACACGACCATCAATGTAAGAAAATCAATGCCTACAATCCTCATCATCGAAGACGAAGCCAAGATGCGGCGGCTGCTCGAACTGAACCTCGGCGAAGACGGCTTCAAGACGCTCTCGGCGGGTGACGCGGAAACTGGATTGAAGCTGCTGGCTTCCGAACCAGTCCACCTGGTTCTCACCGACCTTAAGCTTCCGGGCATGAATGGGTTGGAATTTCTACAAACCGCCAAGCAGCAAAATCCCGCGTTGCCCATCGTTGTCATGACCGCGTTTGGCTCGGTTGAGACCGCGGTTGAGGCGATGAAAGCTGGCGCCAGCGATTACGTGCTCAAGCCGTTTTCGCTTGCAGAAATGCGGATGGTGGTGCATAAGGAGCTCGACAACTCGCGCTTGCGTGAAGAGAACCGCTCCTTGCGCGAAGCTCTGGGACAGAAATACAGCCATCCGAACATCGTCGCCGTCAGCCGGAAAATGCAGGAAGTTCTCGCTACCGTCGAACGCGTCGCGCCCACCAACTCTACCGTTTTGCTCGGTGGGGAAAGCGGCGTGGGTAAAGATCTCATCGCCCGTGCTATTCACGAAAAGTCCCGTCGCGCTACCGGACCGTTCATCAAGATCAACAGCACTGCTATTCCAGAAAATCTTCTGGAGAGCGAACTTTTCGGCTACGAAAAGGGAGCGTTCACCGGGGCCGTCACCAGTAAGCCGGGCAAGTTCGAACTAGCGGACAAAGGTACGCTGTTTCTCGATGAAATTGGCGACGTGCCGGTCGCCACGCAGGTCAAACTGCTTCGCGTGCTGCAGGAGCGGGAATTCGAGCGGCTCGGCGGCACGCGCACCATCAAGGTCGACGTTCGGCTGCTCGCGGCGACAAACCGTGACCTGCGCGCCGCGCTCGAAGATGGAACCTTCCGCGAAGACCTTTATTACCGGCTCAACGTCGTGCCGATTGATATTCCACCGCTGCGCGAACGCAAAGAAGATATTCCCGGCCTGGCGGATTTATTTCTGACGCGCTTTAACAAAGATTCCGGAAGGCCGGCGATCACTGGCATTTCGCCGGCCGCCATGCAGATGCTCTCCGGTCATTATTGGCCGGGCAACGTCCGCGAGCTGCAAAATGTGATGGAACGCGCCTGCGCCCTCGCTGTGGGTACTCAGTTGGAAGTCAGCGACATTCAACTCGATTCACCGCGCAATCGGGGAGGCGCCGCCGGTGACCGCTTTCTCCCTGACGGAATGACGATTGATCAATGGGAAGATGAGATGATCCGCGAGGCCCTCAAGCGTGCTGGTGGAAACAAGTCGCAAGCTGCACGACTTCTGGGACTCTCGCGCAACGCGCTACGCTATCGCCTGTCGAAAATCGGAATTGACGACACCGATTGACGCCAGCGATTGATGACAACGAAGAAAGCTGATCGTGCCCGTGGAGCGATCCGATCCATTGAGAAATCAAGCGAGAACTGTAAGATAGATTGCCGTCAAAATAAAATGAGGTGTGCCTGTGATTGAACGACTGAAAGAAACTGCGGGAGCAGCCTTCGGTTTCAAAGTGACCGGAAAACTGTCGGACGAAGAACTCAAAGCGTTCGAGCCGCAAATGGAGTTCTTTATCGCGCAACATAAGAAACATCCGATTGGCATCCTGGCTGATCTGACGGATATGCGCGGAGCGGAATGGAAGGCGCGCTGGGACGACCTGCGGTTTCTGCAAAAGCACACCAGCCAGATCGCTCGCATGTCCGTGGTTGGAGCCAGCCGCTGGGAGGAGGTCGCGGACATCCTTACCGCCGGAGCTGCCGTCCTGCAATCGGAGACACGATACTTCGAACCCTCCGAAATTCAGCACGCCTGGCAATGGGCGCGAACGGCGAAATATGCCGAGGATGCGCCCATCCGCATCATCTCGCCGCCCACCGGAATCTGGAAAGACTATCGTCCTGAGTTCACGGATTTGTAATCAGCCTCGTAATCAAAAAGAACACGCACACGCTGGAATTAAATTGCCGCCCCCTGGCTGAAAACCACCACCCTGGTGGAACCGGGCCACCGGCAGAGCTTATTACGCTGTGAATCGACTGCCTGGCGTCTCCCTTAACTGTCTGAAAATACGGTCATTGTCTTGATCTTCTGGTGCGGATCAGATTGGCACGTTGCCTGCACTGTTCAAGGCAAAGTTCTTTTGTGGAGGTTCTTAATGAAGTTCAAACTAATAGCCGCAATTTTAGGATTCATGATGGCGATTCCAGGCGCCGTCATCGCGCAGGCTCCCGACAATCAGTCGCAGGATCCGAACGCCAAACCCTCGCCGAACATTCAGGCGCCGTCTTCGAACAATCAAGATCCTGCGAATCAAAGTCCCGCAAATCAAGGTCCCGCGGACCAAGGTCCGGCGGACCAAGACCAGCGTGAACAGGACACAATGAATCCGAATCCGGATCAGGGTTCGCCAAATCAGGCTTCACCAAATCAAGTTTCACCAAATCAGGGCGCGATGGATTCATCCCCGGTAGGAGGCCCTAACGATCCCGGCATGAGCAATTCCACAGCCCCGGCTCCGGATGAGAAAAACGGTGTGGCCCGCGTCAGCCTGATTCATGGCGACGTTTCGACGCAACGTGGCGATTCGGGTGCCTGGTCGGCGGCGGCGCTCAATGCCCCGCTGGTGGCGGGCGACCGGGTTTCTACCGGCGACAAGGCTCGCACTGAAGTTCAGCTCGATTATGCCAACTTGCTTCGTCTGGCGGAGCATTCTCAGGCGAATATTGTGCAGCTCACGCGTTCGCAAATCCAGATTCAACTCGGCCATGGCATGGCGAACTACACCGTGCTGCGAAACAGCGATGCCGACGCGGAAATCGATACCCCGAACGTGGCCATTAAAAGCGAGCGGCGCGAATCGAGTTTCCGCATTCTGGTGACCGCTGACGATCACACCGAAGTCTTGGTCCGCAAAGGCGAAATCGAAGTCACGACTCCGCAGGGTGGAACGCGTGTAGGGCAGAACCAGTACATCACCATTCAGGGTACAGGCGCGGACGAGCAATACAAGATTGGCGAAGCTCCCGCGCGCGACGATTTTGACCAATGGAACAGCGACCGCGACAACATGATTCGCAATTCTGTTTCGCGGCGTCAGACCAACGACTATTACGTCGGATCGGAAGATCTCGACGGGCACGGCACTTGGACCGAAGTTCCGGATTACGGTCCAGTGTGGCGGCCTGCGGTGGCGCCGGGTTGGGCTCCGTATCGCGACGGGCGCTGGGTGTACGAACCTTACTGGGGATGGACCTGGGTTTCGTACGATTCGTGGGGCTGGGCTCCGTATCACTATGGCCGCTGGATGTATCTCAATGGCGGTTGGGGATGGTGGCCTGGACCGGCTTACGGATACCCGTTCTATCGTCCGATTTGGGCGCCGGCGTATGTTTCATTCTTTGGCTTCGGGCCGGGATTTGGGTTCGGTTTTGGATTTGGCTTCGGTTTCGGCGGGTCGATCGGCTGGCTGCCACTCGGACCAGGCGACCATTTCCATCCCTGGTATGGCCGTTACGGCGGCCGGTTCGGTGCGGTTGGGCTCAACGACTATAACCGTGGCGGGTTTGCTGCGCTGCACTCCGGTTCGCGTTTCTCGAACGTGAACCTGGCAATGCACGATGCGAACTTCCGTGGCGGCACTACGGTCTCCGGCAGGGATTTCGGCTCCGGCCACATGAACGCTTCGGCGATGACGCACTCGCAGTTCCAGAATGCACGATTCAGCACCGGCAGACTGCCCGTGAGTCCGGGTCGCGAAAGCTTCTCGGCTAGCGGACGCGCGGCGGCTGCATCGACGACGCGAAACGTCGCCCAGAATCAGCACTTTTTTTCGACCCACGGCACGACGACGGCGGCGAACCGATCTTCCGAGAACCGGTCGTCCCAGAACCGATCGTCGGAAAATCGATCGTTTGAAAATCGAGCGGCAACGAGCGGATCACAGCGCTTCGGTCAAACTGGTCAAACCGAGGAACGAAACATTGCAAGAAGCTCTGAAGCACGCAGCTCCAACGAGGGCATGTCGAGAGCGGCGAACTCGAATTCGGGTCGCGAAGGTGGGGGCAGCAGCGGTGGCTGGCAGAAATTTTCGCCCATGCCGGCGCGGTCATCCTCCGACTCAGCCAGAACAGCGGAATCGGCCCGAGCAGGTGAATCTTCCAGTCGTGGATCGTTCAGTCGTGGAGAAGAGCGCGCATCGAATGGCTCTTCGTACGGACGCGGTTCCTCGTACGGTTCGTCGTCCGACTCCGCACGGTCCGGATACTCGCGTAGCGCTGCTCCTCAGAGCCGCGGCTATAGCTCAGGCGGCTACGGCGGATCGTCTCGACCGCCGCTCAACATGAGGCAGCCGATTGTTCAGCCACGCTCGTATGGTGGTGGCGCTTACGGTGGACGCTCTGCTCCGAGTTATGGTGGTCGCTCGGCTCCCAGCTATGGCGGACACTCAGCTCCAGGTTTCGGCGGCAGCCATTCCGTGCCAAGCAGCCATGGCGGCGGATCATCCCACGGCAGTTCGTCACACGGCGGAGGATCGCACGGCGGCGGCGGTGGCAGACATGGGCGGTAACATTGTGCTGGATTCTGTTCCGGCGCAGTGAAGCAGCATAGCAACACTCTCCCAGCAGTGAGACGCGCAAGCGTCCCACTGCTTTTTTCTTGCCCATCAGCCTGGTGTCTATCAACCGAGAACACACTGAGCACAGTCAGCACTCTCAGTACCTGCAAGTCGCTGCCTCATCGCGGAAGGGAACGTTTCTCTGTGGCTCGTTCGGGTGGAACCGCTGCTCGCATACTGTCTGCGCCAGCTCGCCCGGCAATCAGGCCGAATCCTTTTCTGTGGGCTTCGTCGCCAAGTTCACGCAATTGAGCGCGCCCGCGTTCCGCATTACCAGTCCTGATCTCGATTTCGCCTAGTTCCAGGCGTGCTTCAAGCTGACAACGTACGCAATCCACGGCCATGGCCTTTTCCAATGCTGATCGAATGATCCGCCTTGCGTCGTCAAAATGATGCTGTGCAGCTCGAAGTTGGGCGTTGGCCAGCGCGACATCGAAGCGGACCGTTGGATCGTAACTCTTGACGGAAAGAACAGTCGTTTGTTCTAGCACCTTGGCAGCTTCGGCAGTTTTACCCAGTTGAAGGTTCTCGCGTGCCAGCACGATCTCCGCTTCGATTTCACCGTCGATTACTCGATGTGATCGAAAATCATCGATCGCGCATTGAACTGTATCCTGGTCCACTGTTCCCGCCTCCGCCAATGAAACTTCCGCGAGTTCTACCTGATCCCAGGCAGTGTCAGTCTTGGCGCCCGTCTGACGATCCAGCGAAAGCGCTTCAGAAAGGGTCTGCTTCGCGCTCACGAAGTTTCCTTCTCTTAAGTATCCCGTGCCTAAAGACCGCTCTGCGGCGGTGTAATCCGTTGACGCTCCCGTCTGTTTGAGGCGGGTAACTGCTTCTTGGTACATCCCTAATGCCGTTGTCAGGTCTCCCTGTGTTTCAGTAATCGAGCCTAGGTTTTGCAGGGCAGTCCCGAGAATGGAATTGTTCGCCTCGCCACGAAGATGCTGCGCGTAAGGCTCCAGCATGTCTTTTGCCTCGCGAAACTTCCCACGGTGCTGAAGCAACTCGGCAAGGTTGCAGGTCACCACGTCGCGTTGGTTCATCCGGTTCAATTTAGTAAAGATGGCGACTGCCTCGCGGAAAAGATTTTCTGCTTTTGGCAGGTCGCCTTCGATCTCATACATCGAGCCGAGGTTTGAGAGTGCAGATGCCAGACGCGATTGATCGCCCTGTTTACGGAACACGGTCAGCGCTCGCTCAATGCTGTGCTTGGCGCCGTTAATATCGCCCTGTGTCGCCAGGACACCACCAATGTTCATCGAGGCGAGGGCTGATCTGCCCAAGTCACCTGATTCGGCAAACATTCGCTGGGCTTTGGTGTCGGCGTCCACTGCGCTGCTAAGATTTCCAAGAGAAAACGAAGCAGATCCGCCAACCAGCTTCGCACGCGCCAGCAAGAGGTTTGCCCCATTTATTTCCGCTTTCCTGGCCGCACTATCGGCTAGCGTCTGCTCTCGCTGGTACTCTCCGAGGTTGTTGGCGATTCTGGCTTCCGTGAGGTCGATGCGGGGATCATCCCGCTCCGGAGCGGGCGATCTTCGCAAAGCGGCAAGAGTCACGGCTGCGTCAGTGCTCTTCCCCATCGCGTCTTGTGCCGCGGCGAGGTTCAAACCGTAGTCAAGATTGTCGGGATACGATCGCTGCAGGCGGGAATAGATTTCAATTGCCTGCGTCCAGTCTCCGTTCATTTCGTGGTAACGTGCCTCAGTTTGCAGGCGCGCTTGTTGCGGTAGATTCTGCGCCAAGTCCATTGCTTTTCGCGCCGCGATTGCGGCCTTCGCGTCGTACCCGAGATCGGACCAGGCGGTCGCCAGGGCCGAATATGCAGGCGAATATTCAGGCTGCAAACGAATGACTTTTTCCAGGAGATCACCGGCCGCTACATCGTCGTAGAGCCGCAGTTTAGCGAGTCCGTCGGAGTAGAGCCGGGCCGCTTCTGGATTCGAGGGCAGCGCGAGTCTGACCTCTTCCGCCTCGACTGAGGTCAGCGTTCCAACCCCCATTTTGGCCCGCAGTTGTTCGCCCGCCCGAGACGCCAGGTCGAACAGGCTCGATTGCGAGCCGACGACGGCTACGCTGGCGACCGTATCCCCCGTTACTGCGTCCTGCACACGAGCATCGAGGCGAAGCCGTCCATTGCCTCCTTCTCCGATAGCGAGGTACGAGCCCGCAACGACATACTCGCAACCCAGGTCCTTATGAATCTTGGTCAGGCTGTGGCCAGCGTAGCTATCTTCATCGGCAAGACCCAGTTCATGTTTCGCCCGCGTAACATCCTCAGCGTCCACCGTGCGCAGCTGGTTGCCCGCAGCCAATTCCGTTGCCAGCATCTCGGTAAATGCGGTCGACAGCCAACCATCGCGCCCATTTCCCGAGGCGTTGGTGAAACCCATCACGGCAACCGATCGGCGGGTGAGGCTCGAGGGAATCGCCGGCGACACTGTAGCTTGCGCCGTTTGTATGTGCGGACTTCGGCGGCTATAACGATACCCGGAGTATGCGACCAACAGAGCTAGAACCAGCACCGCTGCAGCCCAGTATGGCCAGTCGCGACGCTTTCTCGGCGGCACGGTTGAAAACTCGGCGGTGGCGATATCGCCCGATGAGATCTCGGAGGACTCAAACGTCGCTGGACTTGGCGGCTCTTCATCGGAGACCGGACCCAGCGACTCCACGCTGGCTATGAAGCGATAACCGACTCTGGGCAGAGTTTCGATGTAACGGGGTTCGAGAGAATTATCCTGCAATGCGCTTCGCAGTCGTTGCACAGCACTATTGAGGCTCGCTTCAAAATTGACAAAGACGTCGCCCGGCCACAACTTTCGTCTCAGATCCTCGCGCGAAACAACTTCGCCTGGTTTTTCGAGGAGCATGGCCAGAATCTGAAATGACTGACGCGGAATCTTGAGCCTCAAGCCTCCCTTAAGAAGTTCGTGGGTTTGCGAGTTGAATTCATAGAGCCCGAAACTCACATGCAAACGCGCAGCTGACTTTGAGTCGCTGACGCCCGAGGAACTCTCGTTCAGGCGCTCGCTTTCCGAATTACCCGGCTCAACTGGTGACATATCCGAAGGGCGAATGGAAGACGTTCAACGTCCATTCTGGCAAACCACAGTGGGAACAGTGTATCGGTAAAGTCAACCCGCCAATAGCAATTGTTCGCGCTGCCGTAAACAGTGGTCATGCATTTACTCATCAGTCGTTTAGGCGGTGAGGTGAATGCGAGCGATGTGCCGGTTTGTGAAGTCGGGCTGGGGCGGCTTTGATCGAGGTCGGGGTAGCTTGGGTTGATGAAGAAAGGGATGGAGAAAGGTGAGAGGGGGGATCTCCCACCTTTCGAATTACTTGGCGTAACTCATTTCAGAAGCCCGAATATTTGTAGGCTACCGCTCCTTCAACCCCGTGGCCACCTTGAAGATCGTGCCGTTCTGAATGTCTCCCGGTTCCACGGTTCCACCGATAGGTGTCAGGCCATAGAAGTTGCCATCGCTTCCTTCGATCAGGCTCTCGGGATCACAACCAACCGTATCGCAATTGAGTTCCTCGCTGAAAATGGTCTTTCCCTTGGGACTGATTGCGAATACGGCGCCGGGATAGTTCTCTTTTTGTGGGTCGTTGATCAGTCCGTACAGATTGCCGTCCGAACCCTCAACCAGCAGGGTAGGGAGATATGCGCCCTCCGGTGTCTTTTGGAGGACTTTGTACTTCCCGGCAGTGCTGATCTCGAAAATGCCGGTTTTCTCGCCGTCGAAAACTCCGTAGAGCGTGCCGTTCGAACCTTGGGTCAGCACCGTGGCCCCCATGTTTTTTCCGAAGGTGTGAACAGTGGTATACACGCCGCCCGTCGTCAAACGGAAAATACTTCCCCTGACTTTCGGCTCGAACGAGGACGCGATGCCATACAAATTGCCGTCCGTGCCAGCGATGAGCAGCACGCCCTCACTCTCGGGAAGGTGAAAATTGTAGAACTGGCTCCAGACGCCCTCGGGCGTGAGTTGAAACACGAACGTCGAGGTGATGCCATAGAAATTGCCGTCTCCGCCGAGAACCACGGGAAAGGCCTGATCGGGACAGCCGGATAGCGAACAGAAGTTGTACAAGACCTGTTGGGTTCCCGCGGTCGTGAGGCTGTAGAAGACACCTGCGTCATTGGTGCCGCCTAACGCGGCCACGCCATAGAGATTGCCGTCAGCGCCCGCTACCAAGCCATTCGACGGTACCTCGCCGTTGGGGTATTGTCCCGAACCGTTGGGCGCAAAGTTGTACAGGGTATTGACGTCGCCAGACAGATTCGCCTGCCACACCGTGCCTCCACCGTTGCCCGATGCGGAATACGCAGTCGCGCCATACAAATTGCCGTTGGCCAGTTGGATCGGGCCGGGACCCGGTTGAAAGCCATCGGGACAAGTTCCGTAGTTGGGGGTGCAATAAAATGCAAAGAGCTGCGAGATGGGCGGTGCTTGTCCGAAAGCGATAGCAGCAATCGCGACGAATGCAACGCAAGCGAGAAGTGACTTCATGGATTCGATCCTCCTGGGTAGACCCACACACTACCGAACTAAGTGCGGAAGTTTAGTTCAAATCGGGCTTCTGAAGGCATCACTTATTTGTCAAATATTTACTGGAAACTCAAATACAAGTCCTTATAGAGTAGTCACTTAGCCTGTGATGTGGCCAGGTTTGCAGTGACCGGAGCAACTGCGAAATCGGAAGAGCTGCCGCCCCAGCGGGAAAACTGGCGGAAGCGTGTGTGAGTCGAACACACCGGCGACATCGTAGATGCCGCCCGCCGGTTTTGAAGACCGGGACGATCACCGGACCGCATGCGCTTCCGTTCCTGATTTCCGTGCTTGGCTTTTACATCCTGGTTTCGCGCGCGCCCTCCCGTGGATGCGCGCGCAAACGTGGTTGGCAACGTAACACAACTACTTTGGCTGCGCCACCACTCGGAGATAGGGTTTCAGCGTTTTGAATCCGCCTGGATATTTCTGTTTCGCCTGCTCGTCAGAAACCGACGTGGGGATGATCACGTCGTCTCCCGGCTTCCAATTTACCGGCGTGGCCACGCTGTGCTTGGCGGAGAGCTGGATGGAATCGAGAACACGCAATACCTCATCGAAATTGCGTCCGCTGCTCATGGGGTAAATCAGCATCAGCTTGACTTTCTTATCGGGACCGATCACGAACACGGTACGCACGGTGGCGTTGTCCGCGGCAGTGCGGCCTTCACTGGTGGCTCCGGCGGTTTCGGGCAACATGTCGTACAGCTTGGCGATCTTGAGCTCGGGATCGCCGATCATCGGATACGTAACCTTATGGCCTTGCGTTTCTTCAATGTCGGCAGCCCACTTGCCGTGACTGGCGACGGGATCGACGCTCAGGCCGATAATTTTCGTATTGCGCTTGGCGAACTCCGGCTGCAGCCCGGCCATGTAGCCGAGTTCGGTGGTGCACACCGGAGTGAAATCCTTGGGATGCGAAAACAGGATAGCCCAGCCGTCGCCGATCCATTCGTGAAAGTTGATGGGGCCTTGGGTGGTTTCCGCGGTGAAGTTCGGAGCTTCGGAATTGATGCGCAGAGACATGTTTGTTCGATCCTCGTGTTTCAGTTTCCGTTTTAGTGATGAATGGCGCCGCTCGCCAAAACCCTACAACATTAGTAGACAATAATATCGTGCGCCCTGGTAACCCGTCAACGCGTCCAAATACTGTGCAAGCTTATCGTAATGCATCAACCCGGGCTCATGCTTAGCGCACCCGTGCGATGGCGGTGACATTTTAGTTATGACTACTTCAGCGCAGAATCCCTCCGCATCCCGTCCTAAGATGTTCCGTCTAAAGATGGTGCAGGTCGATGTCTTCACCGACCGTGCTCTCACCGGCAACTCTCTCGCCGTATTTCTTGACGGCCGCGGTCTCAGCCCAGAACAGATGCAGGCCCTGGCGCGGGAGATGAATCTCTCCGAAACTACCTTCATTCTTCCCCGGGACGCCGCGACGGAAAAAGATCGCGGCGTGCGCGTGCGCATTTTTACCGTGCAGGAAGAGTTGCCATTCGCGGGACATCCTACCCTGGGCACGGCTTTTGTGTTACAAGGCCAGACCGGCGCGGACGGAATCGGTGAAGTTCGGCTCGATCTGAATGCCGGTACTGTTCCGGTGAACTTCACCGCCGATCCCGGCGATGGTCGTTCTAGCGAAGATTCGCCACGAGTTGCCTTTGGAGAAATGCGCCAAAAGGATCCTGAGTTCGGAGTGACCCACGACGTGCAGGCCGTGGCCGGCCTGACAAACGTTAGCGCTGCCGACTTCGACGACTCCGTTCCCATTCAAAACGTCTCCACTGGCCTTCCTTACACCATCGCGACCTTGCGTTCGCTGCACACGCTGCAGAACCTGCGCCTCGATCTGGGCCGCGCCTCCGAATATCTGGCGCGCAGCGGAGGAAAATTCTTCTACTTTGTGTGCCGCGAAACCGTCGATCCCAAAGCCCGCCTGCACGCCCGCATGCTCTTTTATGGTGGAGACGATCCGGCCACGGGCTCGGCGGCGGGATGCTGCTCGGCCTGGATGGTTGCAAACGCCGTGGCCGCAAGCGATGAGCAGGTTTTGATCGAGCAGGGTCTTGAAGTGCATCGTCCCAGTAGCATTTTTGTTCGCGCAACCAAGAGGGATAACCAGATCGTCAATGTGCGTGTCGGTGGAAATTGCGTCGAAGTGCTGCGGGCTGAAGTTGCAATCGAAATGTAGCGCAACGAAAACCTGCGACTGTCGCGGCCCACCGCGTAATGCCACTTTTGTTTGGCACACCAGAGTGCCATTGGCGAGCGCGCCACTTTACCGCCGTGCAGTTTCTGTTTAGCATTCACCTCGCTCACGATTCAAAAAAATCGGAGAACGAATTCGGAAACATTTCGGAAGAATATTTTTATAAGATGTTTGGCGGCGAAAGTCCCCCGGTCAGGATCAATGAAGCCCAAGAAAACGATTCTTTGTGTCGACGATAATGAACAAGCGCTCTCGATTCGCAAGATTCTGCTGGAAACCCGTGGCTACCGCGTGCTGGCGTGCAACAGCGGTGAGATGGCGCTCGAGGCCTTTCGCCGCGGCGGCATCGACCTGGTGCTCACCGACCTGATTATGCCGGGCGTGGATGGTTCGCGGCTGATTGAGGAAGTGAAACGCGATTCGCCGCAGACTCCTGCAATGCTGATCTCGGGACGCATCAAGATTTATGAACGCGAAACACAAGCCGACGTCTTCCTCTGCAAGGGAATGTACGAACCCGCCGAACTGCTGGAACGTATACGCCTGCTTCTGGTTCGCAAGCGCGGTCCAAAGCGCCACGGGGAAGTACGCGCTCATGCGGCGGACCTGACACGCGCCGATGGAAGTCACGCGAATGCCAGTCATGGTGATGGCAAGCAGTCTGTCATGCGACGTGCGAATGTCGCGTGAGTTGGCCAAATCGGCTTTCGCCGTGTGATATCGTTTTGTCTGGATGTCCTCTTTCATCGTAGCCAGGGAATTGCGCAAAACTTACCGTGTGGGCAAAGTGGATGTGCCAGCCTTGCGCGGGATTTCCCTCAGCGTGGAAAAAAGTGAGTTCGTTACCATCGTGGGCCCTTCAGGCAGCGGTAAATCCACGCTGTTTTATATGCTCGGTGGCCTCACACGGCCCGATTCAGGCAGCGTGATCATCGATGGCGTGGATTTCGCCGCGCTCTCCGACGGTGAGCGTACGCGCTTGCGTAAACGTAAGATCGGGTTCGTGTTTCAGAAATTCAACCTTCTACCCACGCTCAGCGCTCGCTCGAATATAGAAATCGCCTGCGACATTGCGGGAGCGAAACCGGATTCTGAGTTTCAACAACAAATCACGGAGATGCTTGGCATTGCGCAACGGCTCGACCATCGGCCGAGCGAGCTTTCCGGAGGCGAGCAGCAGAGAGTGGCGCTGGCGCGGGCGCTGATCAACCGTCCCGCAATCGTGCTCGCCGACGAACCCACCGGCAACCTCGATTCCAAAAGCTCGAGCATCGTTCTCGAAATGTTGCGCCGGTCGAACAAAGATCTTGGACAAACCGTGCTCATGATCACTCACAACCCCGAAGCAGCCGAATATGGCGATCGTATTATCCACATGCGCGACGGCCAGATCGTCGCGCCCGAAGAAGATCCGCAGTGGACGCCGCGCCTTCCGGCAGCGGCGGAACACTTGCGCTCCTGAACAGGTGTCCAATGGCACATCGCCACGAATTTACCAAACCGATTCTTCCCGGCAAGGGAGCGACCGACTACGAGCGCTATCTGCGTACCGATGAGTTGCTCGCCCTGCAGAAGACGTCGCAAGAACTCCTGCATAAAGATGAGATGACTTTTCTGGTTGTGCACCAGAGCTCGGAATTGCTCATGAAGGGCGCAGAGTTCGAACTCGGTCGCGCCTTGGAAGCGCTCGATCGCGGTGATTACGGAAACTGCACACGCCTTATCCGGCGCGCTATTTCACTGCTCGAACCGACCATCGGCCTGCTCCACATTCTGGAAACGATTTCGCCCTGCGATTATCACCTCATTCGCGCCGGACTCGGGCACGGCAGCGGTCTCGATTCTCCTGGATTCCTCTCACTACTGCACATTGGCCCGCGCCTCGGGCAAGCCTTTCACGAGCAACTGGGCCGCGCTGGCATCAACATCGGCGACCTCTATCGGCGTCACGAAGAATTCTTCGGCCTGCACGATGTTGCCGAGCGCCTGCTCGACTTCGACGAGCGCATGCAGTTATTCCGTTTCCACCATCTCAAGCTTGCCGAGCGCGTCATCGGAGGCCGCGTCGTCGGCACCATGGGAACCCCGGTTGAAGTCCTGCAGCAGCGCATGGAAAGCTGGCTCTACAAAGACCTGTGGGACGTCCGCAACCAGATCACGGCCGCTACCAACGAGACCGCTCCGGGCGGGAAGTATTAACGTGGGGCGGCCGTTCAAGAAATCTGTCCTCGATTTATGATTCGCCATCGTGCGCGGAGGACGAAGTTTCCGAAAATGATCCGATCACAAAGCGCATCTCGCATCACGACCGCCGTCGCGATTCTGTTGAGCGCGGGTATCGGCAATCCATCGTCATGGATACACGCGCAATCGGCGTCCACCGGTTCCGCCGCGACAACTCCAGCCGTTGCCGTCGGCCCGCAGTACGATTCGACCCATGTCTATGTCGCTTCGCAAGACGTTGACCGCTTCGTGGCGAGTTTCCTTGCGACCTTTGGCGGACAAAGCAGCAAGCAGATCGTTGCCACCGTCACCCCCACTCCGAGTAGTACGACCTCACAAATACTTCATACTCCGGTCGGAATAGTGTCTCTCTTCGGATTTAAGACGCCGGTGCCATTTCCCTTTGGCTCCGAGCGCACCGGATACCTTGTCACCGACATGGACGTTGCCATCCGTGCCGCTCGCGAAGATGGCGCCGACATTCTGGTTGCGCCGTTTGCGGATTCCATTGGACGCGACGCCATCATCGAGTGGCCCGGCGGAGTCAAGATGCAGCTCTACTGGCACACGACACCGCCATCCTACGCGCCATTACTCACGGCACCAGAAAACCGCGTCTATATATCTCCGGATCGAATCAACGAGTTTCTCCACGGCTTTCTGGCGTTTTCACATGGCAAGATGGTTTCCGATGATGCTCATGCACCGGGCCTGGAAATCGGCCGGTCGCGCGAGACTTATCGCCGCATCAGGATTGAATCGATCTTCGGCAAGATGACAGTATTGGTGACCGACGGCCATCTTCCCTATCCTTACGGACGGGAGACTACCGGCTACGAAGTCGTAAATCTCGCCGAAACGCTCGCGAAAGCGCAGGCTGCCGGAGTCACGGTGCTGGTGCAGCCCTACGTCGTTGATGAACGGAACGCAACTGTGGTCGAATTTCCCGGTGGTTACGTAGCGGAGATCCACTCAGCCGCTCGCCGGTAATTTCTGGCTGACTTAAAAGCCAACTTCAACCAGCTGAAAAACTGCATTTGCGCCGCGATTACCCGCCGGTGATTGTAGGTGCCGATGATTGTAGGTATGGAACCGCGTAGTCGCGATCCGTGCACCTCATGCCCGACACAGCGCGAGGCGATGGCTTGGGAACTTGAATAAAAAGGGCAAGTACCTTCGCCGGCTTTCGCCAGAAGGTCACCTGCCCTTGAACTTTGCTGCAGCGTTCGAAGTCGCCTAGCGTTTGCCAACTACGTGGCCATGTCCATCCCGCACTTCGTTCCCCTTGAAATGGTCGATCCTGTCCAAGCGTCGTCCGGGTTCGGGTTTGTCACCGCGGTTGGGCAGTGGTCCATGGTAGCCATTGTCGGGGTGGAATCGGTTATTGACGTGGCCGTGGAAACCGGCCGGACCGTGAAACCACGGGCCAGCGCCGATGAAAACGCCACCCGAAAACCATTCCGGGCCGTAATAACCATAAGGTGCGCAGTTGTACGGCGGGACATCATAGTAGCCGTACGGGCATATAGGCGCTACTCCGATCTCGACGCCTACCTGGGCCTGGGCCTGGGGCGCCGTGGCCATGAAGCACATTGCTGCGAAAGCCGCCACCGTAAAGAGCTTTAATCCGTTCATCAAGGTCATTTTCACTATTTATCCTCGCTTTTGATCTGAGTGTCTGGTCTTAAGCAATATAGCTATGGATACGATTCCACTGCCCTTCAAAGGGTTGCTGAGCGGCCACAATCAAGAATTGTCAGGAAATGTGCAAGTGCAGTAGAATGAAAGGACGGGCGGGAGTAACTCAGTGGTAGAGTGCGACCTTGCCAAGGTCGAAGTCGCGGGTTCAAATCCCGTCTCCCGCTCCAGCTTCTTGAAGCCCTGCGACTGCTAGGGCTTTTCGTTTTAGCGCGTTAGTTTAGGAGTGCCGTTGTCTTGAACCGGCCGGCGCGGTAGCCAAGTGGTAAGGCCGAGGTCTGCAAAACCTCTATCGTGAGTGCGATTCTCACCCGCGCCTCCAAAAATCCGGGCCTTGGCGGTAAGCTTTTCAGCTCACCGCAACCGCACCACCAGGCCGGAGCTTTTTTCTCCGACTCGCCAGTTATAGGCATGAAAAAGGCGACCCGCAGGCCGCCTTTAAATGCGTTCAATCGACCGGCTAGATCCGCGCGCAGACCGCCTTCGTCTGCGTATACAGATTTAGAACGTCCTTCCCCATCTCGCGTCCCCAGCCTGACTGCTTATATCCACCAAATGGCAAAGCCGCGTCGAAAATATTGTAGCAGTTGATCCAAACCGTCCCGGCGCGCAGCATGGCCGCAGTGCGATGCGCTTTCGTGATGTCGTGGGTCCAGATTCCCGCAGCTAAGCCATAGATCGAATCGTTAGCTCGGTTTAACAACTCCTCAGGATTATCGAAAGGAATCGCCGTCACCACCGGCCCGAAAATTTCTTCCTTCACCACCTTCATGGATTCCGTGGTATTGACCAAAACCGTCGGTTCGACGAAATAACCCTTGCCGTCGATCTTGTGTCCGCCCGAAGCGGCTTTCGCGCCCTCAGACATGCCGATTTCAAGGTAATTGCAGACGCGCTGCAATTGCTCTTCTGATACCAGCGGGCCCATGTGCGTCTTCGGATCCAGTCCCGACCCGACCCTGATCTTCGCTGCCTTCGCCGCCACGCCTTCGATCACCTGATCGAACACCGGGCGCTCGACATACAGGCGTGAACCGGCGCAGCAACATTGTCCGTGATTGAAGAAAATTGCGCTGGCCGCGCCCCCAATGGCGACGTCGAGGTCGGCGTCTTTGAATACGACGTTCGGAGATTTTCCACCCAGTTCCAGCGAAACTTTTTTCAGGTTTCCCGTCGCCGCGTGCACGATCAGCTTGCCCACTTCGGTCGATCCGGTGAAGGCAATCTTATCCACCAAATCGTGGGCGGCGAGTGCCGCGCCCGCCGTCTCGCCATATCCCGGAACGACGTTCACCACGCCATCGGGGAAACCCGCTTCCATAATCAATTCGCCCAGACGCAACGCGGAAAGCGGCGTCTGCTCGGCCGGCTTCAGGACGACCGTGCATCCCGTCGTCAGCGCCGGAGCCAGTTTCCACGCTGCCATCAGCAGCGGAAAATTCCACGGAATAATCTGGCCCACAACGCCTACTGGTTCACGCAGCGTGTAGGCGTGGTAATTCACGCCGGGAGTGTAGGGCACCGAGAGAGGAATCGTCGTCCCTTCAAGTTTGGTTGCCCACCCCGCCATGTAGCGGAACATCTCGACCGCAAGCGGCACGTCGGCGCCACGCGCAACGGTGAGTGGCTTGCCGTTATCCAAGGTTTCCAGGGTCGCGAATTCTTCAATGTGCTCTTCCAGCAGGTCGGCAAGTTTCCAGATCAGCTTGCCGCGCTCAGAAGCTGTCATGCGCGACCACGGACCGCTGTCAAACGCCTTGCGCGCGGCTTTTACGGCAAGATCGATATCCTGCTTGTCGCCTTCCGCCACTTGTGCCAGCACTTCGCCGGTCGCCGGATTGTAGGTAGCAAAAGTCTTGCCTGAGACGGCATCCAGCCACTTGCCGTCAATCAGCATCTTGCGTGGTTTAGAAATGAATTCGCTGACGCGGGAATCAATCTGGATCGGGGAAACTGCGATGCCCATATATCCTCCTTGAAAACAAGATCGAGTAAAAGGTTTGTTAAAGTGCTGGTCGCCTGAAAAAATACTAGTCCCGTGAAACGGCTAAGGCAACTCCGCGGAATCTCCCTCGCACTCTGGTGGCAGACGCTATTTGATGTCTTTCATTGCGAGCAAAGTGCCATAGTCGCGGCCCCACTGGTCGACGGCCCGCGCTACCACTCCCGCAAAAGCCTCCCGAAGTTCCGGAAACTTCGCCACCAGGGCCTTGATCACGGATGTATTCTCCTGAAACATTCGTGCCGCGTCCGACACATCAGCCGCCTGGTACTTTACGACCACATCGAGATCGTTGCCAACGCCCAGCGGAAAGACCTCCGTCAGATGATAAGCCTTCACGCCAACGGATAAATCCGCCATATCTCCGCCCACCGGCAGATCGGACGGTTGCGTGGCCTGCGCCTCATCGTACAACTGGTCGGTCGAGAGCGTACTCATGAAATCCACCGGCGACGACAGGGCGATTGCTTCCCGGTAATACAGCCAGGCATCGCGCTTTTGCGATTTTGCTTTGAAGTCGCGGGCGTGCTGCGTGAACCATCCAGCATCATGCCCCGCCGCTTGTGACGGACGCGCATAAAAGCCCGCCAGTTTCCAGTCGGCGCCAATTTGCTGCAAAACCAAAGTCAACGTCAGGGCTGGCTGGGCGCCTTGTACATCAAGAATCGCGACAGCGTATTTGCCCGGCGGCAGATTCTTCAGGACGAAAGTCGCGCTCTCTTTGGTCTGACCCGATTTCCCGTTGGCAAATACCACGAACACTCCACACAGAAACTCAGCGCGCGGCAGGGGATTTGGGCCATCGACGATCAGAACAAAAGGTGGGCGCAGCGTAGCCTGCGCAGCGGCAAATGCGGGCTGGTTCTCCTTCACCGCCGCTTCGATGCCCGTAAAACTTGCTGCTACGCTCGAGATGGAACTCTGCTTCAGGCCGGCTATATCGCCGTGCGCCGACATTTCGAAATAGTGCTTGGCCGTAGTTTCGAGCCCGGCTCGCGCCGACGCATCCAGGTCCGCAGCGGTTTGGCACGTCTGCGCCTGGCACATCCGAGCCACGGACGACGCACCGACCAGCGCGAGCCACAGCCATCGACGTCGGTTCGCATGTCGCGGATGCGACGCGATGTCCGCTGAAATGTCCGCCGAAGTGCCCGCAGAAGCGCTCAAGAAAAAGCCTCCCGTGGCATTCTACGCGTTCCTGCGGTCGAGAACTGTGTGGATTGCTCAAAAGGCTATGTCCGGAATTCCCCAGAGGCCGCCTTGCCAGGTAATTAGCGTACGAGACTTGCGTAATCACAGCGCAAGAATGAGGCCGTCTGACGTTCCATGAGAGATGGTAAAATCAGCTTGACGGCGTTTTGAAATGGGGTATTTAGGATGTTGCATTTGCGTGGATGGGCGACTTTAGGAATCTTGGCGGTGACGGTAGCCGTCAGCGCCCAGGCACAGGATGCCAAGCCTACGCCGCCGGCCACCGCCCCGACCATCCCACATCGACTCTCGCGCAAGATTCAAAAACCGGTTGAGCTTCCGCCGATGCCTCGCGGACCGCTGACTCCCTTGCCGATGGATCAGATTCCTGCGACTCCAGCCAAGGTTACCTATCAGGATGGGATGCTTACCATATCGGCCCAGAATTCGAGCTTAGTCGAGATCCTGGGCGATGTACGAAAACTTACCGGAGCTTCGATCGACATTCCACCGGGCTCGGCGGTCAATGAGCGAGTGGTCACGAATCTCGGACCCGGTGCGCCACGCGATGTTCTGGTTGGATTACTGAATGGATCCTCTTTCAACTACGTGATGGTCGGTTCCAATTCCGATCCCAACGCCGTTTCCAGCGTCATTCTTACTACCAAGCCTCCGTCTTCGGGTGACCTGCGGACCGTCGCTAGCGCGGCCCCGGCTCCATATGACAACACTCCGGCAACCCCCGACACGCCGGCGAGGCCGATGCCATTCCGGCGAGCGCCGTTCGCCGGCGGGCCTCCCAACAATGGGGCTGCCGCGGCGAATGCCGACAAAGACGACGACGACGATAAAGACGATAAGGATGACGACGACGACCAGGCCCAGCCCGGTCAGTCCAACACCAATGGCCAGGATCAGCCACAGGATGCCAATCAGCCCAATGCGGGGCCAAAAACGCCTGAGCAGATTCTCCAGATGCTGCGCAACCCGGCCCAGCCCGGTGCGCTTCCGCCAAATCAACAGCCGCCCCAGCCACCCCAGCAGTAATGGGAGGGTGTGCGCCTAGGCAAGCTTGACCAGCATCCGAAGGCGATCGATCAGGCAGGCCATCCACCAGCAAGGTGATCTATCAGGAAAGTAGAATCGGCATGGTGCTAGTCGCCGCTGGCGCGGCTTTGCTCTGGCAACAGCCCCGAAAAAGTGTTGGCGGGTCGCGATGGATTTACCGCGGCCAATACGGCGCTGATGGCGCAATACGCGCCGAAAACACCGAAAATTACGGTCAGGATTGCAGTGCTGGTGATTAGGAAAGCTACGAACAATGCGCTCACGTAAGGGACCCTTGCTGGCAGACGCTCTCTAAATCAGGCGGCTGCAAATGTTTAACTCTAACCGCATTTGACCCCCGCTGTTGTTAACAACTAAGATACGGGAATCGGACTGCGTATCTCCACTCTCCAACATTTCTTGGGACCCGTCCACGTTACGGAAGTCCATATAGACAGCGTTAAATGGCCATCACCAGGATTTCGGTGCGCGGTGCGCGCCAGCACAACCTGAAGAACATCGACGTCGAGATTCCCCGGAATACTTTGACCGTCGTTACGGGCCTCAGCGGCTCTGGGAAATCCTCGCTTGCCTTTGACACGATTTATGCCGAAGGCCAGCGACGCTACGTAGAAACTCTTTCCGCCTACGCCCGCCAGTTCCTCGATCAGATGGAGCGGCCCGACGTCGATTCGCTCGATGGGCTAAGTCCGGCGATTTCGATCGAGCAGAAAACCACCAGTCGCAGTCCACGTTCTACGGTTGGCACCATCACCGAGATTTATGATTACCTGCGCCTGCTTTACTCATCGATCGGAGTCCCGCACTGTCCCAATTGCGGCAAGCCGATCACCCGCCAGTCAGCCGAGCAGATCGTGCAGCGCGTGATGGCGCTCACCCCCGATGACCGTGTCATGATCATGGCGCCCATCGTCCGCGGCCGTAAAGGCGAATTCAAGAAAGAGATGGAGAAGTTGGTGCAGCACGGCTTCTCGCGCGCCCGCGTCGATGGTGAACTGGTCAACCTGGAAGACGATCTCGCACTCGACAAACGCAAGAACCACACCATCGAAGTCGTCGTCGATCGTTTGTTGGTCAAGCCCGGAATCGAGCATCGCCTCGAACTTTCCGTCGGCCTGGCCATGAAACTCGGTGGCGGACTGGTCCTGGTGGCGGTGGTCAATGGAGAGGAAACGCTTTATTCCTCTCGCCTCGCCTGTCCCGATTGCGGCATCAGCGTGCCCCAGCTCGAGCCTCGCTCGTTTTCGTTTAACAGTTCTTATGGCGCTTGTCCCGAGTGCCACGGCCTGGGCAGCCGCTACGATCTCGATCCCGCCAAGGTGATCGTCGACTGGTCAAAACCGATTCTCGACGGCGGATTAGGTCCCGGTTCCTCGTCGCAAAATCTCGTCCGCAGCATTCAGCTCCTCGTCCAGGCGTATGGCTTCGACTTGTCGACCCCATTCGAAAAGTATCCTGACAAAATTCAGAATCTGTTGTTGTACGGCGAGCCGCAGCGCGGCGGCAAAACGGGGTTCCTCGGCATCCTCGGTCACCTCAAGCAGAATCTGGAATCGTCAACCTCCGATACCTATCGCGAATACTTGCTCGATTTCATGTCCGCCACGGAATGCTCCGTCTGCCACGGCAAGCGCTTGCGCCCTGAAAGCCTCGCCGTCAAAGTGAACGGCATGTCGATCGCCGATTTCACCAGCCTGCCGATCGCTCGCGCGCTCGAAGCGGCGCGCAAAATCAAACTCACCGGCAGGGAACTGACGATTGCCGGCCGCATCGCGCACGAGATCACGCAGCGCCTTGAATTCCTCAACGATGTTGGACTCGGCTATCTCTCGCTCGGCCGTTCTGCCGCCACTCTTTCCGGCGGCGAAGGTCAGCGCATTCGCCTCGCCACCCAAATCGGATCGAAACTCCGCAGCGTTCTCTACGTGCTCGACGAGCCTTCAATCGGACTGCATCACCGCGACAATGGACGCCTTCTCGCCGCGCTCGAAAATCTGCGCGACCTCGGCAATACCGTGCTCGTCGTCGAGCACGATGAAGAAACCATCCGCCGCGCTGACTACGTCATCGATCTCGGCCCCGGCGCTGGCCGTCATGGCGGCGCTCTGGTAGCAAGCGGTACCCCCGCCGAAATCATGGCCTCGCCCGATTCGCTCACCGGCGCCTACATCTCCGGCCGTCAGCGCATCGCCATGCTCGACCAGCGCCGCAGCCCAAATGGCAAAGCCCTCACCATCCTCGGCGCACGCGAGAATAATCTCAAGAATCTGGATGTTGTCTTCCCGCTCGGCGTGATGACGGTCGTCACCGGCGTTTCCGGCTCCGGTAAATCTACGTTGGTCAATGACATTCTCTATCGCGCGCTGGCACGGCAGCTCTATCGTTCGCGAGAGGAACCGGGCGCCCACAAATCCATTACCGGAGCCGAGCTGATCGACAAAGTGATTCGCATCGACCAGTCCCCGATCGGCCGCACTCCGCGCTCCAATCCGGCGACTTACACCGGCATCTTCGCCGCCATTCGCGACCTCTACGCCATGCTGCCCGAATCGCGCGAGCGCGGATACAAACCTGGACGTTTCTCCTTCAACGTTGCCGGCGGACGCTGCGAAGCTTGCCAGGGTGAAGGCCAGCGCCGCATCGAAATGAATTTCTTGCCCGACGTCTACGTGCAGTGCGAAGTCTGCGGCGGACGCCGCTACAACCATGAAACTCTGTCGGTGCATTACAACGGCTCCTCCATCGCCGACCTGCTCGAAATGCCCGTCTCCGATGCGCTCAAAATTCTCGAGAACATCCCCCAGGTCAAGCAGAAGCTGCAAACGCTGGTTGATGTTGGCCTGGGATACATTCATCTCGGTCAATCGGCCGTGACGCTCTCCGGCGGCGAAGCCCAGCGCATTAAACTGGCCCGCGAGCTCAGCAAACGCCAAACCGGCAAAACTCTTTATCTGCTCGACGAACCCACCACCGGCTTGCACTTCGATGATGTGCGCAAGTTGCTTGACGTGCTCCACCGTCTCACCGATCTCGGAAACACGGTTATCATCATCGAGCACAATCTCGATGTCATTCGCAACGCCGATTGGATCCTCGATCTCGGTCCCGAAGGCGGGGAAGAAGGCGGACGCATCGTGGCTCAGGGAACACCCGAGCAAGTGGCGCGCATGAAAAAGTCCTACACCGGCCAGGCATTGACCGCGTACTTCAATAGCTCAGCAAAAAGTGGTTCGGCGAAAAACGGATCGCCCGCCGAGGGCTCAAAGAATGGGTCGGCACAAGTTGCGCTGGCATCGACCGGCATCGAGGAGCGCGCATGAATCTCGCTTCCGGCGCTAACCCTGAGAATTCAGCTGTTGAGCGTTCAGAAGATCAGCGGGCCGACGTTCATCACTCAGATGATCAGCGCGCAGATGCTTCCTCTCTTGCTCCGTTCGTGGTCCCCGTTTCTTCCGAGAGTTTTCCGCCCAGCGAATCGCCAGTTGCTCTGGCCGTACCGCCTGATCCCGCCTGGAACGGCTGGGACGTCGTGCGTCTCATCGTCATCACCATCCTGTCCCTCTTCATCGGCGTGTTCGCCGCATTGTTCATCGCGCGCTGGAAGGTGTATCCCTACATGCCGCTCGGCGAAGTTGCCCGCATTCCCTTGGTCGTCGTCGCCGGACAATCCGTCGCTTACCTTCTCATCCTTGCCTACATGTACGTTCTGGTCACACGCGAGCGCCGCCGTCCCGATTTTCTCGCCGCCATCCACTGGAATTGGCCGTCGCACATGGCCGGTTACGTTGTGTTGGGCTTCGCGCTCTCCATTGGCTTGCAGGCTCTCGCTCACTTCCTGCCCATTCCAAAAGAGCTCCCCATTGACGATTTTTTCCGCACTCCTGCCGAAGCCTGGGCCCTCGGCATTCTCAGCATTACGCTCGCGCCTTTGATGGAAGAACTTTTCTTCCGCGGCTTTCTCTACCCCGTCCTGGCGCGACGTCTGGGTTTGCCCATCGCTGTCTTTTTCACCGCGCTTGGATTTGCCGCACTTCACGGCGCGCAACTCCAGTTTTCCTGGGGACCAGTGCTGGTGATTTTTCTCGTCGGCGTCGTCTTAACCATGGTGCGGGCCAAGACAAATTCCGTCGCCGCCGGAGTCCTTATTCACATGGCCTACAACGGAACCATCACCGTAGCCATGTTCGCCGCCACCGACGGCTTCCGCCATCTGGAGAAACTGAATCAATAGAATTCTCAGTTCCCGGTACTCAATTCCCAGTTCCCAGTGTTCCCCCGTAAGCTTGTCTGAGAACCGGGAACTGAGAACTGGGATCTGCCTTTCTGCTATCGTAGAAATTCATGTCTCACGCACGGCGAGAACTTCTAACGCTGCTGGCTCGCAAATCCTTTCGCCTCGGTGAATTCAAGCTGTCCTCCGGCGGAACCAGCGACTATTACATCGACTGCCGCACCACCACGCTCGATGCCCGCGGCGCGCAGCTGGTCGGGCAAGTCTTCCTCGATGCGATCCACGAACAAGGCTGGAACGCCAATGCCATCGGCGGATTGACCATGGGCGCCGATCCCATCGTCGTAGCCGTTGCCGTAACCAGCGGCAATCTGAATGGCTTCCTCGTGCGCAAAGCGGAGAAGCAACACGGCACCGGCCGCCGCATCGAAGGCTTCGGCGAAAAAGGCGCGCGGGTAGTGATCGTCGACGATGTTTGCACCACCGGATCCTCCACTGTCCAAGCCATCGAAGCCGCCCGCGATTACGGTTTTGACGTCGTCGGAGCCATGTGCCTGGTTGAGCGCGAAGATGCCCGCGGCCGTCCAAATGTAGAGATCGCTGCAGCACCCGCAAAATTCGTTTCGATCTTCACCGCAACTGATGTGCGAAAAGAGCACTTAGCAATCAACGCCTAGCTGCCAACGACTAACGACTAACGACTAACGACAAACAACTAACGACCAACGACCAAAAACCGACTTATGATTCAAACCCTCGAATGGACCGGCCGCGGTGTAGTCTTCATCGACCAGACAAAGCTGCCCACCGAAGAAGTCTACGTAACCTGCACCACGCACCAGCAGGTCGCCGACGTAATCCGCAACATGGTAGTTCGCGGAGCCCCCGCCATTGGCGTGGCCGCCGCCATGGGCATCGCACTGGGCGTGCAAAACTCGAAAGCCGAGAACGTCGCCGATCTCAAAAAAGATTTCGACCAGATTTGCGAAACTATCCGCCAGACGCGTCCAACCGCTGTGAATTTATTTTGGGCGATCAGCCGCATGCAGCAGAAATTCGAGTCGCTCGGCTCCCGTCCCATCCCGCAAATTAAGCAGGCCCTGATCGAAGAATCCCAGCGCATGCACGCCGAAGACATCGCCGCCAACCAAGCCATGGGACGTCACGGCGCCACGCTCATGCCCTCAACCGGAGGCGTGCTCACCCACTGCAACGCCGGAGCCCTCGCCACCGCCGGCTACGGCACCGCGCTCGGCGTGATTCGCGCGGCGGTTGAGGCGGGCAAAAAGATTCATGTCTATGCCGACGAGACGCGGCCTTTTTTGCAGGGCTCGCGTCTTACCGCCTGGGAGCTGATGAAAGATGGCATCCCCACCACCGTAATCTCCGACAACATGGCCGGAGTCATGATGCAGCAAGGCAAAATCGGGGCCATCGTCGTCGGCGCCGACCGCATCGCCGCCAACGGAGACGTGGCTAACAAAATCGGTACCTACACCGTAGCTATCCTGGCCAAGGAGCACGGCATCCCGTTCTACGTCGCCGCGCCAATTTCGACCGTCGATCTCGCCACCCCCAACGGCAGCAAAATTCCCATCGAGCAGCGCAACAAAAAAGAAGTCACGCACATCGGCGGCAGGCAAATGACTCCCGATGGAGTCGAGATCGAAAATCCCGCCTTCGACGTCACCCCCGCAAAATACGTAGCCGCCATCATCACCGAACGCGGGATTGCCCGCGCCCCGTATCAGGAGTCCCTGCGCGACCTTGCACAAGAGATTCAGAAGCGATCCTAAAGATAGAACGTCACATTGGATTGCTCCATACATCAGCGCATTCTCTCGGCCACGCTGAGGTGTTCGCCGCTCAGTCGAAAAAACGTCCGAAAGCGAGCGCTGGGATAAAACCGGTCAATGAGTGTAAAGCGATGTTACATCAGTAGTTTAAGTCCCTAATTGCTTCCGCAATTTGCGCCGAATCGCGCATTTAACCTCGTCAATGTCAATAATACTTGACATAAGGTAATAAATTATATACATTACGTCATGAAAACTAGACAAGGCAAAGGAGCCTTCTATGTCATTTCGTGAAAAGAGTGCTTGGATCTCTCTCCTATCGATGGCTGGTATTTACGGCCTTTACTTCTGGTCGGTCATCCACGACGGGCCGCAATCCGGCCGCTTCCACTCCGGCAAATTGCTGGGGACGATCATCGCGCTGGTGGTCGTCGAGGTCGTGTTGCACATTACAGTCGCCCTGTTCGCCCCTGCGGAGGCGAGAGCGCCGCGCGACGAGCGCGACAAACTCATCGAGCTCAGAGCCATGCGAGTCGCCTATTCCGGACTCGCGACCGCGGTCGCCTTTGCCTGCTTTTTCGGCGCCCTCGATCCCCCCATCGTCTTTAATACGAATGCTCTGCTCTTCATTCTGGTGACAACCGAGATCATGCGCAGCGCCTGCCTCATCATCCAGTACCGCCGGGGAGCGTGACATGCACGCCATTACAAATGAGATCAGACGGCTGCGCTTCGAGCATGGCGAGATGACCCAACAGCAGTTAGCGGAGAAAATCCACGTCACGCGCCAGACCGTGAACGCCATCGAACAGGGGAAATATTCGCCTTCACTGGAAGCCGCATTCCGAATCGCTGCCGTCTTCGGCGTGCCGCTCGAAAGCGTATTCCACTATTCCAAAGACGAATAAGCGTCTTCGCCCTGAACCATGAACCGGCGACCCAGACAGCGCTCAATAAGCAGCTTTAGTCCTTAGGTTCGCAGCCGTCTTTCTTGCCGAATGCCAACACACCAACGTCGGTTATGCCGAAATAATTGAAGACGCCCTTGCCGATGTGGCCGTTGTTGGCGCGAGCGGTGAATACCTGGAAAGCACAACAGTCGCCCTCACCCGACGGATAAGTGAAAGTTACAGTCATCAGTCCATCGACAACCGTGAAATAGCCGCCGTACGGGTTTTGCTCGCCGTTCAGCACCGCTTCGCCGCTGTGCGTGAAGCCGTAGCTGCCATCGTCGGTCAGAGTAATGCAGTACGTGCCGTTATCGCGCTGCGACTGGGACACAGTCGCCGGCCAATTACCGGTGTAGCTCTGCGCCATGGCAGCGCTGGTGGTGAGGGCAAAGGCCGCAATTACCAACGCCATTGCGATGAATCTACGAATGTGCCTGATCATTTTCCTGCCTCCCAATGAAAGTTGTGGGTACTGGCTCCATGAACATACCTAGGGAAGACTCAGCCAGTTGTCGTGAAAATGTAAAACGATTGTAAAAACTCTGATGGCTAGCCTGGTTGCGGCCATCCTTACGGAACAAGGGATTGCACGGGCACCGTATTCGGAATCTCTGCGGGAGTTTGCGCGACGGTTTTCAGAAACATTGCTAGAATGAATACTCTGAATGTAAACTACGACAACGATGCGAGAAGTAACGGAAGAAAACTTTCCGGCGCACGAGAAACCCGCACTACATTCTGCGGCTGGCTGGCAGATTCTTTGGTACTTTCTCC
>Ga0210385_10000475_pt1 | contig 29111 bp, 24 predicted proteins | sample IncBWH26OmetaG_FD_160107 | JGI IMG/M metagenome (GOLD analysis project Ga0210385, IMG submission 160107) | Forest soil microbial communities from Barre Woods Harvard Forest LTER site, Petersham, Massachusetts, United States - Inc-BW-H-26-O ...
TCCAGTGGCAAGAATCATGAGGAAATCGCGGAGCTGTTGAATGTCAGCATCAAGACCGTCGCGAACAATCATTCAACCATCCGCCAGAAGCTGGGGGTGAGCACGGACATCGAGTTGCTCGATGTCGCGCTGGAGTGCGGCGCCGTCGAAGGCTTCCCCTTTCAGACCGAACGAGCGGAGAGCTGAACATGTGGCGATCGGTGGTGGCGATCTGTGTCGGCGGCAGTACGGGCTGTCTGCTGCGCTGGGCGCTGAATCTGTGGTTCAGCGGAACGCCCTCCGTCGTGCCACTGGGGACGCTCGCCGCGAATCTGCTGGGCGGCTACATCGTCGGCGTCGCATTCGCCTTCTTCGCCTTGAACGCGCAACTGGCGCCGGAGTGGCGGCTGCTGGTGATCACCGGGTTCTGCGGCGGGCTGACCACGTTCTCGAGCTTTTCGGCGGAAGTCGTCACCCTGCTGCGGCAGGATCGATTGGTGTGGGCTTTGTCGACTGCCGCACTGCACCTGGCCGGCTCCCTGTTGATGACCTTTGCCGGTATCGCGACCGTGGCGCGATTGAAGGGCAGCGCCAGCTAACGAGGCGGCATATGCACATACAAAACTGATCTGAGGCCGTGACCGACTTGTAACTCACCTTTCGGCTAGTCTACAGCCCCCGAGAATACCGATAACGGAGGGGGACATGTCCACCACTGCCAGGGCTGCCGCTGCAGCCATACCCACCGTCGGCCCTTTGACCGGCCCGAACAATCGCGAAGACTGGTTTGCCGTTGCGATCGGCGTCGGTCTGATCGCGGTCGCCGTCGCACTGTTTGCTTCCGGTGGCAGCATCAAATGGCTGGCGATCGCGCCGCAGAAGTGGAGCCACCTGGCGGAAGTCGGCACACAGCTGCGCGTGCATGCCGTGCAGTTCCTCGCGCTGTTTGCACTGTGGGCAGGCGTGTTTGCGCTGGCCACGGCGGCCCTGGGTTACCGCACCGGGGCGTTCCTCGGCACCTTCCTCGGCGTTTATGTCGTCTCGCTGCTGCTCTACTTTCTGGGCCTGTGGGACCAGGCCTCCCGGTACAGTCTCGAACCGCCGCTGGTCGGACTGGTGCTGGGTCTTCTGATCTCAAATTCCGTGGGCCTGCCCAAGTGGACCGAGGCGGGACTGCGGGTTGAGCTGTACATCAAGACCGGCATCGTGCTGCTCGGCACGGGCCTGCCGCTGACGCTGATTGCCTGGGCGGGCCCGGTCGCGCTGCTGCAGGCCGCCATCGTCTCGCTGGTGACCTTCGGCGTCATCTACTTCACCGCGACGCGCCTCGGACTGGACCGGCGCCTCGCCGCGGTGCTGGGCACCGGCGGTGCCGTATGTGGCGTGTCCGCCTCCATCGCCATCACCGGCGCCGTGGGCGCCCGCAAGGAGCACGCGTCGATCTCGATCTCGCTGGTGGTGTTCTGGGCGATCGTGCTCATTTTCGTGCTGCCGCTGGTGTCGCGTGCGCTGGGCTTGCCAACCGGGATTGCCGGTGCCTGGATCGGCACCTCCGAACTGGCCGACGCCACGGGCCTCGCCGCCGCCCAGACCTATGGCGGCTATGCCGGCAAGGTGGCCGGTATCACCGGCAGCGCCGATGCCGCCGTGAATGCCTTCACGCTGATGAAAGTGATCGGCCGCGACATCTGGATCGGGGTCTGGGCTTTCGTGCTGTCGATCATCGCCACGACCCGCTGGCAGTCGGCCGGCGCACAGAAGGCGGACATCGGTACGATCTGGCGACGGTTCCCGAAGTTCGTGCTCGGCTTTCTGGTGGCCTCGTTGATCATCACGCTGGTGTCACGCGGCCACAGCTACGCCGACTACAAGAAACTGCTGCAGCCCTCGCTGGTGACGCCGCTGCAGTCGCTGCGCACCTGGGCGTTCACGTTTACGTTTCTCAGCATCGGGCTGACGACCCGGATTCGTGACTTCGCCGCGGTTGGCGCCAAGCCGTTCTATGCCTTCACCGCGGGCGTCTTCGTCAACGTCATTCTGGGATTCGTATTGTCGACGCAGGTGTTCGCGGATTTCTGGACCCGACTCGGTCAATAGGGCGGCGTTCCGGTCAGGCGATCTGGGTCTCCGGCAGGTTGAAGGCATCGGCGACGGTTTGCAGAATCGTGGTCAGGACTTCGATGGCGCGGTGGCCCGCGCCCTCGCGCAGCGCCTGGATCAGGCGCACATGCATGGCCACCATCGGTGAGAGGCCGGCGCCGATCGCGGCCAGCCGGCGCAGGGCGATCCGGCCGCGCACCTCCCAGTGCAACGAATCCCACAGCTTCAGGAAGGTGCCGTTGCCGCCCATCTCCACCAGACTGCGGTGGAAACTCAAAGCGCCGTCGATGTACTGCTCCGAGTCGCCGCGCGCGACGGCGTCCGACATCTTCGTGATGTACGCCTGCAGCTTCGCATCGATCGTCGGCGACAGCGGCAGGCCGCGCTCGATCGAACGGACTTCCATCATCAGGCGCAGTTCGTAGGACTCGCGCATTTCCACGGAGTCCGCACCGCGCACGCGCGTGCCGCGGTAACGCTCGGAGGTCACCAGACCCGTGCCTTCGAGTTCACGCAGCGCCTCGCGGATCGGCGCCTGGCTGACATTGAATTCGCGCGCCAGCGACAGCTCCTTGAGCTGCAGGCCGGCGGGGTAGGTGCCATCCAGGATGCGCGCCACCAGCACATCGCGGATGCGATCGCGCATGCAGACACGTTTGAGGGCACTGTCCATTACAGTCCCGGCGAATTCAGCTGATCGGGGGTATTGGTCCAGCCGCCGCCGAGCGCCTGCACCAGTGCCACGGCCGCATTGAGCCGTGCCGCCTGGGCAGCGAGCGCTGCGCTTTGCGCAGACAGCGCGGCCGTGTGGGTCGTCGTGACCTCGATGTAGTCCGCAACCCCTGCGGTATAACGCTCATCGGCGTGGTAGGCCGCGCTCTGCGCTGCCTTCGCAGCGGCCGCATCGGCGGCCTGCTCCTCGGCGAGACGGCGTACCGACACCAGACTGTCCTCGACTTCCTGATAGGCGGTGAGCGCAGTCTTGCGAAAGCTCGCGACCGACTCATCGTACTGGGCGCGCGCCTGAGCGTTCACGGCCGAGCGGCCGCCCACATCAAAGATCGGCAGCTGGCCGCCCGGACCCACGGACCAGAAGCGGGCGGGCGCGCCCATCCAGGTGGCCGCGGCCGTGCTTTCAAAGCCAGCCGCTGCCGCCTGCAGCGAAAACACCGGGAACCAGGCCGCGCGGGCGACGCCGATGCCGGCATTGGCCGCCGCCACCTGCCGTTCGGCGCTGGCCACATCCGGGCGCCGTTCGAGCAGCACGGACGGCAATGCGACCTTGATCGAGGGGGCTCGCCGGCCAGGGGCGCCGTCGGCAGGGTGAAGGCCGAAGGCGGCAGGCCCAGCAGCACCGCGATCGCATGTTCCATGCGGGCGCGGTCCAGACGGGTCGCCGCCAGCTGCGAGCGCGCGTTCTGCCGCAGCGTCTGCGCCTGATCCACATCGGTCGCGGCCGCAACGCCCGTGTCATAGCGGCGTCGGGTCTGCTCCCAGGCGGTGTCGAATTGCGCGACGGAGTCCTCGAGCAGCTGCACCGTTGCATCATCGCCGCGCAGCGTGAAGTAATCCGTGGCCAGCTCTGCCTGCAGCGACAGCCGCAGACCCGCCAGATCGGCGGCGCTGGCCTGGGCGCGCGCATTGGCGGCAGCCGTCATGTTGCGCAGCCGTCCGAACAGATCGATCTGCCAGGCGACATTCAGGTCGGCGACGAAGTCGTTGCCGGTCTTGCCGGGGCCCAGGGTGTTCGGCGCGTATTGCGACTCACGGCCGCGGATCGCCGAGGCATTGGCATTCACCGTGGGGAACTGCGCGGAGTGCGCCTCACCGGCCAGCGCGTGCGCCTCCTGGTAGCGCGCGAATGCGGCGCGCAGGTCCGGGTTCGATGCGTGCAGCTGCTCCTGCAGCTCGTTGAGCTTCGGATCCCCGAAGGCCTGCCACCAGTCCGTGCGCGGTTGATCGTCCGCGGGAGCCGCGGGCGCCCAATCGCCGGCCTCCTTGTAGGAGGCAACATCCTGATCCAGCTTCGGCGGGACATAGGTGGGCGCGAGCGAGCAGGCACCGAGAAGTGCCGCGAGCGCGCCGCAGATGACGAGGCGTTTCACGATCAGGCACCCGTCGCAGGCTTGGTCGGCAGATTCACGCGCACGCGGTCATGATCGATCAGCGAATCCGGGGGACTGAGGATCACGACATCCTGCGGGGTCAGTCCGTGCACGACTTCGATGGCCGAACCATAGTCGCGGCCGATGATGATGGACTTGAGCACGACATGGTCGCTGCCATCGACGGTTGCCACATGGATACCGTCACTGCGGAACAGCAGCGTGTTCGCCGGCAGTTGCAGCGACAGTCCGAGTGACCCGGGCGCGACCTTGAAGTGCACGTCGGCATAGGCTCCGGGCAACAGCTCACCTTTGGCGTTGTCGACCTTCAACTGCACCAGCAGGGTATTGGTGGTCGGATCGATCGCATTCGCAGTGGAGTCCATGCGGGCGGTGAACGTCATGCCCGGCCGGTCCGGGAAGCTCACCTGGGCGGTGGTGTCGGGGCCCATCTGCGGCGCGAAGGCCTGGGGCACCCGTACGTACAAACGCAGCTGCCGCTCATCGCTGATGCGGAACAGCTCCGGGCCACTGCCGCCGCCGGCGGCGATCAAGCGGCCGACATCGGTCTCACGCGCGGTGATGATGCCATCGAAGGGCGCCACGATGCGCTGGAAGCCCGACAGATCGCGCAGCCGCTGCAGGTTCGCGCGTGCCGAATCCAGTTGTGCCTTGCTGGCATCGGCCAGGCTGCTCTTCTCGTCCGCATCCTGACGTGACACCGAATCGGTTTTCCGCAGCGCCTGCCAGCGATCGGCCGTGACGGCGGCGATCTTCTGATTGGCCTCCGCCGTCGCGACATCGGCCTCGGCCTGGCTCATCTGCTGCTGCACTTCGGGTGTGTCGATTTCCGCGAGCAGCTGCCCGGCCTTCACCCGCGTGCCGATGTCCACCAGCCAGCGCTTCAGGTAGCCGCTGGTGCGGGCGTAGATCGGCGCATCGATATTGGCCTGTACCGTGCCGGGCAGAATCAATTCACTGCCGGTGGGATCGGTGGGCTTCGGATGGGTCGTGCTGACCGTGGTGATGGCCGCATCTTCCGTTTCGCTGGCCAAGGTCGCCGCGGCGCGATGTGCCGAGAAGATGTTCCAGACCACGAAGCCGACCGCCGCCACCGCGACCACCGCGCCCACGCGGGCAAAACCGTTGTTGTATGCGTGCATAGAAGTCATCCGTGAGAAAGTGAGTGCTCATGCGGCCGCTCGGGCGGTCGCCTGCGACCGTGGACCGCGGCGAAGACCACCGGAACGAACAGCAGAGTCGCAACGGTTGCGAGCAGCAGGCCGCCGATCACCGCGCGGCCCAGGGGTGCGTTCTGTTCGCCGCCTTCGCCCATGCCCAACGACATGGGCATCATGCCGATCATCATCGCGAGCGCCGTCATCAGCACCGGGCGGAAACGCGTGAACCCCGCATCCAGCGCCGCCTGCAGCGCAGTCGCACCTTCGGTCATGCGGTCACGCGCGAAACTCACCACCAGAATGCTGTTGGCGGTCGCGACACCGATGCACATGATGGCGCCGGTCAACGCCGGCACACTCAAAGTGGTGCCCGTGATGAACAGCATCCAGGCAATACCGGCGAGGGCGGCCGGCAATGCCGTGATGATGATGAAAGGGTCGGCCCAGGACTGGAAATTGACGACGATCAGCAGATACACCAGCAGCACCGCCCCCACCACACCGATCGCCAGACCGGTGTAGGAGCTGATCATGGTCTGCACCTGGCCGCGCAATATGATGTGCGTCGCCTTCGGCAGTTTGCCGTCGAGCGCGGCGATCTTGGCGTTGATGTCATCGGCCACCGAGCCTAAGTCGCGGTCCTGCACGTCACCGTAGATGTCGATCAGGTTCTGGCTGTCGTAGTGGTAGACCACGGCCGGCGTCACCCCGCGCGTGATGCTCGCCAGCCCGCCAAGTATCTGCTGACCGGCCCCGGAGGTCACCGGCACATTGCGCAAGTCATCGAGCGAGGTCATGCGGTACTGCGGGGTCTGGGCCACCAACGGATACTGCAGGCCGTTTTCCGGATTCAGCCAGAACGTCGGGGCGATCTGGCTGCTGCCGGACAGCGTGAGCAGCAGATTGTTGGCCACATCGCGCTGCGCAATCCCCAGCTGCATCGCGCGGCTGCGATCGGTATTGACGCGAATCTCCGGCAGGTCATCGGGCTCCTGGATGCGCGTGTCCACCAGTCCCGGTATATGCCGCAGCGACGCCAGCAGGTTGTTGGCCACATCGCGATTCTTCGGGCTCGGACCCACGATCTGGATGTCGATCGGTGCCGGGACGCCGAAGTTCAGAATCTGACTGACGATGTCGGCCGGCAGGAACGAGAAACTGACCCCGGGGAATTCACGCGGCAGCTGACGTCGCAGCGTGCGCACGTAATCGTGCGTGTGACCGTGCCCGGGCTTGAGCGAGATCAGCACGTCGGCATCCGAGCTGCCGACGGTGCCCGAGGTGCTGTAGGTGACGTTGATGCTGGAGACCGGCAGGCCGATGTTGTCGACGACGCTGCCGATTTCCTGCGGCGGAATGACCTCGCGAAGCGCCTCCTCGACATGATCGATCAGGCCCGCCGTGTCCTCGACGCGAAAGCCGGTCGGCCCCCGGACGTGCAGCTTGATCTGGCCCGCGTCCACCTCGGGAAAGAAGTTCCGCCCGAGGAAGGGATAGATGATCATCGAGGCGAAGGCCAGCGCCAGGAAGACGATCATGAACATCCGGCTGTGCGCCAGCGTCGACTTGAGGACCCCGTGATAGCGCTCGCGCAGGTGCTCGAAGCGCCGCTCGAAGCCGCCCTGGAGACGCTGCCACAGGTTCGGATTCGCCAGCGCCGCCTTTTCCACCGCGGCCGTGCGCAGCCAGTACATGCACAGCGTCGGCACCAGGGTTCGCGACAGCAGGTAGGAGGTCAGCATCGCGAACACCACGGCTTCGGCCAGTGGCACGAACAGGTAACGCGCCACGCCGGTCAGCAGGAACATCGGTACGAACACGATGCAGATCGACAGGGTCGACACCAGCGCGGGCACCGCGATCTGCCGCGAGCCTTCGAGGATCGCGGGCGTCACGTCCATCCCTTCCTCGAGATGGCGGTTGATGTTCTCGATGGTCACCGTCGCATCGTCGACCAGGATACCCACGGCGAGCGCGAGCCCGCCCAGGGTCATCAGGTTGATGGTCTCGCCCGTCGCGCCCAGCAGGATGATCGAGGAGAGGATCGACAACGGGATCGAGATCGCGATGATCAGGGTGCTGCGCCAGCTGCCGAGGAACAGCAGCACCATCAGGGCGGTCAGGGCCGCCGCGATCAGCGCCTCGGTGACCACGCCCCGGATGGCGGCGCGCACGAACACCGACTGATCGCCGGTCGCGGCAATCGAGGCGCCTTCGGGGATCAGCTCGCGGACCCGTGGCAGGCGGTCCTTGATCGAATTGACGATGGTGAGGGTCGAGGCCGAACCGGTCTTCTGGATCGACATCAGCACCGCGCGCCGCCCATTCACGCGCACGACGTTGGTCTGCGGCGGATGGCCGTCGTGCACGAAGGCCACATCGCGCAGATAGGTGACGGAGCCGTCGCGGCTGCGGATCGGCAGGTCATTGAGTGCCTCGATCGTGGTCGGGCTGCCGTTGAGTCGCACGTTGTATTCGGTGTTGCCGATCTTCTCGGTGCCGGCCGGAATGATCAGCGCCTGATTCGCGATGGTGTTGTTCACGTCCACCGGCGTCAGGCCCTGGGCGCGCAGCGCGTCCGGTCGCAGATCGATCTGCACCTGACGGGTCGCACCGCCGAAGGGATAGGGGATCGAGACGCCGGCGATGGTCGCGATCTGCGAGCGCAGCACCTGGTTGCCGAAGTCGAACAGTTGCGCCTCGGTGAGCTGGTCGCTGGACATGGCCAGCTGCAGGATCGGTACGCTCGAAGCGCTGTATTTGAGAATCAGCGGGGGCAGCGCGCCCGGGGGCATGTTGCGCAGCGCGGTCTGACCGTAGGCGGTCACCTGCGACATCGCCAGATCGATGTTCACGCCCGGCTGAAAGAAGAGCTTGATGACGGTCATGCCGGAGTAGCTCTCCGACTCGACATGCTCGATGTCGTTGACGATGGTCGTCGCGTAGCGCTCCAGCTGCGCGGTGATGCGGCCGGCTACATCATCCGGCGACATGCCCGTGTAATTGAAATTGACTGCAATGATGGGGATGGCAATGTCGGGGAATATGTCCACCGGCATGCCCGCGCGCAGCGGCGTGCCCAGAAGGGTCAAGGCGCCGAGCAGCGGCATCAGGATGGCGAGGACGATGAAGGTATAGGGGCGCTTCAGCGCCACCTCGACGATCCACATGGGTGAGTACTCAAGCTCTAGAATCGATTATCGATAATTCTACGGATTTTCGCTTACGGCACAATTACGGTTCGTCAATGAAGATTAATCTGTTGATTTTATTACTAATAGCGGCCTCGACGCCGGCCGCTGCCGCGCCGGGGCCCGCCGTACCCTGGCCGCCCCCGCCCGCGACGGTGAGCTGGCAGGATGCCGCGGCGGGGTCGGAACTGTCTGCGGCGATCACTCTGCAGGTGCTGACCTTCAATGATTTTCACGGCAACCTGCAAACGCCGGCATCGCCCGATGGCGGCCGCCCGGCCGGTGGCGCCGCCGTGCTCGCGGGGTATTTGAAAGCCGAACGCGCGCGCGCTCCGGCCGACACGCTGATCATCCACGCCGGGGACCTTTGGGGGGCGAGTCCGCCGATCACCCGCCTGCTGCAGAATGAGCCGGCGGTGCAGTTCCTCAATCTGCTCGCCGGCAGCCGGTGTCCCTACGGCGAGGCGACGCATTTCTTCGCGGCGGACAGCTGGCGCGAGCATCCCAATCCCTGTCATGTGATCGGGACCCCGGGCAATCACGAGTTCGATGCCGGCCCCGATGAGCTGCTGCGCTTGCTCAAGGGCGGCAACGCGAAGGCCGGGCCGTATCTGCAGAACCCCTGGCGCGGCAGCCGGGTCCCCTATGTCTGCGCCAATGTCCTGGACAAACGCACCGGCCATACGCTGCTGCCGCCGTATACGGTGGTCGTGATCCACGGCGTCCCGGTGGGGATCATCGGCGCGGTCCTGAAGGAGACCCCGACGCTGGTGCCGGCATGGGCCACCGCGGACCTTGCGTTCACGGACGAGGCCACCGCCATCAATGCGGCGGCGAGGGAGCTGCAGGCCCGCGGCGTGCAAACCCTGCTCGTGACCATTCACCAGGGTGTCGTGCCGGTGCCCACTGCCCATGGGTTTGAATGGCACGGTCCCCTGCAGCGCATCGTCTCGCGGCTGGACCCCGGAATCGACGCGGTGATTTCCGGACATACCCACAACTTCACCAATGCCCTGTGGCCGGATCGTGCGGGCCGACCCGTGCTGGTCGTGCAGGACTATTCCTATGGGGAGGCCTTCGGGGAATTGACGCTGAAGATCGCGCGCGCGAGCGGTCGCGTGATCGCGAAATCCGCTCGGGTGCTGCCGGCCTGGGCCGACGCCGGAGCGGGCCTGCACCCGGATGTGGCCGTCGCCCGGCTTACCCAGGAGGCGGTGCATGAGGTGGGGCCGCGTGTCGCACGGGTCGTGGGGCATGGCGCCTCGGCGTTGACGCGCAGCATGTCGCCGGCCGGTGAGTCGGTGCTGGGGGATTTCGTGGCCGATGCCCAGCGCAGCGCGTTGCAGGCCGATGTGGGATTGATGAACCCCGGCGGGCTGCGCGCCGACCTGCCGGCCGGACCGATCAGCTGGGGCGATGTGCTGACGGTGCATCCCTTCAGCAATCGCATCCTCAAAATCACCATGACCGGGGGGCAGCTGCTGGCCGTGCTCGAGGAGCAGTGGTCCAAGGATCCCGCCGCCATTCCGCGCGTGCTGAAGACCTCGGGTCTCTACTATGAGTGGGATCCGCGCCGGCCCCACGGCGCGCACGTCGTGCGGGCCTGCGACGCGCAGCATCGACCGATCCGCGCCACCGCCACCTACCGCGTCGCGGTGAATGATTTTCTGGTGGGCGGCGGCGATGATTTCAAAGGCTTTGGCGGCCTGCGGGTCGATCAGGTCGGACCGGTGGATGCCGAGGCGCTCGAGAGTTATCTTGCCGCCTCGCACGGCGAGGTCAGTTGGCCGGCCGGACCGCGGATCTTTGTCGCCGGCGGTCCCGAGTTGCAATGCACGGGCGCGCCGTCTCAGCCCACATCCTCGCCGTAATCCCGATCGGGGTAGTCCGTTGCCCCCTGCTTCCAGTAGCCGCGGGTGGTCAGCCAGTCGCGTGATACGGCGCGCTCGCGCAGCAGCTGGCGTCGAATGCCGCGCATGGCATCGGCTTCGCAGGCGACATAGATGCGGCCGGCGCCGCCCGGCAATTCAAAGGCGGCGATGGCGGCGGCCAGTTCGATCCCGGCCCGCGCGCCACCGCCGTGGCCCACGATGGGCTGCGCGCGATGCAGCCACCGCAGGCTCACATTCGGACGGCGTGGCGCGATTGCGAATTCATCCGCGGCATCGTTGACCTCGAGCAGAACCTGCGTGCGCACGTGGTCGGGCACGACCTCCAGGATGGTGGCGACGGCCGGAATCGCCGACTCATCACCCGCCACCAGCAGCCACTGTGCCTGCTCGTCCACGGCGTAGAAACGCCCGGGACCTGCGATCAGCATCGGCTGTCCGACCTGTGCCTGAGCGGCCCAGGTGGAGGCGGGCCCCTCGCCGTGCAGTACGAAATCCACGGTCAGCTCGCCCCGCGCGGCATCGAAATGCCGCGGCGTGTAGGTGCGGGACAGGGGACGCGCTTCCGTCTCCGGGCCGATGGAACCCAGAATCAGTTTGATGTGGGCCGCGGGCCCGTTCCAGTTGAAGCCCGCCAGCTCCGGTCCCCCAAAGACGATCCGCAGCATGCGCGGCGTCAGCTTCTCGATGCGCCGGACGGTTGCGGCATAGCGCGGCTTGCGCGGGCGCGCGGCGGCGGGCTCGGTCATGGCACGCGGGCCGTGGGCGGGGCACGCGGCTCATCGGCCCAGATGCGAGCGGTGTCGATCTTGCCGGTGAGCAGCAGGGTGCCGTTGAGGTCGGTGCCGTTCATCGCGAAGACATCGTACAGCGCATCGAATGAACGGAGGTTGCCACTGCGCGCGCCCAGCTGCTGCAGCGAATCCGCACGCGTGACGCTCTCGGCCGTCTGCATCACGGCGACATCGCGCGTGCCGGCGATGATCATGATCTGGTTGCCCGACGGTCCCGCGAAGGTCGCGAAGTAGCCGAAGTCGTGATAGGTCTGCTCGCCGGGCACCGGCATGGCAGCCTGACTGATGTAGCGCTTGCCCGAGGCGCGATCGATCAGCACGTCGAAGGACTCGCCGACATCGAAGCGCGAACCGCTGAAGGCGAGATCACCGAGCATGCCCATGCCGCTCAGGTAGCCGATGTAGATGACGTCCGAGGATTTCAGCATCGCCGGCGTGATGTCCGAGGCCAGCACCACCCGCGTGCGCGCGGCCGCTCCCGCCAGCAGCGGCATCAGATCCTTGAGCGCGTAGGCGGCCGAGGTCGGCAGGTAATTCAGCTGCATGTCCTGATAGCGATCGCCCAACTCCGGATGCAGCTTCAGGTATTGATCGAGGTCGCCGGCGGAATTGATGCTGAATTCACGCACCAGCCGCTGCACCTCCATGTTCTTGTCGGTCTCGGCGAAGATGTAGTAGTCGCCGAGCACCACCAGCAGCGGCCGATCCGATTTGAGCATGCGGGACCACACCGCGTTGCCGAGGACCGGATCCGGCGCTGCGCGGGGTCGGCCGCTCCAATACAACGTGCCCAGCAGCAACAGATTGACGAGGAGGGAGGCGGTGAGCGTCGGCCAGAACCAGCGGCGGGTTTTTGCAACCGGCGGCGCCGCGCTGCTGCCCCCGCCCAGGGCGTCGGGTACGTCGGGCACGCCCTCGCGATCGGTGATCACAATTCGGTACGCCCCCTTCGGAATCGTCAGATGAAAGGGGTCGTTGTGACCGGCCGCCGAGTAGTATTCTTCGAGTTTGCGGCGCAGCTTATGGACGTAAACCCGAACCATCGCGTCCTGGGCAACGTCGAAACCGGTGTCCTTGCCGAAGACTTCGATGGCGACTTCCGTCTCCTTCGGGGCTCGGCCTGTGGCTGAACATTCGATCAGAAAATCGAACAGCTTCTGGATGAGCTGCGAACGCCCCAGCGCCCCGGTCGCGCGAAACCGGTCGGCGAGCGCCTGGAGTGATTCGGAGTCGGACATGATTTGGCTGGATTGAGCGCGGGCGGCGATGCTAGCACGCTTTGTTAACGTTAAATAACGCAATTAGAAACAGTGATTTAGCTGACTATCACGGGTGTTGTGGCGCACGATGTGCCCGGTCGGCTCACGGCGGAGGGGGAAGAGAAGTGATGAGAGAGTTCTGTGTGTGGCTGGCCGCCACACCCTTGAGTCAGGAGATTCAGGACGTTTCCTGGATCATCCCGACCGTGCAGACCGTGCACATCGTTTCCATTGCCATCGTCATGACCTCCATGGCCATGTTGGACCTGCGCCTGGTGGGCGTCGCCGGGCGCCGCCAGACCCTGACCGAGATGGCGGCCCGTTATCTGCCCTGGGTGTGGATCACGGTGATCGTGCTGCTGTGCTCGGGCACCATCCTCATCATCGGTGAGCCCGGCCGCGACCTCCAGAACGTGGTCTTCTGGACCAAGATGTCCTTACTCGTGACCGGCCTGGTGCTGGTGCTGATCTTCCAGACCATGCTGCGGCGCGACAAGGGTTTCTGGGAACGCCATCGGGCGGCGGCGGTGTCGCTCGGGTCGGTGTCGCTCGTGATCTGGGTGTGCATCGTATTCGCGGGGCGCTGGATCGCCTATGTCGAGCACGGCTGATGTTTACGCATTTTCTACTGGCCCTGCAGGCCACCCCCTGGGGCACGGCCGTGCGCGAATCCACCTGGCTGTTTCCCACCATCGAGTCGGTGCATGTCCTGTCGCTGGTGCTGGTCGTCGGCTCCATCATGATGGTCGACCTGCGCCTGCTGCACGTGGCTTCCCGTCAGCGTTCCGTGAAGGAACTGACCGATGACATCCTGCCGTGGACCTGGACGGCCTTCGTCTGTGCCGCGATCACCGGCACCTTGCTGTTCAGTTCCTCCGCGGTGCGTTATGTCGGCATCTGGCAGTTCGAGGTCAAGATGTGCATGTTGCTGCTCGCGGCGATCAACATGGGCGTCTTTCACCTGGGCGCCTTCCGCTCCGTCACGCAATGGGATCGGCATCCGGTTCATCCGCCGCTGGCGGCCAAGCTGGCGGGCGGCATATCGCTGTGCATCTGGGTGTCGATCGTCGCCCTGGGTCGCTGGGTCGGCTTCGCCTGAGGGCTCAAAGCGCACCGCTTGCAACGGCAACTGCTGTGCGTTTACATGGGCGAAAGGACAAGGGGGCCAGGTTGCGTAATTCATTCAGGCGCATCACGGGGTGGATGACGGCGGTGTCGATGCTGGCAGTTGCAGTGCAGGCTGCTGCGGCCGCCGCGCCCACCGCGACACCGGATCTGAGCGGGGTCTGGGAAGTCACGATGGGCGTGCGCACGCGCCCGGCGCCCGGGGTGATGCCGGAACAACCGTCGCTGACCCCCGAATACGCGCAGAAGCTCGCCGACTTCAAGGCGGCGCAAGCCAAGGGCGAGGACCAGGAGACGCCACAGGCGAACTGCGTGCCGCCCGGCATGCCGCAGATCATGAATCAGCCGTATCCGATGGAACTGCTGTTCACACCGGGCAAGGTCAGCGTCATCATCGAGGCGTACAGCCAGACGCGGCGCATTTTCCTGGACGGGCGCAGGCATCCCGACGATCCCGATCTCACTTACAACGGCCATTCGATCGGTCATTGGGAGGGCGACACACTGGTCGTCGACTCGGTCGGCTTTACCACGGATACCGCCCTGGGGCCCAGTCAGGGATACCGTCACAGCGATCAGATGCATATCGTGGAGCGCCTGCGCCTCACGGCCCCGGACACGATGGAAGTCGTGACCACGATCGATGACCCCAAGGCCCTCACCAAACCCTTCTCGGCCACGAAGGTGCTGAAGCGACATCGCGATTGGGACATCGCCGAGTACATCTGCGAACAGAACAACCGCAACCTGTCCGATGAGAAGGGCAAGGCCGGCATCATCCTCAACCACTGAACTCAACACGGCGACCCACCCCTATGAAACCGCTACTGTGGCTGACGCTCGCGGCACTGCCGTCCGCAGTGTTCGCGCATCACTCCTATGCGATGTTCGACATGTCACAGACCGTGACCCTGCAGGGCACGATCCGCGACTTCCAATGGACCAATCCGCACAGCTGGATCTGGATCGACGTGCCGGATGACAAGGGAGTGCCCCAGCAGTGGGGCATCGAGGGGATGAGCCCGAACTATCTCGCGCGCCGCGGCTGGAGCAAGCGCACGCTGAAGCAGGGCGACAAGGTGAGCATGCTGATCCATCCGCTCAAGGGTGCCGAGCATGGCGGCAGCTTCATGAGTGTGACGCTCGCCGACGGCACCGTGATGCGGCAGACGGGCCAGCCGTCGCCGGCTCCCGGCGCGAATCCGCTCATTCCTGCGGGCAAGAGCCCATAAGAGAACACGGCCGTGGCATTGACCGGCATGGAGCACTACCTGGTGCTGACCCAGGACATCGATGCCACGCGCGACTTCTATCAGGATGCGCTCGGGATGACGCAGGGCTTCCGGCCGCCGCTGGAATTTCCCGGCTACTGGATGTACATCGGCACGACGCCCGTGATCCACATCGCCGAGTGGGCCACTTATACCGCGCACTCCGCCGCCAAGGACATTCCGGTCACCGCCCCGGCATCGAGCACCGGGGCCTTCGATCACGTCGCATTCAATGCCCAGGACTTCGATGAGGTCGTGGCGCGCCTGGCCCGTCATGGCGTGACGCCGGCGCGCAATTTGCGTTCCAGATCCGGCATGCGGCAGCTGTTCGTGTTCGATCCGAACGGCGTCAAGCTCGAAATCAATTTCCGAAATCAATAACGGTAGCGAGGGGGGACGAGATGAACATGCTGCAAGGGTGCAGGTACCTGGCAGGGACGATACTGCTGGCCGGTGCAATGAGCGCGCACGCGGCATCGTGCGAGCGCGCGTGCCTCGAGGGATTCGTCGACCGGTATTTTGACGCCTTGCTGGCCCACGATCCGTCGAAGGTGCCCCTGGCGCCCAACGTGCGCTACACCGAGGACGGCCAGAAACTCATGATCGGCGATGGCCTGTGGCGCACGATGCATGCGAAAGGCCACTACCGCCTGTTCGTCACCGACCCGCAAGCCGGCCAGGTGGCCTTCTTCGGCACCATCGAGGAGGACAACCGTGATCCGGCCAAGGGCACCGAAGTGCTGATGGCGCTGCGCCTGAAGGTCAAGGGCGGAAAGATCACCGAAATCGAGGAGCTGATGGTGCGGGATGAGAAGCCCGCGCTGGCCATGGATGGCAAGCAGGTCGATCCGATCTACCTCGCCGTGGTGCCGCCGTCGGAGCGCGTGTCGCGAGCGGCCATGATTGCCACGGCCGACAAGTACTTCAGCGGCATGCAGAAGAACGACGGCAAGGGCGACTATCCCTTTGCCGATGACTGCAACCGGCTCGAGAACGGCGGCCAGACCACCAATGCGCCGACACCGCCGGGTCAGACGCGTCCGGACCCCAAGACTTCCACGAACTACTCCGCGCAGTGGAGCTGCATGGAACAGTTCAAGTCCGGACTGCTGCACTTCGTCAGCCGCATTCGTGACCGGCGCTATGTCGCCGTGGACGAGGAGCGCGGCATCGTCTTCGCCTTCGGTTTCTTTGATCACCAGGGCGGCGACACCCGGCACTTCAAGACGCCGGATGGACGGGATGTCGTGGCCGGCCCGGTCCAGCCCTGGACCTGGGAGATCGCGGAGCTCTTCAAGGTGCAGGGCGGCAAGATCCATCGCATCCAGGCCGTTCTGCAGCGTGCCCCCTTCGGCATGAATTCCGGTTGGAGCAGCTGGGAGCTGGGCATGTCCGATAAGGCGCGCGACGTGAGCATGGAGTAGCCGCATCGGTCTTTGCGCCAGCGGCGGGCCAAATGCGATCGGGCGTGATATGCGCGTCAGGCCGGTGCGTGCCCGCGCTTTTCCCAAGCCACGACACGTTGTGCCTGGGTTCCCAGACCCTCGACCCCGAGGGATACCAGATCCCCGTCAGTGAGGAACAGTGGCTCGGGTTTGTGACCGGCACCGACGCCCGCCGGCGTGCCGGTGGCGATGAGGTCCCCTGGATTGAGCTCCATGAACTGAGAGATGTAGGCCACCAGGAAGGGCACACTGAAAACGAGATTTTGTGTGGAACCGTCCTGCCGACGCGTGCCGTTGACGTCGAGCCACAGGCGCAACTTTCCGGGGTCCGGGACTTCATCTCGTGTCACCAGCCACGGGCCCAATGGGGCGAAACCCGGGAAGCTCTTGCCCTTCGTCCACTGACCACCGCGATTGAGCTGGAATTCGCGGTCCGTAAAGTCGTGAAAGACGCAGTAGCCGGCGACATGCTCCAGCGCCCTGGCGCGATCGACGTGGAGGGCTCGTTTGCCGATCACGACGCCAAGTTCCACTTCCCAGTCGCCGTGCGTGGAGTGGGGCGGCAAGGCGACCGTATCGTCGGGTCCCGTTGGAGAACAACCCTTGAGGAACAGAAGCGGCTCGGTCGGAAGGGTGAGCCCCGCCTCTTTGGCATGGTCCGTGTAGTTGAGGCCCACGCAAACGATTTTCCCGGGTGCAGCGATCGGCGGCCCGTAGCGAACCGTCCCGGCAACGACCTTCAAGGATTGGACATCAATGGAGGCGAGGCGCGCCAGGCGCTCATCTGACAGATGAGCGTTGCCGAGGTCCGGGAGATGCTGCGACAGGTCGCGCAGCTTCCCGTCGGCATCGATCAACCCGGGTTTCTCCTGGCCGGGTGCGCCAAAACGTACCAGTTTCATCTTGCCTCCGAGCGACACCTTCCTTCGGCAGCTAACCTTAGTGCTCGCTCGGCGCTTGCTAGATCCCCCGAACGGGGGAGCCGGTTCAGATCTGCAGGCTGCGCAGGTGACGCTGGGTGTCCTCGGTGAACTGCGCATGCTGGGCCTTCCTGACGAAGGCGATGGTATCGGACGCCGTGAGCGGGCGACTCACGAGGTAGCCCTGGACCAGATCGCACCCCAGCCGGCGCAGCAGGTTCCAGGCTTCCTGTGTTTCCACCCCTTCGGCGACCACTTTCAGGCCCATGTTGTGTGCCAGCTCGATGGTGGACTTGATGATAGTCACATCATCGCGGCGCTCGTGCGCGCGGGTGATGAATGAGCGGTCGATCTTCAGTTCATCCAGCGGCAGGCGGCTGAGCTGGGAGAGCGAGGAGTATCCGGTACCGAAGTCGTCCAATGAAAACCGGACGCCCGCGATCCGCAGCAACTGCATGTTGCGCACCGCGAGCGCGGGATCTCTGATCACGGCGCCTTCGGTGACTTCCAGGATGAGGCGCGTCGGATCCACGCCATGCTCGCGCAGGGTTTCGAGCACTTCGTCCCCGAGCTGCGAATCCAGCAGATCCGGTGCCGAGAGATTGACGGCGACATCGACGTCGATGCCTTCGCGGCGCCACGCCGCCATCTGGCGAATCGCCGCACCCAGCGCCCAGCTGGTCAGGCGCCGCGCACCGCCGGTCTGCTCGGCAATGGGCACGAACTCGCCCGGTGAGACCGGGCCGAGAGTCGGATGCGTCCAGCGCGCGAGGGCCTCGAGGCTGCGCACCCGGCCGCTCACCAGGTCGACCTTGGGCTGATAGACCAGGTTGAGCTCATCGCGTTCGATGCCGCGGCCCAGGTCACCCGCGAGTGCGAGTCGGCGCCGCAACTCCTCCTCGCGGCCGGGACGGTAGCTGGCGATGCGTCCGCGCGCCTCACCGGCGTCTTCCAGCGCGGTATGCACGTGGCGCAGCAACCCCTCGGCGGTGCTGTCATGATCCGGCGCACAGCACAGCCCGGCGCTCACGTGCAGGTCGAGACTGACGCTGAGCAGACTGAAGCCCGCGCGCAGTGAGCGGACGAGCTGTTCGGCGAGCAGCAGCGCGCGGGCCTGAGTGCAGCCGCGCGCGATGATCAGGAACTGCGCGGACCCGAGGCGCGCGGTGACATCCTGCTCGCCACAGTGCTGCCGCAGCCGGCGGGCGGTCTCACGCAGGGCCTCGTCGCCTACGTGATGGCCGAGCGAGGCGTTGATTTCGCCCAGATTCGCCACTTCGAGCAGGATCAGCGCCACCGCCGGGGTCGGTGCGCTGCGCAGCAGTTCATCGAGATGTCTTTCGGCAAAGACACGGTTGGGCAAGCCGGTGAGCGCATCGTGGTGCGCGTCATGACTGATGCGCGCCTCGCGTTCCGCGATGTTCTGCTGCATGGTATTGAAGGTGGCCGCGAGGCTGCGGAATTCCTCACCGCCCCCGACATCGACTGCCTTGTCGTAGGTGCCGCCCTGGATGCGGCGGGCCGCGCGCACCAGCTCGCCAATGGGCCGGATGGCACCGCGGCTCAGCAACAAGGCGATTGCGACCGCCGCCACCAGCGCCACTCCGCCGATCGCCGCCAGGGCGTTGCGCTGCGAGCGATACGAGGCCAGCACCTCATCCATCGGCTTCTGCAGCACCACCGCCACCGACTCATTGGAATCATCGAGTGCGGAAACGTGCGTCAGATAGTCCTGGCCGCCGAGGTCGCGTGCTTTGGAGATCCCGCTGCCCGTGCCGAGATCATTCAGCGCCGCCAGCGCGGCGCGTTGCTCGGCGGGGAGCGTCGAGGCCACCAGTCGGCGCTCGGCTCCGGTGCCTGCCAGCACACTGATCTGGGTGCCCACCTGTTTGCGCATCTCCGCGGCGAGCGCATCGTCCACCGCAAAACCCATGGCCACCCAGCCGACCGGGTCCGGTGCTCTGACCTGTGCGACAAAAAACTGATAGAGATGATTACCGACCACCAGCAGGTGCCCGTCCTGGTGGCCGCTGATGATCGAGTCCATGAGGTTCTGCACGGAGGCCGCGTGTGCCGACACGTAGGCCGAGTTCGACTTGAGCAGCCGCCCGTCCGCGTCCATGAACACGACCAGGTCCCACTGGATACTGGTCGCGTGTTCGGTCACCGCCGAGAGCATGGTTTCCGGATCATGGCCGGCGACGGCCTCCTTGAACCCGGCGTCGGCCGCCAGCACCGCCACGGTGCTGGCGAGCCGCTCGGCCCGCTGCCGCAAGGCCTGCTGCACCACCTTTGAACCGTAGCGCAGCTGCTCGCCGGCCTGCAGCTGCGACTCATGCGAGGTGCTCCACAGAACTGCGACCAGCGTCACACTCTGCGAGGTGACAACCAGGCCGATGATCAGTGCGAGAAGTCGGTTGCGGAAACTGCCCATACGTTACGTTCAAATGACCTCGATGGATCGTAGCCTTCCGCGCAAAGTCGAGACGTGATGCAGGACGCACGAGGCACCACTGCCCGGACTGCAGGCCTGCTGCTGTCCATAATCATCTGCGGTGCGGCGTGGGCGACCGATCTGCAGGTGCGGGTCCTGCAGCAGGACGGCAAGCCGCTGCCGGGCGCCGTGGTCACGGTGCATGCGCTCGGCACGGGCGTGCCGGCCGCCGCACCGGTGCAGGCGGTGATGGATCAGATCAATCTGGCTTTCGCCCCCGACCTCCTGGTCATCCCGGTGGGCTCGACCGTGAGCTTTCCCAACACCGACAAGGTCAGTCACGAGGTCTATTCATTTTCCTCGGTGCATCCCTTCAAACTGGGGCTGTATCGCGGCAAGCCCTATCCCCCCGAACATTTTGATCGTCCGGGCCTGGTCACCTTGGGCTGCAATATCCACGACGCCATGCTCGCGTACATCCTGATCACCGATGCCCAGTACTACGGGGTGACGGCGGCCGATGGATCCTGGGCGTCGCCGGAAGTGACGCGCGGCAAGTACCGCATCGAGGTGTGGAGTCCGCGGCTGGCGGAGCCCGGGCAGATGCTGCAGCGGGAGATCACCGTGAATCCCGCCGATCATGCCGTAACGGAGCTGCGCACCGCTCATGGACTGCGACCCACGCAGTTGCAGAAGCGGCCGCACTCCTGGGACGCGTATTGATGATCGCGCGCAGCGCTGCGCTGATGGCCGGCGCCCTGGTCGCGCTGGCGGCGATCCGCGCCCAGGCCACTGACTGGGATGCTTCGGTGGACCTGCGCATGGTGGGAGCGGATGCCCCAACCGCCGTCGTCGATGGCGGCCTCGGGATGCTGCGCTACGGTGATGATCGCGATGGCCTGCAGTTGGGTCGCGCGCGTCTGGCGCTGTCGCAGGAACTCGGGGATTTCGTCAATCTGAAAATCGACGCCTCGGCCTGGGGACAGCACGACCGAAATCCGTTCGATATCACCGAGGCTTATTTCCAGGTGCATCCGTATCCGCTCGGGGATTGGCGCGCGCGTCTGAAACTCGGGGCCTTCTACGCGCCGATCTCGCTGGAGAATCGCGCCGACGGCTGGGAGTCACCCTACACCCTGTCATCCTCCGCGCTGGACAGCTGGGTGGCCGAAGAGCTGCGCACCATCGGCTCGGAATTCAAGCTCGAGTGGCTCGGAACCCATTCGGGACACGACTTCGATGTCGGTGCGGTGGTCGGCGTGTACTGCCTGAACCAGGCCACGGGCAAGGCGTTGGTCGACTCCGGATTCACGATCAGCGACTGGCAGAGCTCATTGTTCGGGCGCGTCGGGCCTCCGGGCGGAGTCACCGGGCCGATCGACGAATATCGCCAGTACGACAATCACGGCGGCACCTACGAGGGGCTGGATGTCCACTACCTGGATCGGGTGACGCTCGAGGGCCTGCACTACGACAATCACGCCAATCCCAACGCGGATGATGCGCTCGATGACTACGCCTGGCGCACCCGCTTCGACACCGTGGGGCTGCGCGCCGAGGACGATGCGGGCTGGACGGCCATCGTGCAGTGGATGGCCGGCCGCACCTTCGTCGAGCCGGATGACATCGGCCTGCTGGGATGGAACTTCGTGACCCGTTATGTCCTGGTGTCGAAGCGCAGCGCTCAGCACACCTTCTCGGCGCGCTACGATGATTTCAGGGTGAGCGCTGAGCAGCCGACGTCGTTCGGCGATGAGGCCGGCCACGCCCTTACGCTGGCCTACCGTTTTGAGCCCAACAGCCACTGGCGGTTCACCCTGGAAGGGGTCCGCACGCGAGGCTTCCAGGCCAATCGGACGCTTCTCGAGGGCGAGCCGCCCTTCGCGACCCAAAGCCTGGTGCAGCTGGCCGTTCGGTACGCGGTGTCCAATCACTAGTCCTGTGCGGGGCTGGCACGGCCCATTTACCGGGCGACTGTGGCGCCGGCTGCCCGGATGCCGCAAAATCCTTCGGGTTGGGAGCGTGGGATCCCGAGGGGGCGACGGATGAACGATCTACGACGGAATATCGCGGTTTTGGCCGTGCTGCTGGCGGGCGTGATGGGCACGAGCGCGGCGCCGGTCGGGGCAGCCGAGGCGCCCCAGGCCAGCGGTCCGCAGGGCGACACCTGGGCCTCCATCGCCAAACTGCCCGACTGGCAGGGGATCTGGGAGCTGAACTGGCAGGGCGGAGGAGGCCTCGCCGCCGCGCGGCCCACACCGCCGAAGCTGACACCCGAAGCTCAAGCCAAGCTCGACGCGTACCGGAAGAAGCAGAAAGACGGGGAGAACCTGCAGCCCGACCAGGCCAACTGTCTGCCGCCGGGCATGCCCGGTGTCATGACGCAGCCCTATCCCATCGAATTCCTGTATCGGCCGGGCATGATCGTGATCGATATCGAGGCCTACATGCAGTTCCGTCACATCTACACGGACGGCCGCCCGCATCCCAAGGATCCCGACCCGCTGTTCCAGGGCCACTCAATCGGCCACTGGGAAGGTGACACCCTGGTCGTGGACACGGTGGGCTTCGTACCGTGGAGCGACATTTCCCCCGGTATCGGACACAGTGACCAGATGCACATCGTGGAGCGCATCCGCCGCACCGGGCCGGAATTCATGCAGATCGAGCAGACCATCACTGATCCGAAGGTGCTGGCCGAGCCCTGGACGGCGGTGCACACGTACAAGCTCGTCAAGGATGATCTGCGCGAATACATTTGCGAACAGAACAACCACGACAGTGCCGACGAAGAAGGCCGGCCGGGCTTCAAGGTAACCAAGTGAATTCTAGGAGATCGGTAATGAGCATTCTGCGCATCGGCGCAATGGCAATCACCGCCGCCGCCACGGTGTGCGCGGTGGGCACGGCCAGCGCGCATCACTCCACGGCCATGTTCGACATGACCAAGAATGTAAGTCTGCTGGGCACCATCAAGGAGTTCCAGTGGACCAATCCCCACACCTTCATCTACATCGACGTGCCCAATGGCTCCGGAGGCAGCGATGTGTATGGCATCGAGGGCATGAGCCCCAACTACCTGGCCCGGGTCGGGTGGGATAAGCACACGCTCAGCAGCGGCGAGAAGGTCGAACTGATCATTCATCCGCTCAAGGACGGCCGCAAGGGCGGCTTCGATGTCAGCGTGAAGAAGCCGGATGGCACCCTGATGTACAACCTGCCGCACGGACCCGGTTAGGACGCCCGCGGCACGACCGAGTCGACCGAGCAGAAAAAAGGCCCGGAGGTTCTCGCGAACTTCCGGGCCTTTGTTTTTACGCCGCGCGCTCGTCCTCAGTCATCCATCAGGAAGCTGCGCAGCTGCTCGCTGCGGCTCGGATGACGCAGCTTGCGCAGCGCCTTCGCTTCGATCTGGCGGATGCGCTCGCGGGTCACATCGAACTGCTTGCCGACTTCCTCCAGGGTGTGGTCGGTGTTCATGTCGATGCCGAAGCGCATGCGCAGCACCTTGGCCTCGCGCGGGGTGAGTTGCGCCAGCACCGAGTGGGTGGTCTCGCGCAGCGACTCGGAGGTCGCCTGATCGATGGGCGAGGCCACCGAGGTGTCCTCGATGAAGTCCCCCAGATGCGAGTCCTCGTCATCACCGATCGGAGTCTCCATCGAGATGGGCTCCTTGGCGATCTTCAGCACCTTGCGGACCTTGTCCTCGGGCATTTCCATGCGCACGGCCAGCTCTTCGGGCGTCGGCTCGCGGCCCATCTCCTGCAGCATCTGCCGTGAAATGCGATTGAGCTTGTTGATGGTCTCAATCATGTGCACCGGGATGCGGATGGTGCGGGCCTGGTCGGCGATCGAGCGGGTGATGGCCTGACGGATCCACCAGGTCGCATAAGTCGAGAACTTGTAGCCGCGGCGGTATTCGAACTTGTCGACGGCTTTCATCAAACCGATGTTGCCTTCCTGGATGAGGTCCAGGAACTGCAGACCGCGGTTGGTGTACTTCTTGGCGATCGAGATCACGAGGCGCAGGTTGGCCTCGACCATTTCCTTCTTGGCACGACGCGCCTTGGCCTCGCCGATCGAGACGTCGCGGTTGATCTCCTTGAGGTCGTTGATCGACAGGTGATAGAGCGTCTCGAGCGTGCCGAGGCGGTTCTGGCGCCGCTCGACCTCTTCCTTGAACTTGGTCAGCGGGGCCGAATACTTCTTGCCCGCCTTCATGTGCTTCTGCAGCCAGCGCGCGCTGGTCTCGTTCTTCGGGAAGGTCGCGATGAAATCCTTGCGCGGCATGCCCGAGTCGCGCACGGCGATGATCATGATCTCCTTCTCCAGCTGCCGGATCTCGGAGATGTGACCGCGCAGATTGAGAATGAGCGCATCGAACATGCGCGGCGAGAGCTTCAGCTCCATGAATTCGCCCGAGAGCTTCTTGCGCAGCTTCAGCGTCTTCGCATCCTTCGCGCCGAGCTTCTCGATCGCGGAGAGCACATGAACGAAGGTCTTGTGGATGGAGGCGAAGCGCCGGGCCGCTTCCTCCGGATCCGGACCGGTGTCGACCGCTTCTTCGCTGTCCTCCGCGTCCTCGCCTTCCTCGCGCTCGCCTTCGGCGGGCTCCTCGGCGACCAGTTCCATCTTGGTCGGATTCTGCGGCTGCGCGATCACATCCGGCGCATTCGGATCGATGAAACCGACGATCACGTCCACCAGGCGCGACTGACCGGCCTTGACCGGCTCATAGGCCTTCAGCAGGAAATCGAAGGTGGCCGGATACATGGACAGGGCGCCGCGCACCGCATCCAGGCCTTCCTCGATGCGCTTCGCGATGCGGATCTCGCCCTCGCGGGTCAGCAGTTCCACGGTGCCCATTTCGCGCATGTACATGCGCACCGGGTCGGTGGTACGACCCAGTTCCGCGTCCAGCGCGGCCAGCGCCGCGGCGGCTTCCTCGATGGCTTCCTCATCGGCGGGCTGAGAAGGCTCGGTGGCCAAAAGCGACTCGGTATCCGGTGCCTTTTCGTACACCGGAATGCCCATATCGTTGATGGTGTTGACGATGTCCTCGATCTGCTCCGGATCCACGATCTCGGAGGGCAGATGGTCATTCACCTGCGCGTAGGTCAGATAGCCCTGTTCCTTGCCGCGCGCGATCAGCAGCTTCAGCTGCGACTGGCGATCCTCGGGCACGCCGGCCGGGCGCGCGGCGAGTGCCTTCTTGTCCTTCTCCGCGACCAGTTTCGCGGCAGTCTTCGCATCAAGGGTCGCGGCAGCCGGCGCCGGCGCCGGGCTGTGTGGCTTGGCCGCGGGCGCAGCGCCCTTCTTTGGGGCGGGCGCGGCGGCCTTGTGCGTCTTTTCAGGAACCGGCGCGGCTTTCTTGGCGACGACGGCCTTGACCGGCTTTTTCTCCGGTTGCGGCCGCTTCTTGCTGGCAGCAGTGGGCTTCGGCTTACTTGTCATGGTGAAGCTGGTGCAACCCCGTATAAATGGTGTGTGGCCTTAAATGTGAGTCCCCGAAGGGGTATCTCAAGGGACGTCCGGGCGAACCGCCAATTGTATTTCACATCCTGCGCGCTGCCAAATTCAAAGCGCATCGGCGCTCTAACCGGGGCGCGCCAGATCCTGCATAAGTTGTTGAAGTTCAAGCTTTTCTTCCTTCGACAAGCCTGTGTTACGATCCTTCTCCAATAACTGATCGAGATGCCGCCGCACCGCCTCCTGATGTAGACGACCCAGAGCATCGTCCAGTTCCCGCAGCGCCCCGGGCGCATCCTTGACCATAACCTCCATGCTGGCCAGTCGCGCCAGGTGCGGTTCGCCCGGCCGGTCCCGCCAGCGCTCCAGAACCTGCGCAGTGCTGTGTGCCGGACTGATGCGCAGCTCATCGATCAGCGCGGACAACACATCGATGCCGGGCTCATCCAATGCGCGGATTCGATGCAAGCGCTGTTCCGAGATATCGGCCGCGATCTGCGGAAAATGAAGCAGCAGCCGCACCGCCTGCCGTACCAGGCTGCCGCGTCCCGCGCCCGCCTGACGCGATTCCACCGCGGGCGCGCTGGTGCCGATGCGAATGCCGAGCAGCTCGGCGATGCCTTCCGGCGTGCGCTGGAAGCCGAAGGCCTGGGCCAGGCGCTCGGTCAACAGCCGCCGATAGACCCCCTCCGGCACCTGCAGCAGCAGCGGCCGGGCGGCCTGGGCCACTTTGGCACGACCGTCCGCGCCGCGGGTCATCACCCGCTCGCCCAGTTCCCGCACGAAGTATTCGGACAGCGGCAGCGCCTCGCTCGCCAGCCGGCTCTCGAAGGCCTCACGGCCCTCCTTGCCCACCAGCGTGTCCGGATCCTCGCCCTCGGGCAGGAACAGGAACCGCAGCTCCCGTCCTTCGATGGCCTCCGGCAGCGCGTTCTGCAGCGCCCGCCAGGCCGCCGCGCGCCCGGCGCGATCCCCGTCGAATGAGAACACGACTTCGCTCACCAGCTGGAAGACGCGCTTCAAATGGTCGGCCGTGGTGGCCGTGCCGAGCGTCGCGACCGCGTAGTGCACGCCCGCCTGGTGCAGCCGCACGACGTCCATATAGCCCTCGACCACGAGCAGCCGCTGCAGCGGCGCGCGGCTCTGGCGGGTCTCATACATGCCGTAGAGTTCGCGCCCCTTGTGAAACAGCACCGTCTCGGGTGAGTTCAGGTACTTCGGCTCCCCCTTGTCCAGCACCCGGCCGCCGAAGGCGATCACCCGGCCGCGCGCATCGCGGATCGGAAACATGATGCGATCGCGGAAGCGGTCGTAGTAGCGCTCGGCGCCGCGCGGCGCCGGCGCATCGCTGTCGCGCTCGATGATCAGTCCGCAATCGCTCAACTGGCGGCGGGTCTCTTCGGTCGCGCCGAAGCGGCGCAACACCTCGTTCCAGGAATCCGGCGCATAGCCGATGGCGAAGCGCTTGAGGGTCTCGGGCTCGAGGCCGCGGCGGGCCAGATACTCGCGCGCGCGCGGATTCGTCGTTAGCGTGTCCGCGAAGAACCGCGCGACCTTCTCCATCACTTCAAACAGCGAGTCATTGCGCTTCGGCGGCGGCGCGCTGCCGCCTTCATGGGGCACCGTCAGCCCGAGCGCCTGCGCCAGCTCCTCGACCGCCTCCGGGAACGGCAGGCGATCATGCTCGATGAGAAATCCGAGCGCCGTGCCGTGCGCGCCGCAGCCGAAGCAGTGATAGAACTGCTTCTCCGGGCTCACCCAGAACGACGGGGTTTTCTCGTTGTGAAAGGGGCAGCAGGCACGGTATTCGCGCCCGGCCTTCTTCAGCGGTACGCGCAGGCCGATGACCTCGACGATGTTCGTACGCTCGATCAGTTCGTCGATGAAACTCTGTGGAATCCGGCCCATCCCCGGGGAGGCTACCGGGTGCCTCCCGGTCCGACAACCGCCTTCAGCGTGGAAGGCGGCGGCCGGCGCTGGAGCGTGAATTTGATCTGCTCGAGCGGCATCGGTTGGCTGATATGGAACCCCTGCACGAAGTCCACGCCGATCAGGGCCAGCGCCGCCAACACATTTTCGTTTTCGACGCTTTCGGCCACGGTGTGTACGCCCATGATGCCGCCGATGCGATGGATGGTCTCCACCATCGCGAAATCGATGGGGTCGGTGCCGATATTGCGGATGAAGGCGCCGTCGATCTTCAGATAGTCGATGGGCAGGCTGCGCAGATAGGAGAAGGAGGACATGCCGCTGCCGAAATCATCGAGCGCGATGGGGCAGCCCATGGCGCGCAGCTGCGTCATCAGTTGCGAGGCATTGGCGAGATTGGCCACCGCGGCCGTCTCCGTCAATTCAAAACCCAGATGCGCGCCGCCGAGCTGGTTCTGGCCCAGGCAGTCCGCGATGTATTCGGCGAGTTGCGGATCGCACACCGAGGTCCCCGACAGATTGACCATGCAGGTGGGCAGGGGCTCACCGCCGCTGCGCAGTCGCGCGAGTTCGCGGCAGGTGCGCGCGATCACCCAGCGATCCACGCGCGGCATCAGTCCATAGCGCTCCGCGGCCGGAATGAATGCCATCGGCGCGATGAGCTCGCCGTCCGGCGCGATCATGCGCAGCAGCATCTCGAAGCGCTGCCGGGGCGGGCGCCCGCTGTGCTCGGCGCGCGCACCGACCGGCCTGATCTCCTGTGCGACGAGCGTGAAGCGCTCCTCGTCCAGCGCCGCATGCAGGCGTTCCACCCAGCGCATCTCGCCGTGGCGCACCTGCACCTGCTTGTCATCGGGGTGATAGATCTGCACCCGGTTGCGGCCATTGTCCTTCGCCAGATAGCAGGCCTGATCCGCACCGCTTAAGGCATCATTGACCGCCGGGACGGTGTCATCCAACGCCAGCATCCCGAGACTCGCGCTCACCGCGAACATCCGCTCCATGAACTGGAAGCGCAAACCCCCGATCTGCAGGCGGATGTCTTCGGCCAGCGCCAACGCCGCCTCGCGGGTGCGTCCCGGCAACAGGACGCCAAACTCATCACCGCCCAGTCGCGCCAGGACATCCTGCGGTTGCAGGCGTGCCCGCACCAGCCAGGACACCTTCTGGATGAGTTCATCGCCGGCGGCATGCCCGCAGGTATCGTTGATCACCTTGAACTGGTCCAGATCGAAGTACAGCAGCCACCAGTGGGCCTCGCCGCGGACCCCTTCGGCGATCGCATTCGCCACCTGGACTTCGAATTCGGCGCGATTGAAGAGATCGGTGAGCGAGTCATGCGTGGCGTGGTAGTGCAGCGAAGTCGCCAGCTCGCGCAGCGCGCCCGCCATGCGCTCATCGCGCTGGAACTGGTTTCGCGACAGGCTCACCCCCGCCAGCAGCAGCAGCGCGCAGCCCAGCGGCAGCACCACCAGCACGAGCCGCCCGATCTGCCGCGAGGCGGTGCCGACGGTTGCGCCGAACTCCTCCTGCAGCGGCACCGCGCGCCGGTGCAGTTCGTTGAGCCGCGCGACGAGGGCGCGGACCTGCTGCGGGTCCGGATGGCCGCCGGAGATCTGGGCGTGCAGCAGCTCGCCGGTGTGTCCGATGCCGTCGATGAGGGTGTCCGCGGCGCCCCAGACCGCCACGGCGTGGGCCATCAGCGGATAGTGGCTGCCGAGCCTGAAGAGCACGATCAGGCTCGTTATGTCGTCGGGGGCGTTGCCGCCCGCGAGCAGCCCCCGACGTGCGAGCGCGAAATCGGGCTGCTGCCGCAGCAGCTGGATGCGCGCCACCTCATCGCCCTGAGGCGCCGCGAGCTCGCCGCGGAACCGCTGGTAGTTGGCCTCCTGGGCGGCCAGGGCATAGAGGCGCAACTGTTCGACGGCCTGATGCTCCCCGATCGACCATCGTCCCTGGCCATAGGTATAGGCGCGCAGCCCCGATACCACCAGCACGCTGACCAGACTCAGCAGCAGCA
>Ga0210385_10000476_pt1 | contig 29013 bp, 28 predicted proteins | sample IncBWH26OmetaG_FD_160107 | JGI IMG/M metagenome (GOLD analysis project Ga0210385, IMG submission 160107) | Forest soil microbial communities from Barre Woods Harvard Forest LTER site, Petersham, Massachusetts, United States - Inc-BW-H-26-O ...
ACCGCCGCATGCAGCAGAACACCCCCGAATTCTCTTCGCTGGCCGCTTTTCAGGCCGGCGGCTGGACCCTCGGCGTCCGCCGTGGCCAAACCGATCGCGCCGCCAAGCCTCTCCGCACCGAGATGGTCACCGGCAACTACTTCTCCACCTTCGGACTCAGCGCCTTCATGGGCCGCACTCTCATCCCCTCCGACGATCAGCCCAGCTCCCCGCCCGTTGCCATGCTCAGCTACCGCACCTGGCAACAGCAATATGGATCGGACCCCTCCATCATCGGCTCCACCTTCATCATCGCTGACCATCCCGTCACCATCATCGGCATCACCCCGCCCGGCTTCTTCGGCGAAACCCTGCGTGCCAATCCTCCCGACCTCTGGCTGCCCGTCAATCAGGAGCCCGTCTTCAACGGATCGAATGCGCTGCTCCATCACTTCCAGGCCTGGCTCCGTGTCATCGGCCGCCTGAAACCCGGTGCTTCTACCGCCACCACCGGGCCGCGCATGACCGCGCTCGTCCGCCACTGGCTCATCAATGACAGCGGCATGCCCGCCGACTGGATGGCCGACATCAAAGCCGACCTCCCCAAACAAAACATCCAGGTCATCCCCGCCGGCATCGGCGTCGCCCTCATGAAGCAGAACTACGCCGACTCCCTCCACATCCTGCTCGCCGTCTGCTGCCTCGTTCTCCTCATCGCCTGCGCCAACATCGCCAACCTCCTCCTCGCCCGCGGAGCCTCGCGCCGCACCCAAACCTCCATCCGCCTGGCCCTCGGAGCATCGCGCCAGCGCATCATCGGCCAGACCCTCACCGAAAGCGTCCTCCTCTCCGTCTTCGGCGGCATCGCTTCCATCGTTATCGCATTCGCCGGTGTCAAGCTCATCGTTGCCATGGCCTTCCGCCACGCGCACTTCATCCCCATCTCGGCGACCCCCTCGCCTCTCGTGCTCGGCTTCGCCTTCGCGCTCTCCCTCGTCACCGGCATCGTCTTCGGAACCGCGCCTGCATGGCTCGCCACCCACGCCGACCCCGCCGAAGCCCTGCGCGGCGCCAATCGCAGCACGCGCGATCATGCCTCCTGGTCGCAAAAAACTCTCGTCATCGTCCAGGCCACGCTCTCCGTCGTCCTGCTCAGCGGCGCCGGCCTGCTGACGCGCTCGCTCACCAACCTCCAGCACCAGGACTGGGGCTACCAGCTCGACCACCGCGTCACCCTCGGCCTCACCGCTCCATGGTCCTCGTACTCGCAACCGCAGCTTGACGCCCTCTATCGCGAGCTGCAGGACCGCCTCAGCCACCTCCCCGGCGTCGAGCGCGCCGCCCTCGCGCAATACACCCCTCTTACCGACAATTGGGGCGAAGGCGTCATCCGCCAGGGCCACGGCATGCCCGGCCCTAACGAGCAATCCGGTTCCTCCTGGGATCATGTCGCACCCGGCTACCTCGAAACCCTCGGCCAGCAGATGATCCGGGGCCGTTCCATTACCGAAGACGACACCGACTCCACGCAGAAAATCGCCGTCGTCAATGATGCCTTCGTGAAGCGCTTTTTCAAGCCGGGCGAAAACCCCATCGGCCAGCACTTCGGCCTCGACCTGCCACGCTACTCCAACACCTTCGAGATCGTCGGCGTCGTCAACAACGCTAAATACGTCGACCCCGCCAATACCGAGCCGCCCCGCCCTCTCTTCTTCGTCCCTCTGGCGCAGCATGTGAAATATGAGGGCGACCCCGTCATGCAGAGCATCGACGACGAAACCCACTTCCTCGAAGGGGCCGTCCTCCAGATTCACGGCAGCACGGAAGGCCTCGAGCCTCAGATTCGCGCCCTGCTCTCCGACGTTGATCCCAACCTCACCCTGCTCGGCGTCTACAACATGCGCGATCAGGTCGACTCCCACTTCGACCAGCAGCGCACCGTCGCCAACATGACCGGCCTCTTCGGCGTCCTCGCCCTCATCCTCGCCGCCGTCGGCCTCTACGGCGTCACCGCCTACACCGTCGAGCGACGCACCAGCGAGATCGGCGTGCGCATGGCCCTTGGCGCCAACCGCACCGGCATCACCCGCCTCGTCCTCCGCGGAGCCTTCCTGCAGATCCTCATCGGGCTCCTCATTGGCATTCCCGCATCCATCGGCTGCGCCCGCCTCATTTCCGCGCAGCTCTACCACGTCAAAGGATGGGACCCGCTGGTGCTCGCCGTCTCCATCCTGACCCTCAGCGTGTGCGCGCTCATCGCCAGCATCATCCCAGCGCAGCGAGCAGCTTCCATCGACCCGGTCAAAGCCCTGAGAACCGAATGAGAACAGTCGCGCAGGTTTCGTGAAAACCTGATTTCGCCGGGAGGGACTCCAGTCAAATCACGTTACGCCAGCGATGATCAGGAAGCGGCTACGAAACAGGTTCCGGTCGGATTTCCGTCTGCCCTCGCCGAACCTCATCCAAGCCCACACCCGACAAACACCAGAGAGGATCCTTGAAATTCACTTGCCTTTCCACCCCCACCCATCGCAATATACTGAGCAACCCCCAGGGCCACGCGGTTCGCCCTTCCTCCACCCCGCTCGAAGCCGAATCGCACATATACATTTGAATCCGGCTTTATGCACCTTGATCACTTTCGGTGAGGGAGAAGACACCATGCGTCTCCTGCTATGTTCGCTTTTCATCGGCTTTAGCCTGGCCCTGGCTCTCGCTCAAAGCTCCACTCCAACCGCAGCTCCGGCGCCCGCCCCAGCCGCGTCGCCCATCCTCTCCGCTGCTGAAGCCGCCCAGCACGTCGGCGAGAACCGCACCGTCTGCGGCGAAATCGTGAATACATACACTGCCACGTCGAGCCACGGCACGCCCACCTTCGTCGACATCGACCAGCCCTATCCGCACTCGGTCTTCGATCTCGTCATCTGGGGCGACAACAAAAACGACATCGGCCACTTTCCGGATAAGGGCAAGATCTGCGCCAGCGGCACCATCATCCTCTACAAAGGGAAAGCAGAAATTCAACTGCGCGACTGGCACGGCTGGTACGTCCCCTCCGACACACAGCAGCGGGCCTCTGTCCCCTAACTCGGACAGGTTTGTTTCTCTGCGATCTCTGTGGCCTCCGTGGCCGATCCCCCGGACCGCCCCTTCCTCCACGAGCGCAGACTCGCCGCATAGACCGCGATACAAAATAAATTCGCGGGAATGAACCCGAACTGTGCCGTCCGCAGCCCGATCACACAGATCACGACGCTGTTGATCCCCGCCACCACCAGGCCGGTCCACAATTTCCTTCCCACCAGCACGGTTGAAAGAACCGTCAGCGCGCACGACAGCGTGTCCAGGCGAAACATGGCCGTAACAATCCTCCGTCTCCAGTGTGCGAGCCACTCGTCACAAACACAGTGACGCCCCGCACATAGTCGGAACCATTCCTCCGCATGGCCCGTATCGAACGTCATCGCGCCGACCCATTCGTCACGCATGACGTTTGTCATAAGCGATTCCTGACAATCGGCACTGCAATCCAACCACCCGTATCGATCAGGATGAGAACAGGATGAAGAACCCAATCCCATTGCGGATGGGGAAAGTCGCAGCGCTCCTTCTCAGCGTGTCGCTCAGTCTCTCCGCTGCCATCGCACAACGCTGCGCCGACGGCTTCCGCGTAGAAGGCACGGTCCTCGATCCCACCGGAGCCGCAATTCCCAGCGCCGGCATTGCGGCCCGCAGGAATCTCACGACGACCACCGACGGCGCGGGTCACTACATCCTTCCCTGCGTCCCCGCGGATACCGCGCGCCTCACCGCCAGCGCTCCCGGATTCTCGCCCCGCAACCTGTCCCTGCACGGCCGCACCGGAGAAACCCTCCATCTCGATTTCCATCTCGCCCTCGCTACCGTCACCACCGACGTGCAGGTTGGCGACAACGACAGCGGCGCCAGCCTCGACGCCGGTCATGGCATCGGCACGCACACGCTCAACCAGAAAGACATCGCTCAGCTCGCCGACGATCCTGACGACTTCCAGCGCCAGCTTCAAATCCTCGCCGCCGCCAACGGCGGCGCGCCCGGCGCAGCCCGCATCACCGTCGACGGCTTCCAGAACTCCAGCGCCCTTCCTCCCAAATCTTCGATCGCGCGCATTGTCACCGCGCCTGACCTTTTTTCCGCCGAATACGATACGCCTCCTTACGCCGGCGGACGCGTCGAGATCTATACCAAACCCGGTGCTAACTCGTATCACGGCGCGCTCTTTCTCACGGACAGTAACGGCGTCTTCAACGCCACCGATCCCTTCTCCACCGTCTCCGCTCCGGCCGGCAAGCATCGCTATGGCTTCGAGCTCACCGGCCCGATCACGAAAACCCGCAGCGATTTCTTCCTCGCCCTCGAAAAACGCGACATCAACGAATTTAACGTCGTCAACGCCATCACGCTCGACGCCGACGACAACCCCGCCGCCTACCATCAAACCATCTCTGCGCCGCAGCGTCTCTGGATCGCCTCCGCGCGCGCCGACTGGCAGGCCTCCAAATCCGACGTCTTCACCACATCGTTTTCCGCCAACACCAACAACCTGATGAATCAGGGAATCGGCGGCCTCGTCCTCGCTGACGCAGGCTACGACTCGACCGTCAGCGAATACGATCTGCGCACCACCAACACGCAAACGATCAGCATGAATCTTCTCCAGGAGACGCACGCTGCCTTCACCTGGAAAGACACAGCGCAGTCCCCGCTCTCCACCGCGGCGTCGCTCAACGTCGCCGGATTCTTCCTCGGTGGCGGCAGCACCGCGCAGCAGCTCAACGATCGCGAGCGCAACCTCGAAGTCGATGAAGACTTCCTCTACACGCACAAAAAGCAAACCTGGAAAATCGGCGCGCAGTCGCTCGGCATCTTCGTCCACGAAACCGATCCGAACACCTTCAACGGCGCCTACACCTTCGCCGGCGGCACCGCGCCTGTGCTCGACACCAACAACAATCCCACAGGCGCCACCACCACCATCACCGCACTCGAGCAATACCAGCGCGCTCTGCAGAATCTGCCCGGCGGAACGCCAACCACATATTCCGTCACCACTGGCGCCGCGCTGGTCCCCTTCACGCAGTGGCAGCTCGCGCTCTACGCCGAGGACACGGTGAAGATCCGTCCGCGCCTGCTGGTCTCTGGTGGCCTGCGCTATGCACTCCAGACCACGCCTAGCAGCACCGCGAACTTCGCGCCGCGCGCCGGCCTCGCCTGGGCCATCGACAAGCGCTCGAAGACCGTCGTCCATCTCCACGCCGGCCTCTTCTCCACCGTCGTCCCCGAAGCGGTCGCTACCGAGGCTTACCGGCTCAACGGCACGCGCCAGACCGAACAGCTCGTCTACTCACCGTCCTACACCTCGCCGCTCACGCCCACCGGCCAGTCGCTCGACGTCACCACCGTCCGCGCTCCTCTCGCGGATCTTTCCCAGGTCCCCTCGTTCCAGAGCGGCCTTGGCATCGAGCACGACTTTCCGCACCACTGGCACGTGCAGGCTAACTTCTACTCGGGCGAATCGTGGGACCAGCTGCGTTCCCGCAACATCAACGCGCCGATGATCACTGACGCCACGCCGCCGACGCTCGCCGGCGCACTCGCCGCGCCGCGCCCCATTACGCCCAACGAGAACATCTTCGACTTTCAGTCCACCGGCCACCTCAGCGGCAAGGTCGTCTTCCTCGGCCTTGATCAGCACAGCTACAAGCGCTTCGCGTTTTTCCTGGGCTATCTCAAGTTCGATTTCACCACCGACGCGCCCAACAACGCCGGATTCGCGCAGTCCGCCTACAGCAACCAGGGCGAAGCCGGGCCGCCGGACTGGGAAGCCCGCCAGCGGCTTTTCTTCTTCGGCAACTACAACCTGCCGAAGAAAGTCACCCTCTCCGCGCAAATGGACGCGCAGTCCGGCGCGCCGTACAACATCACCACCGGCACCGACAACAATGGCGACGGCGTCTTCAACGACCGCCCCGCCTACGCATCCGCGGCCGGTGCCGGCGTCTACGCGACGCGCTTCGGCCTGCTTACGCCGGACACTTTCAACGGCAACGTGCCCCGCAATCTCGGCACCATGCCCGCGCTCGTCCATCTCGACACCAATCTCAGCCGCGCCTGGAAAATCGGCCACAGCAAATCCGACACGACCCGTCTGCTCACCCTCAACGCCCGCGCCGCCAATCTGCTCAACCACACCAACACCACCGCGGTGAGCACCATCGTTTCATCGCCTGATTTCTCGCAACCCGTAGCCGCGGAGGCCGCCCGCCGCATCGAGTTTGGCGCGCGCTTCGCCTTCTGAAATTCACTCCGAAAGGATCCCGCTCATGCTCCGCACTCAGGCTCTCCTCGCCGCCACCATCGCAGCCCTCCCCATCGCACTCGGCGCGCAAACCGCCAGCTCTCCCACCCTCCCCCTCGCCGGCGTCTACTACCGCTACTGGCCCGAGCAGATCGTGCAGTGGGTCGGTCCTGAGCTGCCGTACTCGATGATCGTTCTCGAAGTCGATGACCGCGGCAAACAGCCCATCTACGACGTGCAGCTCATTCCGCGCGCCCAGGGCAAGCCCGTCCGCTACACGAACTCGGCGGAGGAGCTCGCCATCGACCAGGCCTCCGGCCAGGATGTCCACCAGGTCGCCATGCAGTTCGACGGCCCCTCCGATCCGGAAAAGGGCGCCCAGTACATGCTCCGCTTCAACACGGAGAAGGGCACGCCGGTCGTCTGGCAATTCGTCCTCGGCACGGATGTCAGCGAACAGGGCAGCGGCCTCTCGCCCGTTCCCGCGCCCATTCCGATCCTGATGTATCGCGAGCAGGGCGGACTCGCCGGCGAAGGCACCGCGCTGCAAATCGGCGGCGTCACTTCGACGGCCGACGTCTGGAAAGAAATCGCGCAGCCTCCGTATTTCGTTCCCTATCGCGGAGCGCTCTCCACCGGCGTGCACATCCTCACCTTCGCGCCCGTCGATACCGCATGGAAATCCGGCGCGCAGTCCCTGACTGATTCGAGCGGCCGCACCCTCGCCCTCGCCACCAGCGCCGACGGCACCACCATGACCGACAAAGGCCTCGACGTCATCGCCACCTATGCCGTCTCCGCTGGGGCCGTCAACGGCCTTACCTTCGCTCCCATCGGCGTCAAAGGCAATCACTCCGTCACCCTGAAGTTCTCGCCGGCTCTCGCGCCCGGCAGCCAAAGCAGCTTCGACGTCATCGTCGGGAAGAAAACCAAAATCGCCTCCGGCGCCGTGCAGGAATCCGCCGGCCCGGCTGTCACCGAATCCTGGACCTTCACTGCCCCTGACGGCCTCAAGAATCTAACCGCCAAAGCCACCGCCAGCCTGCAAAACTAATTCGCCCCGTGAAAAGGAAAAAAGGCCGCAACTGCGGCCTTTTTCTTTCGCTCCTTGCGAACCAGCTAACTCGCTCCCCTACGGCAAAGAATTCACGTAACAGGCTCCGCTCGTATTCTGCGCGGGTGGGGTCGGCGGAGTCATCCACGGCGGCGAGGTGAAATTGAAAAACTCCGTCATGTCCGGCTGCGCCGCATCCCGCTTCGTCAGAGCCGCCACATTGAACCGCGTTTCAATCAGCTTCAGGATCGCCGTCGCATCCATGACCGTGTGCGACACGTAGTTCTTGTTCGAGTAGGGCGACACCACGATCAGCGGAACCCGGTATCCCGTGTAGACAAAGTCGCACGTTGGTCCCGTCGTTGTTGTGCAAATATCGCCCGGCAGCAGATCCACCGGCTTGATCCCGTCCGGGCTCACCGCCGGCTGCGGCGCAACGTGATCGTAGATCCCTCCGTTTTCGTCGTAAGTGAGAATAAACGCCGAGTCCTTCCAGGACGAACTCTGCATCAGGGCATTGATCAGCGACTCGACGTACGCTGCTCCCGACTGGATATTGCTGGGCGCGTCATCGTTGACGGTCGGATGCTCATCGAGGCCCGCGTCGGTCGCCGGCTCAAACTGCGCCACCTGCGGCAGCGTCCCATTCTGCAAATCGGTAAAGTACTGCGAAACCGGCGCGATATTGTTCGGATACTGCGTCACGATGGTATTCGCAAAGGTGAAGTTCTGGATGTAGCTCAGCTGGATCAGGCACGAAGCCTCGTACGGAGGTCCGGTGCAGCCGCTGTTGGTCGGGTCGACATAAATCTTCCAGCTGATCCCCGCGTTCTGCAGCTCCTGAAAAATCGTCGTCTCCGTCAGCTGCTTCGAATCCGCGGCGTCGGTTCCCTCCGGATAAACGTATCCTCCCGACGTCGCCGCAACCAGATACTCCCGGTTGGGGTGCGTGCGCGTCAGCGCCGGGTTGAAGAACCGATCGGACGTCGCGAAGTTCGACGCCATGTAGTAGTAGTAATTCAGATCGGTCCCGTCGTAGTACCCCATCGCGCGCAATCCGTTCGTGTCGTTGTACGGCGGATCGTTGGTTCGCGCGTCGTGTGCGGCGCTGTAGACAAAACCGTTCAGCGTTGCGGCACTCTGTCCTGTGGGGTCGTTATAGTCCCAGTCAATATGCCCTTCGTTCCACGAGGGGCTCGGGTTCTCCATGCATTGGGTGACCAGGTGATAGGAGGTCACGGGATTGTTCGGATCGTACGAGCAGTCGGCTGGTGGAGGCTGGGTTGGATCGCAACCTGGAATCGACGGAGCCGGCCCGACCAGCGGCGCCGTCCCGGTCGCCGGATTGAACTGGGGCAGCCCGTCGAACGACTGGTCGGGATAGCCGTTCTGCGCCCAGTATTGCCGCATCGCCCCGAAGTAGTGATCGAAGGAGCGATTCTCCTGCGAAATGAAAATGATGTGATTGATCGACGAGAGGCTCGCCGTCGATCCTCCGCCGCCGGAGCCGCCCGTACCGCCTGAAGAACCGCCGACGGTCGAGGTCCCGCACCCGCTGAGGACCAGGACCAGTGTGAGGGAGATCAGACCACAGAGACCGGTGAAGCAATTCCGCCCAGCTACAGTTCGCACGACATCTCCGACCCTCTCGTTGAGGACGCGGGGTTAGATGCGCACTCTCTGCCTGAGGTTGACGCTCCTCGTCGGACCGGCCGTGCGTGTACCCACAGTCATCTGTGCCACTCTCGCCTCGGATTACTCCGCATCGGCCGCGGCGTTCTGTGCTCTGTTCTCCTGCCCCCCTCCCCCCTCCCCCCTCCCTCTTCGCGATGATTGATTCTGCTCTAGTTATGGAGGGGTCGCTGGAGGACTGCGGCAGATGTTTGAAAACAAGTCATTTGCTCGCGCACTTCAGTGATCCATGACGAGTGCGACTGATGCATTCGCGCGCGCCAGTGAGGCAGATGATGGATGACGCGTCACTTGGGTCGCACGCGCGATTGAATCAAACACGAGGATGAATGACCGGGTCGCGCATGCGAATGAATCACGGACAGGGCAGCGAACACCGGGCACCGGGCTGCGGCCCCGGGCAAAGAAACAGGAGCGCGGAGCCGAGAGCACAGACGAAAAAGCCTCGCCATCGGCGAGGTTTTTCCTTCTTACTCCCTATTATTAGAATACCAAACTCAGCATGAAAGCACGCCAAATTTTATTGGGGATATTGGCGTGGAAGCCTTGTCCTATCAGGGACAAAACTTTAGTACTGAACGCAAAAAGCTTGACAAATTTTGCCCATTTGGCGGTTTTGGGGAAACGGGCGCAATTTGGCCGGAGTTTTCGTGAGTCACCGATCCTGATGGCGGTGCGCGGTGCCGGTGATTCCCTGCTCTGTGCTCTGCATGCTGTACTCTTCAGCCCTGGACAGAAACGCCGGCAAACGAAAGCAGCGCGACACCGCGCACCGGCTGCCCGAACCACTGCGCCGGCTCGAATCGGCTCGAGAGCAGCAGCGTCTCCAGTTCGGCGCGGGTCGCCGCGTCACTCGGACCCGAGACAATGTCGTAGTCGTAGACACGGCCCTGCGGATCGACATACACCTCCACCGTGACCGGGCCGCCTTTATCGGAAACCGTTCCCGCATTGCCTTCTACGGTCGAGTAGAGAAAGTGAGGACCGGTCGCCATACCGACCGGTTCATCGCGCGCGGAAGCGGGTTGCGCGGCAAAGGCTCCGATCAGGAACGTCATCGTCCCCACCAGCACCAGCGAACTCGCCAGTCCGGCGGAAGCCTGCAACAGGAAAGGAGCCACGGAATTCTGCCAGCGAACCTTCCAGCTGGCCATGGCATTCCGGGGAGTCCTGGCCAGTTCCTGCGACAAGGCCACGCGGATGCGCAGCCCGAGATCGGCGGGCGGGCGCGCGGGGCCCAGTTTTGCGAGCGACTGCTGCATGCTGCGCCATTGCTCGAATTCCATCGAGCACTTGCCGCAGATGCCCAGATGCCCGGCGACCGACTGCATCGCAACGCCGGTCAAACTGCCATCCAGGTAGTCGGAGAACTGCGAACGTACCGTACTGCACGAACTCATATGGCCTCCTCAGCGGAGCAGGCGCGGGGAACGGACGAAGAGCGCGAAGGCTTGCGGCTGGCAGCTTCCATATACGGAGCCAGCAGATTTTTCAGGTGGGCGCGGCCGCGCATCAGCCGCGACTTCACGGTCCCCAGGTTCGCGTTCAGAATTTCGGCGATCTCCTCGTATCCAAATCCTTCGATGTCGCGCAGGACGACGACGGTGCGGAACGGCTCCGGCACTTCGCGCAGCGCGGATTCCACGCGCGCCGCAATTTCGGCGTGGGCTGCGGCGTCGAAAGGCGAATCGTGCGGATCGACCAGGCTGTCGCCGGCCGATGGATACCGATCGTCGCCGTCCGGCTCGATGGTCACCTGCTGCTTCTGGTGACGCGACCACCAGCGACGCTGGTTCAGGGCCTCATGCAGGGCGATCCGGTAGATCCAGGTCCGCAGACTGGCTTCGCCGTGAAAATGACCGATACCGCGAAAGACTTTGACGAAAACTTCCTGGGTAATGTCCGCGGCATCGCCAGGATTGGGAAGGACGCGATAGATGAGGCTGTACAAGGGCTGCTGGTACCGGGAAATCAACCAGGCAAACGCTTCCTCGGAACCCGCTTTCAGCTGCTCGACCACCGCAGCTTCTTCGGGACGAATACCGATGACGCCTGCCAGATTTCCCACGGCCGTGCCCGCCTGCATCCTGCGCTCCCTTCAGCCTAACAGGAATTGCGCCAGTCCCGTCAGGCTTTCCCGGAGCCCGGCACGCTGGTCGGCGCGCCGGGCCAACCCGGACGAACTGCCTCGCTCAACTCTGCAGCGTTAGACACGGGAGGACGCTGCAGAGTTCCCGGAAATGCGCGGGATGGCGCGCAGGGTTACTGAGGTGCAGGGTTGCTGGAGCTGGAACTGGCGGGCTTGGTCGTGGTCGGAACGGGCTTCTTCGTCGTGGTTTTCTTGTGCTTCGTTTCCTGGGTGGGGCCATCGTCCACCACGGTAGTGGTGACCGGGGGGCGTGGCGCTGCCGCGGCATGGGCCAGCGCGGTACGAACCCTCACCAGCTCGGCTTGTTGTGCCTGGGAGCTGTTCAGGATCGACTCGCCCAGCGACGATCGGGCACTTTCGAGCGAAGTCAGCGCCGCCTGCAGCGCATTCGCCTCTTCGTCGGGTGCGGCCAAATTGGCCGTCAGCACGACGCGCAGCAGCGTATCGTAGAGCGCGTCGACATTCCGATAAACGGCGAACGCCGGAGGCACCGAACCCGGCGCTGCATCGGCCTGATCCATCAGCGTCGCCAGCGTCCCGTTCAGGTCGCGCTGGATGGATCCAACGTCCTGATCGGCCGCCGACTTCACCTCGTTGGGCGCTTTCCATCGCCTGATGGAAATGCTGTTCAGCGATTGTGCGACCTGGCCGAGCGCCGGACGGAGCGTTCCCGAGACGGTTACCGGAGCAGGGGGATTCGCGGCAGGAGCCGCGCCCTGCGCGAATACAGACCAGGAAAGCGTCGCTGCGGACAGCGCCATGAAGACGCGGATGAAGGACATATGACCAGGACGATGCATCTTTACGGCTGGCGGTTGCCAGCGCGAACCGACAGCCCTGATTTGGCTGCAATTAGGTGCAGAAATGGCCTGCCCCGTTTCATTGACGAATCCCACCGGCTCCATGAAAATAGGATAGTCCTTCCTGTGGGCCTGTGGCGCAGCTGGGAGCGCGCTTCCATGGCATGGAAGAGGTCGTCGGTTCGATCCCGACCAGGTCCACCAAATAATCAATAACTTACAGAATCTCCTCTCTCCGGTTTGGTAGCATTTGGTAGCAAATTCAAAAAACCTTTCTCAGAAACCGGCGCGAATTGCTGCGGATTGCTTCCGTTTTTTGGACTGGCCGGAACCGCATTTTTGGCGCTGATCCGACCTGCAGCGGCAATGTCTTTCGGCCGCTCGGTTGTGTGCTTTTGGGGCTGTGGCAAAGGCCCCTTTCCGGCGCGAGCTGAAGAGCCGACCTTCGCTTTCAACTCGCGGTGAATTGAATTGACCGTTGCCTGGACACTTGCCGGAATCTCCTGCATATAGACATCGGTCGTGGTGGCTGCGCGGGAGTGCCGAAGCACGCCTTGCACGTCTTTGACTGTTCCCTTCTTCTGGGCCAGAGTGGCGATCGTTCTGCGGATGACCTGAAACGTCAGTTTCGGCAGTTCCAGGTTTCGGGCTAGCTTGTGCAGCACCCGCTTGCGATAGTTGTCCGTATCCAAAAAGCCTCCATCTTGATTCGGAAAGATGAAAGCGTCTGGAGACGAATCCGGTGATTGCTGCTTCCACTTGGCGATCTTCGCTGCCAGATCTTTCGGCAGGTGCACCGCCGCTAGGCTTCTCTTGGTCTTGCCCCAGGGACGGATATTGCCCTTGTAGACAGTTTCTGTCACGCACATGGTGGAAGCGGCTTGGTTGAAGCTCTTCCACCTGAGTCCGAACAACTCGCTGGGACGAAGTGCGTTCGTCATGTCCATTTCGAGCACAAGGCGATCCCGGACGCTCAACTCTGACAGCGCCAAGCGCAACTGGTCCCAGGTCAAGATTGTCTTGTCCGTGTCACGCAGTTGCGAGGGGACCTTTACTTTGCGCGCAGGGTCTTTCCCGAGAAAGTCCTGATCGGCAGCCTCGGCGAAGATGTCGCGAAGATAGGCCCTCATTTGAAGCACTCTGTCCTTTGATCGAGTTCTTGCCAACTTATTAAGGTGGACCTGCAAAGTGAATTTGTCGAAGTTCTCCAGCGGGACATCTTCGAATTCCTCGATGAGATCCTGTTGGATCAACAGTTTCTTCACCTTTGCAGTTTCTTGTTTCCAGTGCGCTTCCTTCAACGGAAAGAAGCGGTTGCGAACGAACCATCCGAAGGTGACGGAAGCGTCGTTCACTGCCCTGCTTCCGCTGGATTGTCCGGTCAGTTTGGCGATCTCTCGCTCCAGTGCCTCGCGCGCCTCAAACTTCGTGAACTGAGACTTGTAGCCGAGAACCATTGGCACGATAGTGCTTTTGGTTTCATTGCTGGCAGGGTCGAGAACGGTCCGGCGAAAGTAGCCGTACCACTTCTTTCCGCGCGCAACGATCCATCCTTTCTGATGCGACTTGCCCATCGATTCCTCGATTTCTGTGGGGGGAACGAGCGGGCTACCTTCATTTTACCGGTGTTTCCGCCGCAATGAAGACAGCCGTTCCCGCTCATTGACAAACTCTGCGATTTGGCTTTCGCGATAGCGGAGGACTCCATCACTCATTCGGATGACAGGCAAATACGGGGCTTTTCGGCTGGAGTGATCCCACACCCAATCCCGCGACACCCTGAGACGTTCGGCGACATCCTCGACGGTCAGAAGTGAATCAACCGTCTCCATTTCCTGGATTGTCGGCATAGAGTTCATAGACTCGTTTCCTCCCTCGTCCCGACTGATGAGCCATATCCGGCGCCGTTCCCGCTCCTTTGAGGACGAGGGTGCTCCGTGCAGGCCTTGGAGTCCAATGAAAAATGGGGAGACCGTCATTCCCGGCGGGCATGACCCGGCGCATCTCTGCAACCGCCACGCGGCGAAAAGGCATCTAAGGAAGCACCTGTCGTCTGAGTCATGGCTGCCAGCACCCGGCGGCGGGACGCCTCATCCGATTCATCCATTTTGATGAACTGACCATGCCTCGGCTTCTCTCCCCGGAGGACAGCTATGCTTCTCCCCGAAATGAGATTGGTGCAGTCGGCCATCGTCCTAGCAGAGGAACTGCATTTCTTCAGGGCGGCGGTGCGCTTGGGTATCGACCAGTCCGCGCTCACCAAGCGGATCATCGAATTGGAGAGCCTGCTTGACGTGCGGCTCTTCGAGCGCAATCACCAGAAGGTCGAGCTGACCGAAGCCGGCGCGAAGTTCGTCGAGCGCGCGCGCCAGGGAGTTGCGCAGATTGAAGAGGCGGTGATCGCCGCGAGGGCAGCACCGCGCGGAGCGGAGAACATCCTCAACGTTGGAAGGTCCGCATATACCGATCCATGGTTGGCTGCGGTGATTCGGTCTGTTCAGGTGCCGCTCTATCCCGGAATACAGATCAACTGGTCAAGCAGCTATTCTCACGAAGTTGCGCGCTATGTGATTGCCGGAACGCTCGATCTGGCGCTGACCACAGGGGTCCCCGAAACGCCAAAGCTCAGCTTCCTCAGGCTGGCCGAGCACCATTTTTACATCGCGATGTCGTCTCACGATCCTCTGGCCGCGCGTCGTGAATTACGCCTCGCCGATATGCACAACCGTACCTGGGTCATGTTTTCGCAGCAGGTCAGCCCCTACATGTACAGCGCGGTCATGAGCGAAGTGCAGAGGGTTGCTGTCGCCTCATCGGAGCTGCATCACGTCACCGGCGCCGAAGAAGCCGTCCCGCTGATTTTGGAACGCGATGGGCTGGCGTTTCTCACCCACACAGGAGCGTGGCGCATCGCGCGCGACGGCATCACCATGCGTCCGCTCGGCGAAGAAAACCTGAAGCTTGTAACCAATCTAGCCGTCCGCGCTGACACAAAATCCCGGTTGGTCAAAGAATTCGTGAAAGCGACCGCGCGCAAACTGGAGAGCCTGCGGAAACCCGCACAGACGCGCCTGCCTCTGAGCGCCTAAAGAGACAAGTGGGCGCTTTGGTTGGTTACCTCACGCCAGCAAGTCATGGATCTCGACGTTCAGAGGACCATCGATGCCGCATTTCGGGCAATGCACGATCCCCGAACTGACTTCCCGATCCCCGACCTCTTCTCGTGTGCGTGAATGGCCGCAGTGAATGCAGACATGAACATGCACGAACCTAGATTGAGTTCCGCGGGATTGGTCATTTTCAGAAGGCATAACCGTGTTGCGTACAAAAGGCGTTCTACGGGTTTCCGCTGTTCGACGCGGGTTTTCCGTTTCCAGGGACGTGTTTGGTTATGCGTTTGGAAAGGAACTCTCGGACAAGATCTTGTCCGGCGCGGCCGGCAATACCGATGGCGGCGTTGGTAAAGACCAGGCTCGCACCCCGACTGGACGCGGGATAGTACAGGTTAGAGATCGCGCCTGAACACAGATCGCCAAAGAAGTAGGAATAGTTCGGCATCAAATGCCCGCTGTCGCTGCGCGCTACGAACGCAAAACCGACAGCGTGCTTTGCGCGAGACCATGTGGAACCTGACCCCTGGTAGAAGTAGCGCGGGTCCTGATGGAAAAGAGAAGGAAACATCGCCCGGCTCAATATGTCACTTGTTTGTCCGTTGGCGAAAAGCGCGCCCCATCGCTTTGCATATCCCTGAGCACCTTGCCCGTATCCGGAAAATGCATTCCTTGCCTGTTCAATCCCGGCTCCGATGCTGACGCCAACGAACGTAAAAGGATCAAAGGTATCGCGCAGAGCCAGCGAGTATTTCTGTTTTGTATCAAGCGGAGCAGCATTCCAGACGTAACTGGTGTAGAAATCTGGGAAGACGCCTGATATGCGCTGCTGCTCTTCAGCCTTGATTTGCAGAGCTGCGATGACTTCCGTAGGTTGTACAACGACCTCGGTCGTCACTGCTGCGATTGACAGTTCCACGGTAGGAATCTCGTATGCCTGAGTAGCTACAACTCTGAACTTTGCGGAAGGTGACGGCTGAAAGCCTTTTGCCTGAACGAGAATGAAATACGAACCGGGATGCACATCGTGGAAGCTAAATCTGCCGTCTGTCCCTGTCACCAGAGATCGCCCTTGCGATTCGCCGACTTGCGTCAGAGTGACTTGTGCGCCTGGAACTGCTGCTCCGCTGGGTCCAGCACGGTTCCCGATACGCGCGCCTCTCCTTCGGCTCCCCTTGGAGCAACCTCTAGCTGCGTGGTTTGCTCTTTTGACGAGCCGGTCGACGGCTGTGTTCGAGACAGAGACACCGTCTGCTCGTCGGAATTCTGCGCCTGTAATGGCACGGCCACCTTCGATAGGCTAATAAGCAGAAAACAGGCGACAAAAAGTTGCAAGTATCATTCTCCCCCACTTGTTCGTGTGCACATTCACGCGTCGCGGGTTCGGGACGATGCCTATTGTCATAGCTACTATGACGAGAAGATCGCCGTCCTGTACCGATTAGATTTGTGACGAACTGTGTCTTTCAGCCTCTTGAATCTGTCATCTCATATGCAGTTCCGACATATGCACTGAGCCATCGCGTACCGGCAGCGGAGTTGCATCATGTCACCGTCGCCGACGAAGCGATTCCTGTTTCCTTTTACATGGGCCAATCCTTGCACGGGCATCACTCTCAATGGACCAAGCACTCTCACAAATACAGCGCTTTCCCGTAGTGCACCGTTTTCATGTCACATTTTTACTATATCCATAACGGATATATAATGCAACAATGAGGAGCTTGAGGATGGAGCGCCCTGCGACGAATTTGCCTCATGGCTCTAAACAGACTTTTGCCGGTTGGGAGGTTGGATGAAGATTCAGCGAAGAACTTTCCTGGCGGCCGGAGTGACTGCCTTGTATGGGCGGCGCTGCATGACGTGGTAGCAGGGTCTGATACTCGAACAAGGTTTGTCATAAGCGTCAGCGGGCCTGGTTTGACCGAACGACGGGCAGTAGCCGGTGATTGAGATATGACGAGTGCAGATCAGCCCCGTCGCTCTCAGGATCGCAGCGGCGTTTCCAAATTGCTCGCCTTCCTGTGGCGGAGGAACCCCGTCTCGGACGTGGTGCAGGGAATCATCGTCGGCGGCATGCTGGCCTTCATCACGTTCCAAGTCATCGCGCACGCCTATGTTACGAGGGTCAACGGCTGGACCACCGTGTACGGGTGCGGCGAGCCTAGCAGCGGCATTCTCTTACGCGGCGCGTGTGGCGTCATATCCCCCGGGCCGATAAACGTGCCGCAAGAGGCGATGTACTGGCACACGAGAACAGATCGCGTGGGCCGAATGCTGTCTGGCCAGCACGACTACGTCATGCATTTTCCGGCAGGAGAACTCCCGCGGAACAATGCATTCTGGTCGCTCACCATGGGTAACTTGAAAAATCAGTTCGTGTCGAATCCGATCAATCGGTACAGCGTGAGTGATCGTTCCGGGCTCGTACCGAATGCCGACGGCTCCGTTGACATTTACATCCAGCACGACGCTCCGGCAGCCAATGAACCTAATTGGCTGCCCGCGCCCTCGGGCAACTTCATACTCTGGCTGCGCGTGTATCTGCCTGGCAAAGCTATTCTCGATAGACAGTACAAGGTGCCGCCAGTCCTCAAAACGAAATGACATCGCCTATGAAGCACAAGCATCTCATTACATTCGGCTCGGTCATGGTTGTGGCGTTGGCGATCGGCACGTTCCTTTTCATATATTTTTGGCCGCACCTTGTCTACAATCACTTCAAAAGAGCAATCCTCAATCAGGGGGCCGGCGCTGGCCCCGTCCCCATCAATACGCTTTATACGGAGCCTGAAGCGCTCTTTGCAGAGCCTCTCCACACCTCGCTGCCACCTGGAAGCTCGAACCTGATGACAGTTGGTGTCAACCACGACACCCTGCTTACGGTCGGCTGCCTCGACCTCTCCAAAGGACCGCTCATCCTCCATGTGCCGGACTTCTCCGGGCGCTATTACAGCGTGCAGTTCACTGACCCGTTTAACGTCGACTTCGCCTACGTTGGGACGCGCGCCACTGGCACGCGGGCGGGCGACTATCTCATTACGGGTCCTGACTGGAAAGGACAGGTGCTGAGCGGCATGAAGCGGATATCCTCGCGGAACAATTCGGTGCTGGTTATTGGGCGTGTGCTCGTTTACGGCGACCGCGACCTCTCGACCGCCTATAGCATTGCGAAACAGATTCAGATCGTACCACTCACCACTCGGCAAGCCAGCCAGTAGCACTTTCGATCTCGCGCGTTCGTGCAGCGTCAGTCAGAGGATCGAACTCTATCAAGTGAACTAGCAAACGAAATCTTTATGATTCAAACCGGAAGGTGCCGGCGGGAGTTCGATAAGATTTAGCAGCATTCGGGGTTGCACGAGACCCTGCCCCAGGTGATCGTTGGGTGCCACCAAGTATCAGCCCTCGCTATTGAGAATCGCTAATCCAAAAGGGAGGACCCCAGCCGGAGGACGCTTACCCCGCTAAGTATGCCTTCGGTTACTGCATTCCATAGACACGTGTCGCGATGTACATGGCCACCATCCCGATCAGGCAGCCTCCAAAAACTTGCATAGCCGGATGGCCACGCATCGGCCCGTAAAAGAAAGACCCGATAACGAACAGCAATACCCAAGCCACAAAGACGCCGGTCACGTATATGTCAAACGGTGACCTGAAAAAGTGCGAAATGCCGTTTTGCGGCGCTCGGTTGAGACGTGTCGCGATGTACATGGCCAGCATCCCAGGTAGAACGCCTCCGAAAACATGCAAGGCCGGATGGCCGGGCGTCGCACCGTGAAAGAAAGCCCCGACAGCGAACAGCAACATCCAGGTGACAAAGACGGCTATCACATATCTGCCAAGCCGCAGCCGGAAAAATTGCGAACTAAGGCTATTTGTGAGGTCCCTTCCGATCAGCAGCCAGAGTCTCACCTTCGACTCCGTCGCGTCTTCGAGGTCGGCAAAATTTTGCAGCATCTCCCCGCGATGTCGTTGCAGGAATGACGGCGGGTAGAGTTCCAACAGCCGCGCGTAGGTGGCGAGCGAGCAAGACCTTTTGTACTGCTGTTGCGGCATGATGCTACGTCACTCTCAGATGACGGCGAGCTTTGGCAGCAACCGCTGAGAGCCGCTCACTCTCCGTACGCAATACGGCCTGTCCGAGCGCCGCAAGCTTGTAGTAGATCCGGCGCGGATCCTGCTTATTGCTCTCGATGACGAGGCCGGCAGCGATCATCCGATCGAGCGAGCCGTACAGCGTTCCGGGTCCCATCTTCACGTGGCCCTGCGAGTCCTCTTTCACCTGGAGCATGATGTCGTAGCCGTGGCGTTCCCGGCCATAAAGCGCCAAAAGGATGTGAAATACCGCCGGTGTCAGCGGTCCGGCAGCCTTCGATTTACCCATTGGACTATTATATATCTGTGGCGGATATAATCAAATCTCCGGATACACCAACATCGCCGACGAAGCGATTCCTGTTTTCTCAACTAGCAGTGATAGAGGCACTATGAGCGGGACACTCTCGAATTTCGCGGCATTCATCGGGGCGCTCTGCGTCTACTTCATCATCCACCTCTTCTTCTCTACTCATGTGAGAACGGTTCGTAACGACGTGATACAAGGCTTCCTCATCGGCTATGGGCTGGCGTTTGTCTCGGCCCAGGTGTATGCGAGGATCAAGGCCGTGAAGATAAACGGCTGGATCACGATGTTCGGCCTCGGCAAACCCGGCAACGGCATGTTCCTGCGGGCGGCGCACGCCCAACTGTTTCCCGGTCCGGTCAACGTGCCGGAAGAGGCGATGTACTGGTGGACGAACGCGGATGGCGCGGGGCGGACGCTCTCCGGCCTGCACGACTACGTAATGCATTTCCCGGGGGGGCAGCTTCCACCCAACGACGCATTCTGGTCGCTCACGATGGGTACGGCACGGAATCATTTCGTGCCGAATCCGATCAAACGATACAGTGTGAGCGATCGCTCCGGCCTCCTGCCGAATGCCGACGGTTCAATCGACATCTACATCCAGAATGCCGCTCCGTCCGGCCATGAATCCAATTGGCTCCCGGCGCCGACGGGCAACTTTATACTCTGGCTGCGCGTTTATGTGCCCGGCGAGGCCATCCTCAACGGCACATACAAAGTGCCGCCGGTCGTCAAGGCGAAAATCTCATGACACTAGAGCACCTCTTCCTATTCGGCGGGATCTGCATTACAACATGGCTTGCTGTCATTTATTTATGGCCGAGCTTTATCCTCCGTGTGTTCAAGCGGGCGATCCTCGTCAAAGGATTCGGCGACGGCGCAATACCGATCAATACGCTCTACACGGAGCCCCAAGCGCTTTTTGCGGATCCCATCCACCCGCCCGCCTCGGCCTCAAAATTGGCGACTACCGGCGTGAACCGCGACACGCTCCCCACGGTCGGCTGGTTAAACCTCCGCAAAGGACCGCAAATATTGCACGTGCCCGACATGGCCGGTCGTTATTACAGCGTGCAGTTCACTGATCCGTCGAACAATACTAACTTTGCTTACGTCGGCAAACGCACAACGGGGACCCAAGCTGCCGACTACCTGATCACCGGTCCGCATTGGCAAGGAAGCGTCCCGAAGGGAATGAAGCTGATATCCTCGCCGAACAACTCGGTGCTCGTATTGGGCCGCATCCTCGTCTACAGCGATAGCGATCTTCCGACCGCCCATGACCTTGCCAAGCAGATTAAGCTTTTGCCTCTCGACCGATGGCGGCTCGGTTAGCAGCTTCGACCCCACAGCCAGCTATCTATTCACCATCCAGGAGCCGCATGAATCATCGATACCGTACACTGTTCGAGTTTTCGAAACGGAAAGTGCTGTGCGCCTTCGTTTGTGGCGCATTTGCGCCGATCAGCGCCGGAAGCCAGTCGTCTGCAGCTGCTGTTGTGTCGCAGAAACCGATTATTTATATCGAGGATGTCGCGCGATTTTATAAAGTCTACGACGCCGCACAGGGGCATCCGACGGCCGAAGAACTCCAACGCGGCTACATCGATCCGGGCTCACCGGGTCTTCGACATCTTTCGGAGATTCGCGATGTCAACGGTGAGACGATCGCCAAGGCCATTGCCGCGCATCCGCAAATCTTTGTCGATGCGAGACGCTGCATCGTGGTCTTGCCCCGCGTCCGGGTACGCGTCGCAGCGGCGCTGCGCATATTGGGCCGCCTTTACCCCACGGCGGAATTCCCTCCGGTGACGGTCGCCTTCAGCCGCGGCAAGCCCGCGGCCGTTGCCGATGCACAAGGGGTTGTCATTGGCTTGGAGGCGAGTTGCGCGGTCACCTATTTCAATCCCAATGTGGAAGACCGGTTCGTCCACGAGATTGCGCACGAATACACCCATGTCCAGCAAGCGCTGCAGTCGCCGGCCTTCTACAACAACCCTAAGCCCACGGTGTTGCAGGCGTCCCTGATCGAAGGAGCTGCAGAGTTCGTGGCCACACTGATAACCGGGGAGACCGCGTTCCGCTCTCCTTATGCCCCAACGGACAGTGCGCAGGATGCACAGGCCGAGACCAAGTTTGTCGCCGCCGAAGACAAAACCGACCTTTCGCAATGGATCGACAACGGTACGCTGACGACGCCAGGTGATTTGGGCTACTGGGTTGGGTATCGAATCGTCAAGTCCTATTACGTGCACTCTGCCGACAAACGTCGCGCCCTGAGCAACATCATAGAAATGATGGATGCCAAGGACTTTCTTGCTAAGAGCGGTTGGTACCCTGGCATTCGGCTCTAAGAGATCTTCATAGTTCAAACCGGAAAGTGCAGGGCGTGGGGAGAACAGCCAAAATCGGTTTCATAATCGCGTGCGTTGCTTATTCTTGCCCCATCCGGTGATCCACGCTGTCGCGGCCCCGTAGCAGGAGGCGATTACGTAGCCCTTTTGAAAATATGGGAAGATGCTCGTTGCGACGAGCACGATTGTAATCACACAGAGTAGCATCGTCGCCTGTCCGCGAAACGACCTGAGGAAGCTGGGCGATCGGCTACTTGGGTTCATTCGCCAATTCCAGCCAGACCATCCTGCGAACCAGCCGAAAGCGTACCCGAAACAGAAGTCCCAGATATAAGGCTCGTGCCTCCCAGGATGGCGATGCGCGATGGCCACGACCAAGCTCAATACTGTGAAGGCCATTGTGGTCTGCGCCCAGAATGTACGGATGACCTCGGATCGGAAGCTGATGGCAAGATCTTTCGCCACGAAACACCAAAGAGCAGTCTTGGAAGGTAAATCCTGCTCAAGATCCTGGAAGTTTTGGAGCAGTTCCTCACGATGCCGCCGTAGGTATTCACGCGGATAAAGCTCCAGCAGCAGCCCGTAGATGGCGAGCGAGCGAGACCTTTCGCACTGTCCCTGTTGCTGCATGACGTTATGTTGCTCCCAGATGACGGCGAGCTATTGCGGCAACGGCCGAGAGCCTTTCGCTCTCCGCACGTAAGGCGGTCTGTCCGAGCGCCGTGAGCTTGTAATAGATCCTGCGCGGATCTTGCTTGTTGCTTTCAACGACAAGGCCAGCCGCGATCATGCGATCAAGCGAGCCGTAGAGCGTTCCGGGCCCCATCTTCACCAGGCCGCGCGAGTCCTCTTTGACCTGGAGCATGATGTCGTAGCCGTGGCGTTCCCGGGCATAAAGCGCCAAAAGAATGTGGAATACCGCCGGCGTCAACGGCGAGGTAGTCTTCGACTTGCCCATTGGGCGATTATATATCTGTCACGGATGTAAGCAAAATGTCAGCGTATACCAAGGTCGCAGGCAAATGCCGTGTTTCCGCTTCGCTTCTGAATCGACAAGTTCTTTCGAGCCGAAGCGAACGAACATGAGGAGATGAGCAGGCAATCGAGTTCAGGAAGGGTCACTCAGCACAGGATCTCCGCCGCCGTGAGCGCATAAATCTCTGCACATTGGGCAATATTACGGGTGGGAACGAACTCATTCGGCCCATGGGATACGGTCAGCAACCCCGGTCCGTAGGCGAACGCGGGAATACCGTGAGCCGCATAGAATCGCGTTTCAAGCAGGCCCGGACACATCTCGAACGCGGGTTCTCTGCCGGTCACCTTCGCTATATGGCGCGATAGAATTTTGCCCAGCGGATCCTGCGCCGGGGTTGCCGCAGCGGGTTCCTCTTGGAGAGTCTCTATTTCAAAACCCTCCAGCGCGTCGCACAGTCGGCCCTTCTCTTCTGCGATGCTTTCTTCGGGATTGACGCGGCGGTCAATCGTGAAGGAACAGAAATCGGGTGTGACATTGAAGTTTGTACCTGCCTCAGCCCGTCCGCCCAGCATCAGAATGGATTTTCGCGCCGCGGCCGGAGCGATGTCGTGTTGCGTTTCGCGAAGTTCCACTTCCTTCTTAATTTCGAAAAGCCGTGCCATGGCCGGCACCGCGCGTTCGAACGCGTTTACACCTTCGAATTGGCGCCCAACGTGCGCTGCCTTTCCGCGCATAGTGGCGCGCAGCGAAATAGCTCCGCGGTTGGCGTTCCAAACAACGCCGCCGGTGGGCTCCGGAGTCAGCATACCCACTCCGTCCCTTCCCAGCAGCCCGCATGCCTCCAGATAGCTGGACCCTCGTGGACCTGCGGTTTCTTCATCGGGGACCAGCACGATTCCAATACGGCCGGTTTTCAGAAGCCCTTCATCGCGTGCCGCGGCTGCCGCGTAAATCATGGCTGCCAGGCCACTTTTCATGTCAGACGAACCTCGGCCGAACAGATTCGCCCCTTCGACCCGTGGCTGAAACTGATCGCAGTTCTGCGCTGGAACTACATCATAGTGACCGCTGAAATAGAGCGTTCGACGGCCAGTTCCCGCCGACGCGAGCACACACGCACCTTCAAGCCTCACGTCGTCGAAGCCGAGCCTGTCCAGTTCGTCGAAGAGAGTGTGGGCGCATTCCTCGTAGTGATTTCCGGGTGGATTCTCCGAGGGAATCGCAATCAGCCGCTTCGTAAGATCCAGCATCGCTGGCTCGGAGAGGCGTCTGCGCACTTGGATGGAAAGCTGCTCCGTATTCAGGTTCACCGTTTCGCTCGTCCCTCTGCACATATCTGGCATTACTGGTTATGGATGCCACAGCCGGGTGCAACACGCGCGATGTGCTGACGCCAAGTGCACGCCGCGAGACCTGGAAGTAGTTGACGGCACGCCGCGCCGGTTTCGTCTGACTAGGCCGGCTAAGAGTTCTCCTGTGCTTACGAACCAATTGGCGAATCATTAGTCGAAGGTCACTTCGAAGTTGGATGAACCTGGACACGTGCTTTGGCTTTGACCGACGGCTGACCTGCCCCCGAAAACTCTACCAACTGCACGTCCAACCAGCCAGCACTGGTCACGCTCAAACGGTGCAAAGTGGCTATGGCCCGCTGCGCCTCGGCGAAGAACAATAAGATACCCGGCATTCTATGGCATTGCAACGCAGCATCACAACAAGCCTCGGGCTTTACGTCTACGGCGGAGCCGCCATCTTTCTCGGCCTGCTGGGGCTGGTTTCCGCCGACTTTGCCACCTCCTGGCAGAACGTCGCCCCCAACTTCCCTCTGCGCACACCGCTCGCCTATCTCACCGCGGTCATTGAGCTCGCCGGCGGGATCGCGCTGTTCGTGCCCCGCACTGCGCGCGCCGGCGCTATGACCCTGACGATTGTCTACACTGTTTTCACGCTCATCTGGGTGCCGAAGGCCTTCGTGAATCTCGGCGATTACGGTTCGATCGGCAATGTCTTTGAGGAGTTCTCCCTGGTCGCCGCCGGACTGGTTCTCTCCGCGATCTTTTCGCCTGCCGGTTCATACCTTGCGCGGCGCCGGCCCTTCTTCGTGCTCCTCTTCGGTATTTGCCCTATTTCTTTCGGCATCGTCCACATCGTTGACATGCCCGGCCTGTTGGGCATGATCCCCGGTTGGCTACCGCCTACCAGGATGTTCTGGGCCTACACCACCACTCTGGGCTTTTTCGGGGCCGCTGTCGCCATCCTCACCGGCATCATGGCACCGCTTGCCGCGCGCCTCCTCACCGCGGAGATCGTGATCTTCGAGTTGGTGGTCTGGATTCCGAATCTCTCTGGCGCGCCTAAGAGTCACTTCAATTGGGCTGCGAATGCTATCTGCACGGCTATAGCCGGTGCTGCCTGGGTTGTCTCCGACTCCATCAGCACAGCGGCAAAAACTAAACCACTCTCCGTGGAGTCCCTTGCACTAGTGGACTGTGGCTGAGAATGCAGAACTTTGGTGCACTCCAAAAGGGAAACGATTAACGAGTAAGAACGCGAAACATGTCATTTACCAGCTCGGAAATCTGCTTGCGCACTTCCGGTTTACGTCTCGAACGCGCCACTTCGGCGGAAGTTTCGTGGAGCAGCGCCAGAAGGATACGCGCAATCAGGTCTACGGGATATGCCTTGACAATGCCGGCTGCAACGAGTGCCGCCAATGTCTCTCTCACGGCTCCATAGGCATAACGAAGCTCGATTTTCCGCCATGCTTCGGGACCGATGACCTGAGGGGCTTCAACGAAGGTGATGCGCTGAACATCAGAACGAGCGCAGAAGTCAATAAGCTTCTCAAATCCCATCTTCATACGCGCCCAGGGGTCGAGTTGGTCTTCGGATGCGGCAGCGGAAAGGATCTCAACTTCGAGGAGTTCTGCAACCGCGAGAAACAAATCTTTCTTCCCGGAGAAATGATGGTAAACCGCACCGGTCGTGGCGCGAGCTTCGCTGGCGATCTTCGAGATCTCAGTATCCGCGTAGCCATAGCGGGTGAATTGCTTACGGGCTATCGACATTATTGCTGCGCGGGTTGCGTCGGCATTCTCGTCTCTGCGGGATTTCATTTCTTCCATTAGACCCTCGGAAATGTCACATAATCAGGTTATCTTCGGCGACCAGAAGATTGTAACCGCCGGGGATACTGCTTCCCAATATTTTCTGTTGATCGAGCTGTCTCGATAAACAGAGGGGGCTTCGCTGTTGCCGAGCCACGGCGAAGATGAGTGAGACGATATCTATCAGAAAATACGATATATAGGAGCACGCCATCGGCGCTTCTCCTCCCTGCATAATTACGTTTCTTGACATAATACAATTATGTTTGCTATACACATTCTCGATAACCAAATCGCGGCTCATGCCTTTTTCTCGAAGACAACGCATGAGCTGACCGACAGCACAAACAATTCACCGATCGCCGAGGAGATGACTCAAATGAGAACAACCAAGCTCGTAATCGCTTTGATTGGAGCGCTCGCAATACTGGGAGGCGGAGTCGCCAGCGCGGATTCAACAGCAGATCAAAACAATGTAGCCGCGCTTGATACTGAGTACCAGCTTGCGGTCAAGAACAACGATGCCGATACGATGGGCCGAATCCTGGCCGACGATTTCGTCGTGGCTTGGGGCGATGGAGAGTCCCACAGCAAGGCAGACCTGCTCAATGACGCGCGAACGAAGCGAGTCCAGTATGAACACAACGAAGACACCGATAAGACCGTTCAAGTGTGGGGCGACACCGCGGTCATAACGTCGAAACTCTGGGTGAAAGGCGTCGATAAGGGAAAACCGTTCGAATGGCACGTCTGGTTTAGCGATACCTACGTACGGACCCCGTCAGGATGGCGCTACGTGCACGGCATGGCATCGCTCCCTCTGGAGTTTCTTCCCTCCCGTCCCACCGCGCAATAGGCGCCCATGACAGATCCTGCCAAACTGCACCAGCAGAGAAAGCCTCATTGAGGAGCTCACGAGGCACCACTTGATTCTTGGATTTCTGATTTGTACGATTTTTGTTTGCATTTACCCGCAGGAGCAGCCTCAGTGCTCCCGTGAAGTTCGCGGATAGCCTTGGTTCCGCGACACTATTTCAGGGACACAGAGGGTCATCGAACTGTCTGGAGTGCGTCTCTTTTTCCGAGGAGCGGCCAGACGACGTGGCCCGTGCGTTGCGCAAACATTGGAGTACGTGTGGCATTTGACTGAAGTGACTTCATTCCAGATACCATTCATCGAACAAAAGTAACGAAATGGTCTGACCATCAATCCGTTACGACTTGGTCGTTCGGCTTTGTACAAGACTCTCAACAAATCCTGGCCTCGAACGTGAAAGCCATTTTGAATATTCGCTTCCGACCGTAATTGAAGGAGACTGTCTTCGTAATGACTCGTGCTCTCGGCACTACCCTCGCATTTGTGGCGCTCCTCGGTTCAAGTGTCGCCCAGACAAGTCCAAAGGCTTCGGTGCGCGTTGCGATCTGCCAGATTCTGGTGATCGACAGCGATCGGGAGGGAAACTTCCGCCGCATTGAGTATGAGTTGGAGCAGGCTGAAGCGCAGCACGTGCAGATCGCAGTTTTCCCCGAATCCTCGATCCTGGGCTGGGAAAACCCGGAAGCACACCGCCTGGCCGAACCGATTCCGGGCAAGGACGTGGATCGCATCGCAGCCCTGGCGCGGAAGTATGGCCTCATGATCGCCATCGGTCTAGACGAAAAGGACGGTGATCAGCTCTATGATTCAGCGATTCTTGTGGACAAGACCGGCAAACTGCTCTGGAAGCATCGCAAGATCAATGTGCTTGCCAAACTCATGACTCCACCATATTCCCAAGGCAGCCCCGACGACATCGGCGTGGTCGATACCGAGTACGGTAGGATTGCAGTTCTTATCTGTGCCGACACCTTCACCGATGCCTTTGTTAAACGGCTCAAAACACTCAAGCCAGATTTGGTGCTTGTGCCCTACGGATGGGCTGCGACTGCTGACAAATGGCCAGAGCACTCAAAAGAGCTTGAAGCCTTGATAACGCGCCGAGCCGCGGAACTGGCGTGCCCGATGGTGGGTGTCGATCTAGTGGGCCAGATGACGCATGGCCCTTGGACAGGCTGGACCTACGGCGGGTCGAGTTTTGTTGCCGACGGCCGAGGCCGAATCCTGTTGCGTGGCCGAGACCGTGATACTGATTTCATGGAAATTGATCTCGCATTGGGTCCAATCGCGAATTGAGGGGTGCCCACTGGCAGAGCTATCGTCCCATTTGTGCCCTGGCGCCTCTTCGTGTATTCGGCCTGGCATTGCGTATTCGTCAAGGGATCCGATCCGGAAAGCTCAAGTCGAAGCCCGACGAATCTACGGATTCCGCGGCATCGGCGCCCGCATTGCCAAAGCGCGACAAGCGCCACCTTGCGGAGCGGGCTTCACCCAGTTGCTTGGCGAGATCGCGGGTGGAAGGAAGCCGGCTGCCGGCGGGGAACGCCCTGGAGAGAATTGCCTTGCGCAAGCCATTGTAAGTCTGCCGGAACAGCGGTTCGTTTTTCTTCGAAAGTGGTATCGAGGCTTCCATAGAAAGTAGGTATACACAAATACCACGAGCTGAGTGAATCTAAAAGGATGGCATTAGTTCAGTCTGATTCAGGAGGGGACGATGAACGCGTATCGGCGAAATGGAGTTCAAGCATTGTTGAGAATTGGCTCCCCCGCAATTCAAAAGGGGGCATCGTGAGTATTCATCACCGTTCAGTCATGATCGTGCTGCTAAGTCTGGGTCTAGCGGCGCCTGGACAGTTGGTCGCACAATCGCACCAGGATTCGGGCCCCGGGATGATTCAGGCAGACAGTGCAGTTCCCGGTCTTCACGACTTCGACTTCCTGGTTGGTCAATGGCAGGCCCATCATCGAAAGCTGAAGCAGCGACTCGCCAATAATCACGAGTGGACTGAATTCGAAGGCACGTTGTTGAATCAACCGCTTATGGGGAGTTACAGCAATGTGGACGATACTGTGCTCAGCGTTCCCGGTGCTCCCTATCGCGGTGTCGCTCTGCGGTCCTTCGATCCGAAGACCCAGCAATGGTCAATCTGGTGGCTCGACAGCA